>OHUK01000032.1_pt1 | contig 148639 bp, 107 predicted proteins | sample 1579201 | NCBI WGS metagenome assembly OHUK01 (sample SAMEA3879528, study PRJEB24766) | human gut metagenome | biome: human-associated habitat; feature: feces | place: USA | collected 1985/1987 | reverse complement strand
GAGCATAGCGGGCTATGTGACCGATGACAAATTTCAAAAACGGCAAAAAGGCAGGACATAAGAATACTATTCCTTACTCCTCAAAATTGTTCAAGTTATTTTTTTACCATTACTAAATAATATAAAGAACAACAATGAAATATCTCAATAAGAAATTCATCCTGGCTGTTGGTTGCTTGGCACTCACTGCATGCTCCGATATGGACGACATGACGCCCGATAGCGGTTCCATGACGGAAGCCCAGCTCGAAATGACCACAACGGCCATCCCTAAGCGTGCTAACGCCGATTTGACCGGTATCTATACTTATGCCGGAGAAATGGCCGCTGCGCTCAATACCGCTTCCATTCACTGCGATTATGGCTATCCCTCGCTCTGCACTGCGATGGATGCCAATGCCTCAGACTTCGTAGGTGACAACAGCGGTTACAACTGGTTTACTCCGGCGTTCGATTATACCGACCGTAGCCCGAACTACATCATCCCGTCCATGCGCTACAAGTTTGTCTATACGCAGATTAAACTTTGTAATGACGTGATTGGTTCTATCGACCCGAACACGGAAGTGAAAGATTTGCAGTACACGTTGGCCCAGGCGCGTGCCGTGCGTGCGTTCGACTATTTGAACCTCGCCCCTTATTTCCAGTTCAGCTACGCCACGAGCAAGGACAAACCTTGTGTGCCTATCGTGTCTCCGACAACTCCCGATCCTGCCAACAACCCGCGTGCAACGGTTGAAGAAGTCTACAAATTCATCATGGACGACCTCAACTATGCCGTTGAACACCTTGAGGGCTACTCAGCTCCGACCAAGGTGAACGTTAGCCTCAATGTGGCTTATGGTCTTCGCGCCCGTGCTAACCTCTATATGGAAAATTGGGCTGAGGCTGCCAGCAATGCCGAAAAAGCCATGCAGGGTTACACGCCAGCTTCAATTGCCGACGTGAGCAAACCGGCTTTCTGCAGCATGAACGAAGCCAACTGGATGTGGGCCATCCACACCGAAACCGATGTTATCAAGAGCTACCATTTCACACCAGTAAGCCATTTGGCATCGTTCTCAGCCAATGCCTACACAGATGGTACTGGTTCTTACAAGTGCATCAATTCCGACCTCTTTGCCAAGATTTCGGCAACTGACGTGCGTAAGGGATGGTGGGTTGATGCCAACCTCCACTCAGCCAACCTCGCCAACTGCTCGTGGACACTCAGCAATGGTAAGGTTGTGACTGGTGACGACATCGCAAAGTTGGCCATCACCAACATCAAGGTGCCTTTCGTGGCCTACACCAACGTGAAGTTTGGCATGCGTGAAGGTATCGGTACGGACAAGAATGCCTACGACTGGCCTTTGATGCGTGTGGAAGAGATGATTCTCATCCAGGCCGAAGGTCTCGCCATGAGCGGCCAGACCACACAGGCGCTCCAGGTGCTCAACGATTTAGTGAAGACCTATCGCGACCCGTCATACAATTTCACCAATACTTCTGCTGAGGCCATCCAAAACGAAATCTGGAAACAGCGCCGCATCGAACTCTGGGGCGAAGGCTTCTCTATGGCCGACATCATGCGTTTGCGTAAGCCGGTGGTTCGCATTCACGGTAGCAACAAGGCCAATTGGCCAGATGCTTTCGCATTCAACATCGCACCCGACGATCCTTACCTCTTGCTCCGCTTCCCACGTGACGAGACTAATAGCAACCGTGGTGTGACTCCAGCCGACAACAACGAAGGCACTTTGCCCCAGCCGGGACAGAACGCTGCCTTGCTCGACGGCGTGACCGACTAAAAAACAGAAAACAGGAAAGGCGGAAGCCTCGAAACGACCTCCGCCTTTCCGTTCCATAATAATCAAACAAAGAATCATCCACATGAAATGGTTTAATAAATCATATATTGTCGCCCTGGCTGCCGTTCTCTCGTTCTCAGCCTGCGACTATGAGGACGACTATACGCCGGGTGCCGCTGCCGGTGCTGACACGGTGTATTTCGAGTCTCCCGTTCAAGAGGTGGTCTTCAACGCTGCATCGAAGGACATTCCCGTCGTTTTGAAGCGTGCTGATGCAACCGCAGAAAAGACCTACGAAATCAAGGCTGTTTGCGATTCTGCCTCTTATTTTGAAGTACCTGCCAGCGTCACTTTCGCTGCTGGCGAAGCAGAGAAGACCATCACGGTCAAGGCAACTGAAAGCCTCCCGATGAATGTTGAAGTGATGCTCGAACTTCGTCTCGATGGAAACGCTTCAGTCAACGCTTACGCTCAGAAAATGCCTGTTGCCAGCCTCATCGTTCTGAAGGAAGACTATGAAGTGGTTTCTCACGGCGTTTATACCAACCAGTGGACTGGAGAGGGTTGCAACTGCGTGCTCCAATATTCTCCTACTCTTGACACCTACCGTTTCGTCAATCCGTTTGGCACGGGGGTTAACGTGCTCTTCACTTACGATGCCACGACACACTTCGGTACGTCTGTTTCAAAGCAGCTTGCCACTGGTTTCGTACATCCTAAGGAGGGTAATGTTTACGCGAAGCCAGCCGCTTTAAACAAAAATGGCAACAACATCTACTTTGATGAGGCCAACAAGCTTTGGAAGATTGGTCATCAGTGGGTTGTTGCTGCCGGAAGCTTTGGCGCTGATATCGACACATTCGAAGTGACAGAATAAAACCCAAGCAGTCCCTGCACCACGGCCTTCCCCCTCGTCAATCCCGACGAAGCCGATGTTGCAACGCCGCCGCTTGTGCATAAAATGTATATAAAAACAGCGAGTCTTTTCAGGCTCGCTGTTTTTTTGTTAACGCCGATGAGATTTTTGGAAATTAGGTTCGCAGATGTTATTTGTTAGGGTGTTCAAAATTCAGAAAAATCAAGGTCGGTAAAGAGGCATCAGCGCCCTCGCAGCGGAGATTTGCGCTGGCCCGCATAATCGTCTGTTGCGGCGCCAGCATTGTAGCTCACTTTGCTCGCAAAGTGAGGGCCACGAACACGTAGCGAACATGACCAACGCTCTGGGGCATATCTTCGTTGGATTTTTAGCCGTGTTTGGCCGCCACAATATTCGTCCCCCTCACTTTGCGAGCAAAGTGAGCTACAGTGCTTCGCCTCAGGCCTTCGCTGCATGTTCGCGTAGCGCTCCTTGTAGCGGTGCCGCAATCGCCATACTATTTGGTCAAAAATTGCGCAGAGAATTTTCTTTTTTTTGAACACCCTACCTTTATGGATGCTCCTATATGATACACATCATCGTCTATGCAAAGGAAGCGGTCATGTGATAAACGAAATGCTTTAACATCAATCGGTGCAATTCGTATGCTTACACGATTTGCGGTTTCACCTCTAAGAACAGTGGAGAGCATAGCCACTCCCTGCTCCGTGAAAGCATATGAACGAACTGTTGAGTGCTTCAAACTATTGAACCGGTCGCAATTTGTGACCAGTTCATTCATTTCTTCCTTAGTCAGTTGAAAACGAAAACGCTCAGGAAATCTCTCCATATTACGTTTTACAGCTTGATTTAACCCCCTGTTTTTCACTCCGTAAAGTTCAGCCAAGTCTCTATCTATCATAATTTGATTTCCACGAATAGACATTATTCGACTTTCTACAGGAGTGGTAACTACGACTTCATCATTTTGTAACTGGTCACAATTCAACTTAAACCGCAGTTCTTAAGACAAAGTCATCCGTCGGCTAAGAAGAAGTCATCTACCCTCGGCCGCCGTTCGTGCTACCCTCGGCCGCCGTTCGTGCTACTCGCGGCCGAAGGTAGCGCTACTCGCGGCCGCGAGTAGGTGACTTTGTAAAGGGGTTCTGGAAGTCAATGAAGTTTTCCTATTATTTGAGTACTCTTTTGGGATAAAAGCAGTATATTTGCGGTGTAAAATATGATACCAATATCAAAAAAATGTACCCTTGATTTCATCTCTTTTTTATGCCATTAGATAGCGTGTGTTGAAAATCAACGAGTCTCTTTATTTAATTGGGTTATGTAGGGTGACGCAAGCAAAAAAATGCTTAGTTTTGCACCATGTTTGTATGAAAGAAGATAAATCGTTCGGGTACCAAACGTTATTGTGGTGTGCAAAGTTCATGGTAAATCCACAGATGTGAGGAAGTTTGGAATGGCGAAATCAGCCGAGGAAGCTGAAGAACTATCTCAAAAGGCTCAATATTGTCTTTAGACTCAAGACGGGAAGCAAAAATTATACTTTGATAATTGCCGTGGAAAAGTATTTGAGGAGACTATGCGCGTAGTGGATAATATTGATTCTGTGCTCGTTAGCTGCACCCAGTTGTTACTTAATCAAGTTTATAAAATTATTAATATAACTCTAAATATTCATATTTATGAAAACACTATCTCAACACATGGTATGGCTGATAATGTCGGTGCTCATACTTTGTTCCTGTGGCTACAAGAAAGAAGCCAAGGAGGTTACTCGTAATTTCTTTTCGGCAATTAAAAATGAAAAGGTAGAAAAGATGGAAGAATTATACCCTGATATAGAGGACCTGCAGAATTACTACAAATCTGACACAATAATTTTTAAGGAGATTGTTGATCTTGGTGAAAATAAATATAGCGTGACTGTAACTAATAAATTTACTAATGGTTTTGGAAAGAGTAAAGAATCTCAGATCATCATCTTCGCAAAGCCTAAAGATGCGAAAAAGCCAAAGGATGGATATGAAATATATGACTCTAAGGGGCTATGTAATTTCTCGGATGATGCTATGTATAAGTTTGCAAAACGTAAAGGGTATATAGCAGGGAATAGTCTGACAGATCAAGAAGTAGCAACGAAGGTCTTGGAAGCGAGTAAGGAACTAATAAAGATTGCTGTGAAATTTACTACCTATCTGCGTGACAATGTAACTGTCTCAGATTGGAACTGGGAAACCAATGACTATAGCTATTCTGCAAGTGGCAGAGGTGTTGTTAAGAACAATACAAAATATGCTATTCCTGATGTAAAATATGTAGTCACTTACACGAAAAGAGATGGTACAGAGGTAACACAGGATGAAGGCAGTATTACCTATGGTGAAATTCGTCCATATGGTATGGAATCGTTTTCTTTTTATACTCCGTATGTTGGTAATGCTTCTCGTGCCAGTATAAGGCTTGAATTTGATAAGGACTTCATATTTGAAACCGTTGCAAAAGGTGAATTTGAATAGTGGTCGGCGGCCATAACAGCACTACGACTTTTTTACTGAAAAAGCTGTGGATTTCTGATGGGATTTTTGTATCTTTGCTTATAGCTTTGAGTCTTTGAGTGATGTTATTTATTATATCTAATTTGCTTATTTTCCGTGATATACGGAAGTACTCAAAGTCCTTTTGTTCAATGGCCAGTTCTAAATCCGAAATTTGAGTTATGACCACAAATGAAATAGATGAAAAGTCGTTTGGTTACGCACGCCGCCTCTTTGAGTCTGGTGATTTAGATAAGATTCCTGTTGGCACGGTGGCTGGTCTTCAGCAGATACACCAATATCTGTTTGAAGGTTTGTATGCTTTTGCAGGCGTCATTCGGGACAAGAATATTGCCAAGGGTGGCTTCCGTTTTGCCAATACGCTCTATCTCGACGCAGCTTTGGCAGCCGTGGAGCGGATGCCAGAAGACACCTTTGAACATATCATAGAGAAATATGTTGAGATGAACGTGTGTCATCCCTTCATGGAAGGCAATGGCCGTTCCACCCGCATCTGGCTCGACATGATGCTGAAACGCTCGCTCGGAAAAGTGGTCAACTGGCAGTATGTGGACAAAGACCAATATCTCTCCGCCATGGAACGCTCACCCGTCAACGACCTTGAACTCCGCTTTCTCCTCTCGCAGAATCTAACCTCCGATACGGAGAACCGCGAAGTGATATTCAAGGGAATTGAGCAGAGCTATTATTATGAGGGATATGAAAGGTAAGTTTTTCCGTTTCTTGCCCCCAACCTATTAGCCCCCTATAAGCCAAGCAGGTGATCAGAAAGGTTTTGCCTTTCTGATCACCTGCTTCCTTATTATTCAACCAGTTCTTTTGGCGGTGCTTGCCAGAAATATTCGTCGTCGCTGGTTGTTTGCCCCCATTTGTATTTGAATCCTTTCGGAACGAGCGTGATGCTTTCCGATTTCTGGGTGCGGTCGTGCGATTCGGCTTCGCTCCTTGAATGGAGGTTCGATGCTAAGATGTAAAGGTTCTTGGCCATATATTCTTCCAGGTAGCCTTCCACAGTCTGTTTGCTTTCGTGGTTCCAGTTGGCATCTTCGTTGAGAATGAGTTTCTTTCCAGCCTGCAGGCGTTCGCGCACCTCTCCCGGATGCAGCCAGAGGCCGTTTTCGTCCGTCACATAGGCGCAGAAAGTGGGGTCGACCCACACCCATTTGTTCAGCTGGCGGCTCCAGGCAATGGTGATGACATGGCAGTCGTTGTCTGTGTCGTATTCCCTCGACTGGCAGGTGATGTAGCGTGCCGGAATGTTTTCCGCCAAGAGCGCTTCGCAGAGCATTTCCGCCATGAAGCGGCAGTTGAGGCCGCGCTTTTCCGTTTGGCAGAGTTGGTAGAGGTCCACACAGTTGTAGCGGCATTTCGGCCAGCTTGAACTGCCGTCGTGGCGCACGAGGTCGTGCAGCCAATAGAGCAGACGTTTGATGCGTGAGAGGTCGTCGCCCGTTCCAGCCACTTCGTCGAGGCGGAAGAAATCGCGGGTGCGGGTGAGCAGTGAATCGTTGGGCGAAGCGTAGGTGAAGAGGGGCGTTGTTTGTCCCGTGCGTTTGTAGGGCGCCGATTGCTTGAGAATCTCCAGTTTGGTTTCTTTCTTCGGCCGCGCCGCAGCGGCCTCTTGGAATTTCTTTGAAACAGCCTCCAGTTGCTTCGTCATTGAGGTGTTGCCTGTTTTCTTCGCCATGTCGAAGAGCAGGTTGACAATGGTTCCCGGAGAATCGGCAAAGAAATCCGAGGTGCCCGTCAGGCAGAGTTTTCCCCACGTCTCAACATACGCCATGCAGCCCTTCCAATTGCAGGCTTTGAGCGACTTGGCGTCGGTGGTCTGCGGAAAAAACGCTGCAAAATTGCTTTGCAGCACAGGGGCCTTCAGCGTGTAGCCCTTCAGTTGCGGGCATTCAATGGGCTGTCCGTAGTATGTTGTGAGAATAGGGCCTTTGAAGACAACACTTGTCAGCACGGGGCAGTTCTTGACAAACTGTGCGCCGCCCGTGCTCAGCACGCTTTGATGAAAGGTGATGCGGGAGAGTTTGGGAAGGTTGTTGAAGACGTAGCCATCGATGTGGCCGACATTGCCGATGAAATCCACGCTTTCGAGGTTGGGAAGCGCGGAGAACGTGTGGGCGCTGACGTAGAAAACGTTGCCCAGCATCACCTTGCGGAGCGTTGTTGAGCCTGCGATGACCGCGGTCAGATTCAATCCGCTTTCCATATCGGTCAGCGTGGTTTTTCCCAAGTTGAGCACTTCCAACAGGCCGCCTTCATGCTTCTTCTCCGAATTGTTGCGTCCGGCAAAGCGTTTCAGGCTTTGCACATCGTTGGCGTTGAGCGTGCCGGTGACAGAGAGGTCCTTTATGTCGTTGTCGGCATAGCCTTTCAGCAGTTCCGTCAGTGTGCCAGGTGTCACGACTTTGATTTTTACGTTTTTGCCGCCCGCCAGTGCACTCGCGGCGCAGACACACAGGCAGCAGATGAGAGAGAGGATTTTGTTCATACGGTGGGGTTGTTTCTTGTAAGTACAAAAGTAAATATTTTCTTTGGCGTCAAGAGATGCGACGGCATAAATTCTCGAAGGAAAGAGAAAGGGGCAATACCTCCGAACAGGTTCTTCCGTATTGCCCCTTGGGGGTATGATTCACTAATTGTTGCAAGCAGGTGTTCAAACTGATTATTTTTTCGGATTCCTGTTGAAGTGGTAAACGAGATGCCCCATTACGTAGTGCGGCAAAGAACGGTACCACGTTTCCGTGCGTCCTTGTGCATTGACCTCATATTGTGTGGAGGACAACTGATGGAGAAGGTCGAATGCTTCAACTCGGAATATCAGTTTGCCTTTCATGAATGGTTGCGAGAGAGAAGCATTCAATACAAAATCATCGGTGTTCAGTTGTGCGCTTCCGTATCCACGTCGCATGTACATTGTGCCGTGGGCGGCAAGTGTCGTTTTCACGGTCGGCAGTGTATAACGTGCTGATAAGCCGTATTGCAAATCAACAGCATTCAGTGTTTCGAAGTCACGCATTTTGCCTTCGCTGTTACGCCAGCTCACATCGCCATTCGCACGGATGCTTAATGCCTTTTTCTGAAACTGAACATACAATCCGTCGTGCAGGGTCAACGTATTTACCGTGTTTCTGCGGCTTGCGTTTTCTCCGCTGAGCACGGAATGGTCTATGGAGTGGTTATAATTGGCATCAGCATTCATCTGCCAAGTCCAATAGCGGTTTTTGTCAAGATGGGATGAGATGTCAAATTGCCCTTTTAAGTCGTAAGCGCCGCAGACATTCGTCGGTTTGTAAGTATGTACTCCTGATTGTGGATCGTAAGTGGTTGATTGCGCCACATCACGATGGCGGAAATTTCCATTGGCACCGATATGCCACTGGCTGGATTTCTTACCGATTTTTCGTGTATAGTCTGCATAAATATGGGTGGTTGACCGGCCTTTCAGTGCGGGATTACCCAATTTGACCACCAATGGATTGCTGTTGTCGCGGTAAGCAATCTGGCTGACCAGGTCGACTGGCTCGCATTTGAAATCCGCACGAACTTCCAGCTGGTGTTTGGAACCCGGTGATTTGTAGCGATATGCTGCATAAGGCAGAAAGTAGACCCAGGTGTCGTTCATCAGCGTATCAACGGCCCCTCTTTGGTAATCGACAGTGTGGTGGAGCACAGGGATATCCAATCCCACTTCCCATCGTGTGTAAAGCGTATAACCTTCATGCCCAGTTTGGGAAAAGGAGAGACCTATGGTGTTTCCCCATTTGCGCACATGGCTGTCGTAGGAGTTCGACGGATCGGTGATGGCATGCAGCAGGTCAAGTTGTGAGGCCAGCAGCAAGGTGTCGGGATGGTACAAATAGTCGTGAGTGCGGCTCTCAAAATAATCGACCCCCTCCTTGACGCTCATATCCGTCTTGCCAAACAAATTCCCGAATCTCCATAGATTGCTCAACGATGCGTTTGTCAAACGGTTAGAGACATCGCTGGCGTTATAGCGAACATCCTGGGTAGAGGTGGAAGTCTGCCAAGTCTTGAAGCGGTTGGACAACCAAGACTGGTCATCGCTATGCCGGAAAAAGAAAAAGGCATTTGTGTACCATTTTTCTTTGTCGAACGCGGCGATGGCCTGTTGGGAAACTGACCATCCACGGCCTTCGCTCAACGCATCGGTTCTCATGGAAGCTGTCAGTTCCTCGTCCCACTGTTTAAACTGAGATAAGCCCGTGCCGTTCCGCTTTTCATAGTCGAATTGGGTAATGAAATTGAGATACCCAGGTTTCAGCATTCTCAGGTTGTTCTGCAATTTCAAATTCCAATTGTCAGCCTCGTTGCTTGTCTCTGTCCGTGAAGTGGAATATCCTCCTTCAAAAAACTGTTCATGACGCTGTCGCATCTCGGAACGACTGTCCGAACAGGTGAAGTCTGCAGTAAAGTCATTGGTCAGTTTGCGTTCTTCCGAATGATAGTTCAGGTTTGTCGCAACACTTCGCGTTGTAAGCAGCGAACGAGGCATGGTGGCGGGAGTCCAATGTCCATCTCCGCCAACATGGCGGGTTTCGTTCACGTTGTTCATATTGCCCATGACGGAATATCTCCATCGGTCTGTGAAACCCAAAAGGAGACCACGTCCCAGCCAACGGTGGCTTGTGCCTCCTGCCGCTTCCATGTTGGCGATATAGCCCCTGCTATATTCCTTCTTGAGGTTGACATCCATTACATATTTCCGGGCATCAACATCACGTCCGAAGGCTTCGCTCAGGTCCGAGCGTTTGTCGTAGATTTTGATTTCCTTGACCGTAAAATAGGGTAGGTTTTGCAGCAGAACCTTTTTGTTGCCATTCATAAACGAGCGCGAGCCGAGCAGTAGTTCGTCAACCTTTCGTCCGTTGACAAAAATTTCTCCCTCTTCATTCATCGTTACGCCCGGCATCTGCCTAATCAGTTCATCCAGCATCGAACCATCTGGCAACTTGAAGGCATCAGCATTATAGACCAAGGTGTCTCCTTTGTAATACATCTTTACCCTGGTCGCCGTGACAACGGCAGTACTCAGTTTGTTTTCTTTGATTTTGCGCAGTTCCAAAGCCTCGTCGAGCATCCAAGCACCTTCGTTTCCTCCGTCAATGTTCAGGGGCATCCAGGCATCCTCATATCCCTCAAGCGTGGCATGCAAAAGATATTTGCAGGTCTCTTTTTTCATATTCAGCATGAATTGAGCAGAGCTGAGCGTTCCATCGTTTCTGCGGATTTTCTGTATAGGAACAGAATCGACCACAACAGAACTATCTTTTGCCAGTAGCAGCGATACACGGGCTTCTGGTAATGGAATCTTTAGAAAGCCGTCCCGTACTTTTCCGATGACAAGACTTTGGCCCAATAGGCTGACAGATAAATAAGGGAGCCATGCTATCAGCATTAGCACCGAGAGCTTCTTTTTCATATAAATACGTTGCAAGTGGGTGTTACATAATTACTATAGCGTCTTTATAACCAGCTAATTATATTTTCTCTAATATGAAGTTGTGCATATTACCTAATTGTTAGGGAAGCCAATCTTATAATATGCACAACTATTTGTTATATAAAATAACTTCAGTTAGGCTTTATGACTTGTGGCAATAAAAGTTTACGCTAAAAGAAGTACCAGTACCAGAGGAAAAAGTATATTCAACAGAACAAACTCCTGTATAGTTGTTGTCTCCACTTGTATACAGACAAATTTTTCCTACATTGTCTTTATTCCTAAATCCATAATGTTGATTTCTGGAAACGAGATTAACCTGTTATAGATAGTTCCTATAGTAAATATTTTATTAAGCTTATGGGAGCAAAATTAAACAATATTATTGAAGTGATGAATTATTCTATAGGGAAAATATGGAATAGATTATGTAAAAAGGCTATGTTTTACCCCCCTAAGTTATAGCTGAAAATGCTAAATTTATATTACACCTTTGGGGTATGATTCACTAATTGTTGCAAGCAGATATTTAGTTATTTGTAGCCATATTGCGCGTCGAGCGTGGCCACGCGTGTTTCAATCCAATTTTTGATGTAGTCGGCTTCTGCTTCGAAACTGAGGCCTGCGTTGCCTGCGCTACGCCATTTCTTGGCCTCCCGCTTCATGGCGCCGCTGCTTCTCATGAGTTGCCAGTAGGCAGAGAAACGTTGGTTGAGGTTGTCGGGGGCGAAAACCGTGCGGCGCAGTTCGCAATAGCGTTTAGCCCGCATCTCGTTCCAATTGTTGGCATTCAGGTGCGTCAGTCGCTCGAAGAGCGCATTTTGCGTGTTGGAGTTGCGGAGGAAGTTGCGATAGTTGTCGGTGGCGTCGCAGCCATATTGCCGTCCTCCCCAGTCGCGTCCAAAGATGCCGTCGAGGTACCAGGGAATCGGCGTGAGCTTCTTCGATTTCGTCACGTCGCCCACCGCCCAATACATGTTCTTGCCGCTGTTGTCTGTTGCGTGAAGCAGTTCGATGAAGAGATAATAGTTGCAAACGGCAGAGAGGTCAAAGCATTTTCCCACGTTGGCAACAAATTCCTCGTCGCTTGCCGAAGCGGCGAGTGCCGCCCCGTCGTGGAGCGGTGTCCAGTCGGTTTTGTGGTTGTTTCCCATTTTCGGGTATTTGCTCTCCCAGTGGTCCCAAACGCCGCTGGCGTTGTCAAACGAAGGCGGCTGGCTGCCGACGGTCCTGTTTGTCCTGCGGTCGTAGCCCAAGAGCGTCCATGTGCTCCATTGTTTCGACTTATAGAGCAGGCCGCGCGGCCCGTTTTTCTCCGTTTTCGCTAGGTCGAGCTGTTTGCGGTCGATGCGTTCCGAGAAATTATAGATGCCCTGGTAGCTGCCGTTGACAAACACTTCCACCAGGCGGCCGCCGGCTCCCGTCTTCACCTTCCCCTTCGCATAATAAGGGCGCACGTCCATGTCGTTCCAAAGGTCCATCGCCACGCGGTTTCTCATGCGGGCGTGGTCAACGGCCATAGCGTCGAGAATCCAATAGTTGTCGGTGCGGAGGTCGAGGAAATGGCGGTCTTGCTTCTTGCCAGTGGCGTCGACGAACTTCACGGCGTAGGCCTTCTTCGGGAATAACGTGGCATAGTCGCCGCGGTGGCGCACGGCGGCAGTGAGCGTGGAGTCGGTGTCGCGGTGTTGCGGGTCGAGAAGGCGGAAGGTGGCCGGACTGAAACTGGATTTCGAGACCGCGCGGCTCGTGGTGAGTTCGATGACGGGCAGGAAGGTAAACGTCAGCCATGCCCCCTGCACCGTGTCGTTGTTTTGCACGAGGGCAAGACGGTAGGTGTGGCCATCGGTGGGCTTCGTGAAGCGGAACGTGCCGCCCGTTCCCACCTTCTTGCCGTCGACGAAGAGCACTCCCTTCTTCTCAGTTGTGGCGATGCGTCCCGTAAATTCCTTGGCGTTTTTACTTTCGCTGATGGCGAAGAGATGGGAAGACGAAAGGCTGTTGAACACCGGGCGGATGCCGTTGATGGTGAACGAGAGCTGTTGCGTGTTGCCCTGAATGCGGCGCACTTCTGTGGTGACGGCCACGGAGGGTGCCTTGTGTCGGACGATCTTTCCGGTGTAGGTGCGCGTCTTGGCGTTGCCGCTGAAGCAGTTTTTCGGCAGGTTGACCTTTTCGCCGTCAAATTCCGTCACCACGCGCCCCTTCTGGTCGATGAGGAAAAAGCGCTCGTTGTCGTGCAGCGTGGTGCTCGTGTTGCCATAGGTGCCAACGATGTGGTTGTTGAGGCGCACATCGAGATAGTGGTAGGGGATGTGAACGTTTTTGATGCCGAGGCCGATGCTGGCAGCATAAATCGTCCAGCGCGATTTGTTGCCGTGGTCGCCTGTGCTGAGATAGATGTAGCGGCGGTTGGCGGTGCGCTGTCCGTCGAAGGTGAAGTAACGGTTGGTGGCGGCGTTGCAGATGGTGTAGTTCCCATCTTTGTCTTTCGTGATGACCCACCATGCACTTTTGTCGACGGCGACACTGCGCATCATGTTTTCGCCGTTGTTGAGATACATCACCGATTGGACCTGGTTGCCCTCGCATTCAATGTTGTATGTGATGGCCTGTTCGATGTAGCTCGAAGGCATGATGCAACCATCGGTTCGGCAGACCGTTCGGATTTGGTAAAGCCCGCCCGAAACGAATTTCACTTTGTCGGCGTGCAGCGAGAGCGTGCAGGCGGCGAGGAGGGCGAGCAGGAGCGTTTTGATGGATGCCTTGGAAAAGGTTTTCATAAAGGTCGTGTAAGGATGGTGGGTTAGTGAAGCGGTGGGACCACCTACTTAGTATTTGTTTTCATTCATGCGGATGATGGCCGCGATGTCGGTGGTGCGGAGTTTTCCCGTGAGCTGGATGATGCGTGAACAATAGTTGCTGCGGAACTTGAAGATGAGCAGTTCGCTGATGTTTTTGCCGTGTGTGCGGTGAACGTACACAGCAATTTCCTTGTCGTCCCATTGAGAGTGCATCACGCGCTCGTATTCCTTTTTCGCTGTCACGCGTTCCATGTCCTTCCGCACGGAAGTCGTGGTGGAACGCGAATGCGTGTGGAGCGCCAAAAGACTTGTCAGCCGCGATATGACGCCCGACACGTCCCACACGTTGCTTTGCAGCATGTTGCTGTTCTTGGCCGCTTGCAGCATTTCTTCCGACACGTAGGTGCGGGCCATTTTGCTGTTGTTGGCATAATGGTCGAAGGAATAGAAAACTTTGACATTGCTGTCGGCCGTGATGGTCAAAACCACCGGCACTTCTTCAGCGTGGAGCGCATGGGGAAGGGGAAGCGCACCGCAGAGCAGGAGGATGGAGGAAAGAATGAATCGTTTCATGGTGGAGTCGGTTTGATGAGAATAAGTAATTACTAAAGAGGCGTGGGGACGGCAGGGCGGTTGGGCAAGCGAAACGGCGTATGAAATCTATGTAAAGAAAACCTACTTCGTTACCTTTGGGTGGTCGCGAGCGACCTGTGCAAAACAGAAAATATCGGCAGGTTTCTATGCCCGCCGCCTGTCGTGCCCCACGCTTTAAGTAATGGTGGAAAAATGCTGGACTTATTCTTTCAGCATTACTAAGGGAAGTGTCCTGAGAATATTCAGTTTAAAACACTTCCAAACGGTTATGATAATGGTTGTTCTGGGCAATGGATGAGGCGTAGGTTGGTGGTCAGAGTTAATCAGACTCCAACTTGTCAAGGCATCGGGCCTCCCAAGTCCTCTTCGCCAGAGAGTCCCTGGCAGAGGTCGCGCGAGATGATGTTGAGCGTTTGGTGTACTTCCTCGATGGCCTCTTGTGGCGTTTGGCATGTGTCGGTGTAGACCGTCTGTTGCGGTATCATCCAGCACCACACGCCGACGGCGAGGGCAGCGACACTGGCGGCGATGCTCGTCATGGTCAGCCATCGCATGGCACGCTGATGGCGGCGGCGTTCACGCTTTCGGAGGCGGTTTGAGATGCGCATCTGCAAGCCCACAGGCATAGGCACGTCGGCCGTTTCCGACAGGGCCATCACCATCTGGCGGTCGGGCTGCAGGTCTTCGGGGCAATCGTTCGTGCGAAACCACTCCCGCAGCGAGTGTTCCTCGGCGTGCGTCGTTTCTCCGTCGTAGAAGCGTTGCAAAAGTTGGCGTATGTCTTCAGATGTCATCATTTTGTATTGGGTTTTTGTGTTGGTTAATGATGGGGCCGTTGGATTATCCGTGTTTCATTTCCTCTTCGTAGGCCGCCCGCAATTGTCGGCGGGCGCGGGAGAGAATCATTCTCAGGTTCACCTCCGTTTCCCCCGTAATCTCTGCCATGTCGTGGAAACTGCATTCTCCAACGTGGCGCAGGGCCACAACGCGGCGCGACCGCGGGGAGAGCCGCGCCAGGAGGCGCTTTAGCAGGCCGTGCGTTTCGCGGTGTTCCATCTCAGTCTGTGCTGTGGCGGCGTCGATGTCCGTAGGCGCGTTGTGTGCTTCAGCGATGTCGGCGACGGTGTGGCGGTTGCGTAGCATGTTGAGACTGATGTGGCGCAGCGTGGTCATGAAATAGCCCTCGGCATTTTCCATGCGTTCAAGTTCATTTCGCTTTTCCCACAGGCGGGCAAATGTGTCTTGCACGGCATCTTCCGCATCTTCCGCATTGCCAAGAACAGAAAAGGCCACGCTGTAGAGGCGCGGAGTCAGTTGGAGATATTTCTGTTCGAAGCTTTGCGTGTTCATGCCGTTGAGGTTAGAGCCGAAGTATAGGCCAGAGGTGACTGCCTTCTGTGGCGTGTTTCTATTGTTATAACACGAAGGGATGGATTTTGTGACAAGAAAAAGAAAGTTTTTTTTAGCCGGTGGTCAAAAATATTGTTTTTTGAAGGATGGCCGAGAAGAAAAAGACAAGGGGGCGCTCCAAACCATGCGGTTCGGAACACCCCCATTGTCGAAAACTTAGTGGTGGTGAAAGAATAATGCTTTCAACATTGCGTAAAACCACCTACTCAAAATAGAAGGAGAGCACCACCATTGAGGTCGTGGCGCGGTCGATGCTCTGTGTATAGACAAATTGCGTGGGGTCGGTGAGGTCCTTGCGGTTTTTCTCCAAAACGTTTCCCAGCCCGAAGCAGAATTTGATTTCTGGGATGAGTTTGAAGAAAGGAAGGTAGAGGTCGCACCCGATTCCCGTTTCAAGCATGAGGTTGAAGGCTTTGGTGCGCAGGAGCGTGTGTTTGTTAGCCGTCAGGTCGTACATCGGCGAGAGTCCTGCCACAACGTAGGGCCGATAGTTGTTGAAGCGCGGCGCACTCACTTTGAGGTCTATGGGCAGTGCCACGTAGGTCGACTTCATGTCTTGCGAGTTGCGTCCTTCGTCGGCCAGATTGCGGAAGCGTATGTGCTTGCTGCCGAAGTGGAGCGAGGGGATGAGGCGCAGGGAGAACGTCGGATTGAGTTTCCATTCGCCGAGCACGCCGACAGAAAACCCGAAATTGTGGCGGTCGTTGGCGGCAACCCACTGTGCTCCCGTTGCGGGGTCGATGAAACCGTTGTTGGTCAGAGAGAGCCCCTGGTCGTGCAGGCCGACGGTGAATCCGTAATGGAAGCGGCGCTCATCAATAAACGGTTTGTTTTGCACCTTGCGTTGTTGGGCGCAGACCGACAGGCTGCAGCCCGCAAAGAGCAGCAGCGCCATAATGCGGCAGACGCTCGGAAGGAGTTTCAAATGGTTGTGCATAGGCAATGGGGGAGGGTTGGCCTCCGAGAGGGAGGGTTAGTTGACGTTCATGCTGAACGACCATGTGCCGTCGTTGTCGTAATATTTGCCAGAGTAGGTGCTGCCGTTGACGTAGCCTTCATAGCGTCCGCCGCCATTCTCGTAGATGAGCAGTTTCTTCGAACCGTCATAATAGTTGCCCGAGATGTCCAGTGTGGTGTTGTTGAAACTGGCCGTTCCGCTCACTTCGCTGTCGTTGTCAACGGTGAACACGAGGCGTACGTAGCACGATTTGTCGCCGTCGCTGTGGTGGAGATAACCCGTGATGACGTTGGTGTTGTCGTCGCTGGAAGTGCTGGAGGAATGGCTGTTTGACGTGTCGTCGGTGTTGTACACTTCTTCAACGTCGGGCTCAGCCAGCGTGTCGGCATCGTAGGTGTCCGATTGTGTCGGCGTGTCGTCGGTTTCATAATCCACTACTTCCACATCGCTGCCGATGCTGTCTTCGCTGTTGTCGCTTGATTTAGAATCGTCGCCCAACACCTTGGTGGCGATAAACCACGTGGCACCAATGAGGATAATGGCGCTCAGAATGCCGATGACGACCCAGAGAACCGTGTTGTTGCGGCGCGGCGGCTGGTTGAAAGAACCAGAGGGCGGCACAGTGCCAGGATTGGAAGGCGGCACGGTTCCAGGATTGGAGGGCGGAACGGTGCCAGGATTTGAGGGCGGCACGGCACCAGAGGCCACGGTTGCAGGGCCAGAAGGCGGCACGGTGCCGGGATTTGACGGCGGCACGGTTCCGTTGCTGACGATGCGCGTTTTTGGCGAAGCATCGACTTCCGGCACTGGCGGGATGTCGTCGGGCACAGGGGGCGGCGTTGTGCCGTTGTTCGTGTTAATGGTGGTGTTTGTGTTCGCATCGGCGTTAGGGGCTGGTGCGCCACACACGGGGCATTCCTTCAGATCGTCGGGAAACTGATGACCGCATATAGAACAAGTCTTCATGATGTTTTTTGTTTTTTAGATGGCAGGCGCGGCGGCAGTTGCTTTCGGTTGGGGTATGCAATGCTTTAGTAATGGTGAAAGATTTTTCACCATTACTTAGGTCGGCGCCTTGATGATGTAGGACAATAAACGGAAAGGGAGAAGGGCTTCTTGGCAGGAGACAACAGAAATGCTGTGAGAAATGATGATGGGCATCCCTTGTCGTTCCGTCAGTATTTTCTCCCGATTCTATGAACAAGCAAATTTAAGGAAAAGGCTTGAAATGGGCGAATGGTGGGCCGATTTTTTGGGGATGCTTTGGAAAACGAGGCGGGGCAAACGGGAGAGTGTGAACTTTGCACTGGGTGGTGCAATTAAAAGCGGGCACCGTCCCTTGCTTGTCACAAGTTTGGTGGGCACCCGCTTTTGTTCCATGAAAACGCTGAGTGTGCCGTTCATCCCATTGTTCTGTGTGTGGCACACGAGATAATATATGAATAAATGTTCCTCAAGAATAAAAGGCTTCTGGCGGGAGCATTGCAGCGGCGGCTGCCGCATCCCTTTCTTGTTCTTTTAATTTGTGGGGGCATTCTTGACTTGCTCGTTGCCCTCATATAGCCTTCCTTCGCTAATACATTCTGAGAGGTTTTCGTCTTGAACAGCGGCACCTTTGCCGTTGTCCGATGTGCAAATTAAGTAAAAACGAATGAAACCGGGCAACCAAAAAGGTGTCCGGTTTCGTTCAAATGGTAAAAAATGCCTGATTTCGTATCATTTGGAAGTGAATTTTACGATATGGAAGTGTGGCGGGAACTCATTTCGAGCAGATAATTAGTATTTTGACCACCTACTTATTAGTCTTGCCGCAAACGTGAAGCGGCATGGCGGTGCCGCGTCTTCCTCCTGCGATTTGGCAGAGCTGGCGTCCCTTCTCAAAACGGCCAGATGAGCGGCACGAGCAACACCGTTAGGATGAGGGCGATGAGGTTGAGCGGGAGGCCCACTTTCACGAAGTCGGCAAAGCGGTAGTTGCCGATACCCTGCACGATGAGGTTCGTCTGGTAACCGATGGGCGTGGAGAAACTTGCCGATGCCGCCATGCAGATGGTCACGAAGAAAGGCATGGGGCTGACGCCGAGGTGTTGCGCCATTGACAGAGAGATGGGGAAGGCCAGGGCCGCCGCGGCGTTGTTCGTCATCAGTTCGGTGAACACGTTGGTGATGACAAACACAACGGCAAGCAACACCAGCGGCCCGTGGTCGTTGCTCAGCCCCGTGGCGAAGAACGCCACGGCGTCGGCCATGCCGGAATTTTGCATGGCGCGGCTGATGGCAAAGGCCGAGGCAATGGTGATGAGGATGTCCCAGGAGACATATTTGGTGTATTTCCGTGCGGGGAACATGCCCAGCCATGCCATGATGATGGTCGTTATGCTCACGAAGAAAAACATGTCGAGCGTCATGCCAGGACAAGCCTGCTTCACGGCGGGCAGTTCGCCAATGGTGGCCCCCAACACCATCAGCACCATGAGGCCGACGGCCAGCCAGCGTTTCGATTTGTTCATCGGCGCTTCTTCTTTTCGGCCGTCCGACACCATGAGGAAGAACGAGGAGTCGCCCCAGTTTTCCATGAAAGACTTGTCGGCCAGCAAAACAAGCGTATCGCCTTCGCGAAAGCGCTCCTTACGCATATCGTGGATGATGATGGTGTCGCCGCCGCGTCGTATCTCCAGGATGGTGGCACCATATTTCCGCTTGAAGTCGAAGTCGCGCACGCGGCGGTTGATGGCCGGGAAGCGGGCCGCAAGCACCACTTCAATGCGTTGCAGGCCCTCGCGCCGCTCTTCGCTCGTGACTTGCTCTTCGCAGTCTTCCCGACGGTCGGGGAGCAGGCGCGGCGAGGCGATGTATATATAAAGGAGTCCGACAACGGCAATGACGATGCCCACTTTTCCAAGTTCAAACATGGAGAAGCCGGTATATCCAGCATCAATGACCATGCCGTGGACAACGAGGTTTGTGCTTGTTCCGATGAGCGTACACACGCCGCCAAGGATGGTGGCGTATGACAAAGGAATGAGGAACTTCGTTGGCGAAAGTCGGTGGCGCTCTGCCCAGCGTTTGATCATCGGGGCGAAGATAACCACCACTGGCGTGTTGTTGAGAAAGGCTGAGATGAAGGCCACGGCGGGCAGCATGCGAGCCTGTACGCCCCGTATGGTGGCGCGGCGTTTAGGTAACAGGTGCTCAAGGAGCGTGCTGAGCAGTCCGGAGCGCCGCACGCCTTCGCTCACAAGAAAGAGCATTGCCACGGTGATCATGCCCTTGTTGGAGAAACCCTCAAGAAGTTCCTTCGGACTCAAGATACCGGCACACATGAAGGCCACGGCACCCGAAAGCAGAATGAGGCCAGGGCGCATGCGGTCTTTGATGAGCGCGATGATGAGCACCGACAATATGATGATGACAAATATGGCTTGGAATCCCACGGTGGTTGTTTAAAATAGGAGGTGAACGTAGCGTGTTTTAAGATACGGTATATTTTGGGGCTTACCCCTTCTGTGTAGCTGGGCGAACGATGAAGAACGGGTTGAGGAGGTCCTCTTTGTTGTAGACCACTGGTTTACCGTCTTCAGCTTTCACCACTTCGCAGCCAGCACCGAGGGCAATGGCGTGTCCGGCAGCCGTGTCCCATTCCATGGTGGGGGCGAGGCGCGGATAGATGTCGGCGCGGCCTTCAGCCACGAGGCAGATTTTTAGCGAACTGCCCGCAGAATGTAGTTCGAGGCCAGGGTGGGCTTCACGCTCACGGGCCACGAAAGCTTCTGTCTCCGGAGAGAGGTGGGAGCGTGAAGCCACCACGATGTAGGGCCGCTCGGCGTCATCGTTGAGCGGCAGGGCCGTTTGTCCGACGAGGCTGCCCGTTTCGTCCACTTCGCAGCGCCAGGCCGCGATTTGTCCGTTGAATGCCTCCGTGTGTCCCCAGAAAAGCGTGCGCGACACTGGCACATAGATAACGCCCATGACAGGCACACCGCCTTTGACGAGGGCGATGTTGACAGTGAACTCCCCGTTGCGCTTGATGAACTCCTTCGTGCCATCGAGTGGGTCGCAAATCCACAGCGTTTCCCATTGTTTGCGAACGGCATAGTCCTCGTGACAGCCTTCCTCGCTGAGCAGAGGGTAGGGCGTCATGTCGAGCGCCTGCGCGATGACAGCGTGTGAGCGACGGTCGGCCAGGGTGAGCGGCGAATTGTCGGCTTTGCGTTCAACTTCCCAGTCCAGGTCGGGATGGGTGTATATTTTCATGATGGCCTCGCCAGCTTCCACAGCGGCGGACAATGCTATTTGAAGAAGAGTTTCTGGTTTCATTTGTTTGGTGGATGATTGGAAATTAATACACCATTGTCAGGCGTTAGTTTTCCGTTACTCCTTATATATAAAGGTGTCCTTGCTACGCTTTGCGCTGTCTCAGCCGCGCTTTTTGGGGTGCAACACCACGAGCGGCACAATCATTTCCTCCATCGAGACACCGCCGTGTTGGAAAGTGTTGCGGTAGTAGGTCACGTAATAGTTGTAGTTGTTGGGATAGGCGAAGAACTTGTCGCCCTGTGCAAAGATGTAGGTCGTTGAGAGGTTGGGCGCTGGCAGTCCGAATCGGTTTGGGCGTTTCACTTCTATCACCTCCTTCGGATTGTAGCTCAGGTTCTTACCCAGTTTGTAGCGCAGATTGGTGTTCACGTTGCGGTCGCCAACCACTTTGATGGGCGACGTGGCGCGTATGCTTCCGTGGTCGGTGGTAATCACGATTTCATAGTCGAGTAGCGACAGAGCGCGGAAAAGTTCCTTGATGGCCGTGTGGCGGAACCATGAGAGCGTGATGCTGCGGAAAGCCGCCTCCCCGCCCGCCAGTTCGCGCACCATGCGCGATTCCGTTCTGGCATGCGAGAGGATGTCGATGAAATTGATGACGAGCACGTTGAAAGGCGATTGCGTTAGTTGCGGCAATGTCGAGAGAATATGGTCGGCCGCCTGCGAATCGTTGATTTTGTTGTAGGTGAAATGCTCCTTTCGGCGGTAGCGCTCCAGTTGATGGCGTATGAGGGCCTCCTCTTGCAGGTTTTTCCCTTCGTCTTCATCCTCGTCCACCCAGAGGTCGGGATACATCTGGCGTATCTTCTCTGGCATCAGGCCTGCAAAGATGGCGTTGCGGGCATATTGTGTGGCCGTCGGGAGAATGCTGAAATAAAGGTTCTCCTCAATGTCAAACTGCTCGGCGAGTTCACCGCTTAAGGCCCGCCATTGGTCGAAACGTAGGTTGTCGAGCACGAGCAGAAACACTTTGCGGCCTGCGGAGAGCTTGGGAAACACCACCTTCTTAAACAAATCCGGACTGATGAGCGGGCGTTCGTCGGGATTGGCAATCCAGTTTTCGTAGTTCTTTTTGATGAATTTGGCAAAGGCAAGGTTGGCCTCCGTTTTCTGCATGCCCAGCATTTCGCGCATCGATTCGTCGGCCTCGTCCAGTTCCAGTTCCCAATGAACAAGCTTCTTGTATAGCTCCTTCCACTGTTCAGCGTTGAGGTCGTCACCGATTTGCATACTGATGCGAGCAAATTCCTGCCGATAGTTGGTCTGCACCACCTCCTGCTGAATTTCAGTGCGGTGGATGTTCTTCTTGAGCGTCAGCAGAATCTGCTTCGGATTGACAGGTTTGAGCAGATAATCGGCAATCTTCGAGCCAATGGCCTGGTCCATCAGGTCTTCCGCCTCATTCTTTGTCACCATCACGATTGGCACGTTGGGCGTAGTCTCCTTGATGGCCGCCAGCGTCTCAAGTCCGCTGAGTCCCGGCATATTCTCGTCGAGAAGGATGAGGTCGTAATTGTTTTCTCGGCAGAGGTCGATGGCGTCTGGCCCGTTAGAGCACGTTTGCACGGCATATCCCTTCTTTTCCAGAAAAACGATATGCCCTTTGAGTAAATCAATCTCATCGTCCACCCATAGAAGTCGTCCGATATTGTTCATCTTCAAATGTTTGTAATTAGAAATTCAGCCTGCCAGGCAGCAACCCCAGATTTGAGAGCCAGGCGGATTTACGGAAAATTATACCGCCTTTACCTCCCTTGCACGCTTATGCTGCGAAGTTAGAAAAAAAAGAGCAGTTTCACATCCTCAATCCGGTTAATTAGTCTTATTCTTGGCGCGTGTTGCAGTGTTTTCGGCCTTTCCAGAAGGATGGAAATCAGTGCAGGACTTTGATATATAATATATTTACGCTAACTTTGTTGGTGTTCCTCAGTTTGGGAAGTATGGATTTATGCCTTTCTTTTTTGCGACATGCTTCCCAGCAATATTCAACCATTAACCAATAAATCACATGAAAAAGTTTTTACTTGCTTCAGGAGCCGCTTTGGCCGGAACTATGGCCGCAATCGCCCAAACGAGTGAGAAGCCCAATATCATTCTCTTCTTGGTGGACGATATGGGATGGCAGGAAACATCAGTGCCTTTCTATAAAGACACAACGGCGCTCAACCACCGCTATCGCACGCCCAACATGGAGCGCATGGCCAAGATGGGCGTGAAGTTCACGCAGGCTTATGCCAGTGCGATTTCTTCGCCTTCCAGATGCAGCCTGATGACGGGTATGAACCCGGCCCGCCATCGCGTGACCAACTGGACACTTCAATACGACAACGCAACTGACGCCTCTGGCGGCCGCCTAAAAATGCCCGACTGGAACTACAACGGTTTGCAGCCCGACACCGTGACATCGGCCCGTGACCTTAAGAACACGGCATTGGCAACGGCGCTGCCGCAGTTGCTCAAGAACAACGGTTATTACACTATCCATTGCGGAAAGGCCCATTGGGGCGCTATCGGCACAGCGGGCGAAGACCCGAAGGCATTTGGCTTTGACGTGAACATTGCAGGCGGTGCCAATGGATCCCCTGCCAGTTATCTGGCCCAGGATAACTATGGTTCCGGACTTTCTCATGTGCAGGGCTTGGAGAAATATTATGCGAAAGGAACCTTCCTGACCGATGCCCTGACGCAGGAGGCCATGCTGGCGATGGATGTGCCCATTGAAAAGAAGCAGCCGTTTTATCTCTACATGTCCCACTATGCTATCCACACGCCATACAATCCCGATTCTCGCTTCACGTCCAACTATATGCAGGCCAACGGACAGGGCGTTTACGATGAGCAGTTACAAGCCAATCTCAACAAGCAAGAAATCAATCATGCCGCTTTGATTGAAGGCATGGACGAGAGTCTTGGGAAGATTATGGACTATCTGGAAGCACGTCCAGAGGTGGCGAAAAACACCATCTTGCTTTTCATGTCGGACAACGGTGGCCAGGCGGTCAGCGTGCGCCAGGGACGTGCCAACTACGACCAGAGCTATCCAGCACGTGCCGGTAAGGGCTCGGCTTACGAAGGCGGCATCCACGAACCGATGATGGTGTATTGGCCGGGCGTGACGCAGGGCGGTACGGAAAACGCCAACCGCGTGGGCATTGAGGATTTCTTCCCAACGATTTTGGAAATGGCGGGGGCGAAGAACTACAAATGCTCGCAGACGGTTGACGGCAAGAGCTTTGTTGACGTGCTCCGCAATCCGCAGCTTCGCCGCGAACGCACGTTGGTGTGGCATTTCCCCAACCGTTGGGGCGAGAGCCAGGACAGAGCGGAAGGATATGGCTCATATTCTGCCATCATGAAGGGCGACTACCACCTCATTTATTTCTGGGCAAACCAGGAGCGTCGGCTTTATAACGTGAAGGAGGACATCGGCGAACGCAACAACCTCGCCAAGGCGATGCCAGAACTCACGATGAGCCTGGCGCAGGAACTCACCGACTCGCTCATCAGCTATGGGGCGCAGCGCCCGACCATCATCGCAACGGGAGAACTGGTGCCGTGGCCAGTTGACGGCCAGCAAATCGTGAGCGCAGGCGACCCCGTTGAACCTTCAAAGGTGTTTGAATACAGCACGGCCGACAAGCGCCATTATTACACCATCAGCGACAAGCGTCCCACAGGGGCTTTCTATTGGACTCAAGGGAAACACAATGGTTACAACGCCCTGCAATGCACCACGAAAGCCTACAAAGACACCACGCAATATAAGCAGCTCTTTTACATGATGCCGGGCTCAGACGATATGCACTTTCGTCTGTACACTTACCAGGGGGAGCCGGTTAACTACGTAAAAGGCAAGGCGGGCTCTTCGTGGAACAAAGGCAATCCGTCGCCCATCGTGGAAATGCCTTTTCTGCAATACGCCACAGAAAAGGCCGGAGAGTTTCAGGTCATTATGACTGGAACAGAGGGATATTACAGCTTTGCCAGTAACGGCATCTTGATGAACGACCGCGGTACAGGAAATGGTGCGGCAGCCAATATGAAGTGGGTGATTTCCACCTATTCGGGCAACAATATTGCAGACCCAGGAAGCATCTACAAGTTCACCAGTGTGTCGAATCCCGTGACAGGAATTGAAACGCTTGAAGCCGATGCCCGCCACATGACGCGGCAGGAGTTGGCAAGTGTTGTCGGTGTGAAATTGTATGACACCAAGGGCAGACGCATGAAGAATGTCAAGGCTGTGCCAAACGGCTTCTACATTGTCAAGGCATCCAGCGACAGTTACAAGATTTACCTGCATTGAACCTTCGCCATTACTTAACAAAAACGGCAGGCCAACTCCAAGCATGAGTTGGCCTGCCGTTTTTTATGTTTCAAGACAGAAGTCGGGTTTATTTCTTTACCACGATGGCTAATCCCTGCTTCTCGAGCGCCTTCACGGCTTTCTCAATGGCCTCGTAGTGTTCCGGCGCGATGCCGAGCGCTTTGAGATCGATGGTTGGCAGGGCCTCGTCGGCGTGCAATTCATTTTCCTCTACGGGGGCTGCAATCATGCCGACGGCCGAAGTGTTGTTGGTGATGGGGTCGATGATGATAAAGGCACCCGTCGGTTTGTTGTCCTTGTAGGCATCAAAGAAGAGTTCCTTCGACGTGACCATCACGGCGCGTCCGATTTCGTTGAGCGTCAGGCGGTCAACCTGCGAGCGTTCCAGCGTGTTGACGTCCACTTTATATTTGAAGTGGTCAAAGCGGCAGCGTGTGGTGTTGGTGGTGTGTTTGAGATAAAACGACTTGTTGGGGTCCATCGGTTCCTCGTCCATCCAGACGATGGTGGCTTCGAAATGTCGGCCGATGTGCGGACCGTTGGGCAACGCCTTGGGCGTTCCGGCGTTCTCCGCCATGTCTTCCGGGCATTTAATGATCATCTCGCCGCGCGAAATGTCGATTTCATCCTCCAGTTGCAAGGTTACGCTCTGGGGCGGGAAAGCATAGTCGAGGTCGCCGTCGTAAGTCACGATGCGCTTCACGCGACTCGTCTTTCCGCTGGGTAGCGCCATGATGCGGTCGCCTTTGCGCACCACGCCCGAAGCCACCTTTCCGCAGAATCCGCGGAAATCGAGGTTGGGGCGCAACACGTATTGCACCGGAAAGTGGAAGTCCTGGAGATTGTGGTCGTTGCCGATTTCCACTTCTTCGAGATATTGCAGGATGCTCGGCCCTTCATACCACGGCGTGCGCTTAGAGTGGGTCACGACATTGTCGCCTTCGAGGGCTGAAAGCGGGATACACTTCACGTCGGGCACCTGGAAGGGCGCGATGAAAGTTTGGAAGTCGCTCACGATGTTGTTGAACACCTCTTGAGAGTAGTCAACGAGGTCCATCTTGTTGACCGCCAAGATGATGTGTTTGATGCCGAGGAGCGAAACGAGGAACGTGTGGCGGCGCGTCTGCGTGATGACGCCCGTGCGAGCGTCCACGAGGATGACCGCCAAGTTGGCCGTCGAGCCGCCCGTGATCATGTTGCGCGTGTATTGTTCATGTCCCGGCGTGTCGGCGATGATGAACTTGCGCTTGTTGGTTGAGAAATAACGGTAGGCCACGTCGATGGTGATGCCTTGTTCGCGTTCAGCTTTCAGACCATCGCAGAGCAGGGCATAGTCGATGTGTTCGCCGGCGTTGCCAACGCGCTTCGAGTCGCGTTCGAGCGCTGCCAACTGGTCTTCATAGAGCTTTTTCGAATCGAAGAGCAGGCGACCGATGAGCGTTGATTTGCCGTCGTCAACAGAGCCTGCGGTTAGAAAGCGCAGGAGATCCTTCTTTTCGTCTTGGTCAAGATATTCCTCGATGGAGAGCTTTTTGCCGTCGATGACAGTTGCTTCGCTATTTGGGTTGTTCGTATTGTTCATTATATAGTGTGTTTATTGCAGCAGGCTGTTTGGCCCTGCCGTCAAATCGTTTTCAGCTTCAATTTTCTCGCGTGCATCGCGTTGCCCTTGCTTGACCCCTTCGCTGCGGGCGCAGAAAAACACGATGACGGCCAGCAAAACGGCCAGTGTCACGAAGAGAATGCGTAGGGGGATGTGGCGCTGTATGGCTTCGATGCGCTCCTCGGCCCTCTGTATTCTGTTGTGTTGGACGGTGGTGTGTGAAACAGACGCCGTGTCGGTGGAATGGTTGTTTGACATATTCAGCATGTATTGGACTTAGAACGCAAGACTGTCGGGGGGGGATTCATCAATGGCTTCAATGCGGTCGATGGAATCCGTTTGTGCGGCGCGTCTGATGTCGATCAGCGAGTCGACGGGCGTTTCCTCAATGGTGCCTTCATAAACGGGGTCGGGTGTGCGCTTGTTGGCCGCCACCGAACCGCCGCAGTTCCAGAGGTCGAGACATTCGCGATAGGTGACATTGGCGTAGATGCTCTTCACCAGAAACGTCTCGCCCGTCAACAGCAATGCGACCGCCGCGATGCTTGCGGCCCACAGCAGTGTCTTGCGGCGCTTGCCAGCCGGTTGTGCAGCGCGTTTGGGAGCGTTGCTCTTGGTGGTTTTCTGACTGTTGGTTGCGTCGCTTGGCGTGCGGCCTCCAGTCTGTCCGCCTTGTCCGTTGGCCAGTTCCCGGAAAAGCACCACGCTCGCCGTTTTTGGCGAGATGCCCTGTCCGCATTGGGGACAGTTGCGCAGGCTTGACGGCAACACCGTTCCGCAACGTTTACACCGCAGGTATGCAGGAATGGCTGCCCCCTGCTGGCATCCGCAGCGCGGACAACTCTTTTGGCTGTCAGGATAGACCTGGCCGCATACTCTGCATGTTGTTTGACTCATATTGATAAGTTGGTATTCAAATTTGCTAATGGTGAAAGAATAAGTTGGGCAATTTTGACCTGTATTTCTCAGAACAAGCGTCCTTGTCCCGTAATCTCGTCCAGAACGTCTCCGCGCGTTTCCTCGTTGCCTGGCGTTCTTTCGGCCTCCTGTTTGTCTGGCGTTTCCTCGTCGCCCTCCTCCTCTTCGTCACCCTCTTGCGGTTCCGGTTCGGGCAGGCGCAGCGGTTCGAGTTCTTCAATGTGGTCAACGGCACACGTGGTGAGGCGCTTTCCCTTGGCCTTGAAACTCTTCACGCCGATGTAGCTCTCCACGTCCACTTCCAGGGCATCGCGGAAGGCGTCGGCGCCGCCGTAAACCACTTTCAGGCGTGGATAAACCGTGTCGGTGAGCAAAACAAACTGCGAATTGGGGTTTTCGCCGAGGAAGTTCAGATGGCGCGTCTGCGCGGTACGTTCCAGCGTGAAGCGTTTCACGTAGGCAAAACCCTGCTGGTCGGCATCAAAGAGCACGGCCGTCCACACTTTCTCTTCGTCGAACTTCTCCACGCGCAGGATGCCCGTCGGTTCGTAGTGGTTGTTGAGGTCAAAGTTGGTGGTGTAGAAATCCCCGTTTTTGAGCACAACGAGCACGAGGTCGTCAGAATGAAATTCTCCGAGATACTGGCCGCGCTCGTCATAGTTGAGGCGTTGCACGTCGGCGTCAAACCACACCTTGCGGCCGCCCAGCGTTGAGGCACCATGTGCCTTGAGCGTCACTTTGTGAACGTCCAGTCGCGTGAGAAGATTGCCACGGCTTTGGCGTCCTTTGACGAGGATTTCGCCAAAGTCCTTTTCAAAGAAGATGCGGCGCAGTTTCGGGTTGGGTCTCAGCGTGACCTTCACCACTTCGGCCTCACCGTTCGGGTTGGCGGTGAAATAGAGCACGCGGCTGCCCGCTTCGCCCGTTGTCAAGTCGTATTCGCGGTCGTGCGTGATAGACGTCACGTTGAAGCGCTTGATATAGCACGCTCCAGCCTTGCCATCGCGATAGACCACATTATATATAGTGCGTTTGTCGTTTTTCTTAAACACGGCGATGTGTATCACTTCCGCCTTGCGCTTCTCGGCTTTCGATCGTTCCGTTTCGCCGATGAAAACCTTCTCCTGCACGCGTGTCACCTTGTAGGTGCCATCGCGGTAGAAAATAATCACGTCGTCGATGGGCGAGCAGTTGTCAACAAACTCGTCCTTTTTCAGGCTCGTTCCCATGAAGCCGTCGGCGCGGTTGATGAAGAGCTTCTCGTTGGCCTCAATCACCTTTGTCGCTTCGATCGTGTCGAAACTTCTGATTTCCGTGCGGCGCGGATGTTCGTGGGCATATTTCTCATGGAGGAGTCGGAACCAGTTGACCGTCACCTCCGTCATGTTGTTCAAGTCGGCATCAATGCGTGCAATCTCGTCTTTCATGCGTGCAATGAGCTCATCGGCCTTGTCCTTGTTGAATTTTAGGATGCGGGCCATCTTGATGTCCATCAGTCGGAGAATGTCGTCCTTCGTCACTTCGCGCACAAACTGCGGATAGTATGGCGTCAGTCTCTTGTCGATGTGCTCGCAAGCGGCATCCATGTTTGGTGCCTGTTCGAAGCCCTTATCCTTATAGATGCGCTCCTCGATGAAGATGCGTTCCAAAGAGGCAAAATGCAGGCTCTCGAAGAGTTCGCCGCGGCGGATGAGGAGTTCGCGGCGCAGGAGTTCGCGTGTGTTGTCGACCGAGCGGCGCAACACGTCAGACACCGTCAGGAACTTCGGCTTCTTGTCGTCAATCACGCAGCAGTTTGGCGAAATGTTCACTTCGCAGTCGGTGAAGGCAAAGAGCGCGTCGATGGCCTTGTCAGAGCTCGTTCCGGGCGAGAGGTGCACGAGGATTTCGGCATGCGCCGCCGTGTTGTCCTCCACCTTTCGTATCTTGATTTTCCCCTTTTCGTTGGCACGCAGAATGCTGTCGATGACCGTGGAAGTGGTCTTGCCGTAAGGGATTTCGCGGATGACGAGCGTCTTGTTGTCGAGCTTTTCAATCGTGGCACGCACCTTCACCACGCCGCCGCGAAGACCATCGTTGTAGCGCGACACGTCGATGGAGCCGCCCGTCAGGAAGTCGGGATAAAGGTGGAACTCCTCTCCGTGGAGATAGCTGACAGCTGCGTCGCATATTTCTCCGAAATTGTGTGGCAGAATCTTGGCCGACAATCCCACGGCAATGCCCTCAGCCCCTTGCGCCAGCAGCAGCGGAAACTTCACCGGCAGGGCCACAGGTTCCTTCTTGCGTCCGTCGTAAGAGAGTTTCCATTCCGTGGTCTTAGGATTGAAAAGCACGTCGAGCGCAAACTTCGAAAGACGCGCCTCGATATATCGCGAGGCCGCCGCCGAGTCGCCCGTGAGGATGTTACCCCAGTTGCCCTGCGTGTCGATGAGATAATCCTTCTGTCCCAACTGCACTAAGGCGTCGCTGATGGAAGCGTCGCCGTGTGGGTGGTATTGCATGGCCTGCCCCACGATGTTCGCCACCTTCGAGTATCGTCCGTCGTCGAGCGTCTTCATCGTGTGGAGGATGCGCCTCTGCACCGGCTTCAGTCCGTCAACCAAATGAGGCACGGCGCGTTCCAGAATCACATACGAGGCATAGTCCAAAAACCAGTTTTGGTACATGCCCGTCAATTGGTGTTTGGCCGTTTCGGTCTTGGCATCTCCTGGTTGGTAGGAGCTGTGTGCCTCTGTTGTTGTCTCGTTGAAATCCTTAATATCGTCGTTCATGTGGTTGTTGGGTAGATGAGTAATGGTAAAAAAATAACTTGACCAATTTTGTGGAGTAGGAATAAGGAGTTATTTCTTATGCCCTGTCTTTTTGCCGCTTTTGGAATTTGTCATCGGTCACATAGCCCGCTATGCTCCCTCTTCCAAATTCCAAAACCAACAAAAATACAGGTCAAAATTGCTCAACTTATTCTTTCACCATTACTGATCAAAAAGTTTTATGGAGCAGGAATCCCCTGTGGAATCCGTTTGGATTTACAGAAAATCCTGCCGTATGGCCGGCATTCTTCCGGCAAATGTCCCGGTGTGATGAAATGCGGTTCCTCACGTTGGGCCTACCAAACGTAAGTTACGGCAAAATTACAAATTTTATGCCATATTCGAGCGGATTGCAGGGACGCAAAATGGAAAACCATTGGATTTTAGTAATGTTGAAAGAATAAGTTCCACAATTTTGTACCTCTATGTTTTTGGTATTGAAATTTGGAAGAGGGAGCATAAGTAGGTATCTTTCGTACTCGCCACTTCCATTAGGCACATGCAAAAATACCAGCAATTTTCAAGATTCATACATTCTCTTTCAAGTAATCAAACACAGATTTTTACTGGTGGCCCGAAAATAATGGGCTATTTGTTCTTGATGTAAAAAAGCATGGTATTTTTGTAGAGCATTTAGTTTTCTTCTTAAAATCTATGCTATTATGAATTTGAAATTTCGGAATATATTTTCAGTGTGTATGATGCTGTTTGCGGGCACCGTTTCAGCACAGACAATTTTCGTGTCAACAAAAGGCAACGACCATTGGGCTGGTACCAATCGTCGGCCTCTAGCTACTATTGACCGTTATCGATTCGCGGCTGCGAATCGTGCTACCTTCGGCCGCGAGTAGCGCTACCTTCGGCCGCGAGTAGCGTTACCTTCGGCCGCGAATCGACAATTTGTTAAGCTTTTCAGGAAGCGAGAGATAGGAGAGTCGCTATTCTGGAATATGAGCCTCTTTCGTGGGCAGCGCCCGCAAACCAAAATAGCACGCGGATTTCTTCTGGATTTTGAACGCCCTGGCTGCGAGGGCGCTACTGCTAACCTTTGATATTTCAATTTTGAACACCCCAATTATTTTGTGAATCGAAATTAAGTCCCTATCTTTGTGGCGTAGATATAACGCAAATTGTGTATGAGCGAAGAAAACAAAGCAAACGAAGGGCTGAAATATAGCTACAAATATCCGCATCCGAGCGTGACGACCGACTGTGTCGTCTTCGGTTTCGATGGTGTCAAACTAAAGGTGCTGCTGGTTGAGCGCGGCATGGCGCCTTACAAGGGACGGTGGGCCTTTCCGGGCGGTTTCCTTAATATGGACGAGAGCGCCGAAGAAGGGGCTTTGCGCGAACTGAAGGAGGAGACAGGATTGGAAGGGGCTTACATCCGTCAGTTTCACACGTTTTCCGCTCCGCAGCGCGATCCGCGCGAACGGGTCATCACCATTGCCTATTATGCGCTGGTGAGGATGCAGGAGGTGAAGGGAGGCGACGACGCGTCCGACGCGCGATGGTTTGCCCTTGACGAAGTGCCGCCGCTGGCTTTCGACCACGACCAGATTCTCCGTAAGGCGGAAAAGACGTTGCGCCAACAGATTCATTTCGAACCAGTTGGGTTTGAACTGCTGCCAGAGAAGTTCACCATCAAGCAATTGCAAAACCTCTATGAGACCATCCTCGATATGCGTTTCGACCGCCGCAATTTCTATAACAAGATGAGGCGTCTGGGTATGCTCGAGCTGACGGGCGACACTGCCAACCCTTCGCAGCGAAGGGAGGCTAATCTCTTCAGCTTCAATGCTGAGAAATATGCGGAACTGAAATCGAAGGGCTTCCAGCTTGAGTTTTGATGAAGGCAGGGCGGGTAAGGTGTTCAAAATACAGAAAAATCAAGGTTGGTAGAGAGGCGATAGCACCCCTTTCTGGGGCTGCATCGCCGCAATCTCAGTCCTCCGCCGCCCCGCCCTCCTGTCCAATCTCCCGTTTTAATACCTCTAAAATAGCAAAACGGCTGGTAAGAAATCGCCGTGCAAAAAATGTTGCAATTTTTCGCTGAAATGTTTGGACGTTATTATTTTAATACATAACTTTGGTCCGAAAGAAAAACAGAAAGACGGCGAACAAACTGCATCTCCGCCGTTGCGGGAACCTATTTAAATACCAAACAATGAGAACTTTTGCCTACATAATGCCTTGCACGCTTTGCCCTTCAGCAAAGCCCGTTTTTGCGTGTGTTGAAGGCACAAGATTTACCCCCCCACTTCTGTTGACGAATTAACATTTACTTTCAATAGTGCAAGCCAGTCTTGTGTCTGCGTGCGATGCCGCATCATGTCTTGACCCCCTCAGGCATGATGCGGCGTTTGCCGTTTCCCCTGCGCATCCTTCTTCGCAACGGATATGGCGCATAACGTTATCCGAAAATAATAATAATTTAAAATTTTAGGTTTAGTAATGGTTTAAAAAGAACTTGATACATTCTTGAGTTCTTTTTATGAAGCAATATATGGTTAAAGGATAGAGTTTGAAACTATGTCGTTAGGTGCAAATCTGCTTAGCATTTTTGTACCAAGTTTTTTTACTGTTACTAAGATGAGTGAATTCTTCGACATGGCAAAATCTTGGGCAACTTTAGTTGCTCAGGTACTTTAAATTTTAATTTATAATTGTGTTGTGGAATTAAGGAATAACATAAATGGCGGAATCCGAAAAGCCATAACAGAGTAGGAATAACAAAAATTCTATACCACTATGGCACAGAATGAAGAACTTTTCGCTGAACTCGAAGTTCGTCTCGATGCAAGCGAAGCTCAAGCAGAATGGTGTGACCGCTGCAGTGAGGGTCATCCCGCTCCGCTTGATTAAAACATTAATTGGTTCGTCGTTATGTCAACATTTAAGAATATATACGTAACATTTAAAGTCACGCTGAAGTGCAATTTGGCGTGTCAATATTGCTATGGGCGTGACAACAATGCCCAAAGGAGAGAAATGTCAGATGATGAAATTCGACGTGGACTTCAATTCGTTTGCGAATATGCTTCTATTGTGGGAGCTAAAAATCTCACAATTTGTTGGCATGGCGGTGAACCTTTCTTATTCGCAAAAAAATTACCGGCGATTATAAAATATGCCAATGAACTTTTTACGGAGAAAGGCATAAAAGTTTCTCATGGTACACAGACCAATGCGACCTTGCTCACCCCAGATACATACGACTTGATTAAGACTTATTTCGATGGTTTCATTGGTGTCAGCATAGATTTGTTCAGCAAATACCGTACATTTCCCAATGGAAAGGATTCTACGGAGGTTGCCATAAGAAATATTGATAAGGCTTTGGCCTCTGGCATCAAGTGTGGGGCTATCAACCTCATAACAAAGGATAATCTGGACAGGATTGATGATATTTATGATTTTTACAAGGAACGGAAAATGAATGTGCGTCTGTCCCGTGTTTTTCCGATAAGTCATTCAGATACACTCTCATCGCCTATGTACATAAGTGATGAAGAGTATGCTGGAGCTATGATACGCTTTTTTGATAGATGGGCTAATGATCCCGAACCTGCCAACAATACCGACATTGTAAAATTGATTGCCGATTTGCTTTTGGGCGTTCCTTCTCTCTGTCTCCGGGAAGCCAATTGTCACGAGCGATATATGGCATTCAGTCCGGGAGGCGATATTTTTTCATGTGCGGAATTTGATGTGCCCGAATCTGTCATAGGAAACTTTCTTGATCAATGCCCCAAGGAATTTATAAAGTCCGATGCAAGAAAAAAAATCGCGGCGATGGCTCCTGTTCCAGAGAAATGTCATCAATGCAGATTTGAACCGACTTGTCATGGTGGGTGTTTCAGGGAACGTTTTATGCTCGGATATTCATACAGGTGTAAGAGTAACATTATATATTGGGATCACGTGGTAAACTGGATAGAATCAAAAGGAGCTGCGCTTTATATCCTAAAAGGGAAATCCGTTGAAGAGAAAAAAAGGATTATCAATAAAATGCTAAATAGAAAAGAATGAAACGAATCCTATTCATAATCCCTTGGTCTGGATTTTATATTGCTTACAAGGAGTGTAACTTTGCAGATGAACCTGAAAGAGCCCCCGAAGGTGTCGTTGGATTGGCATCCTATCTCAAAGCGCACGGTGTACCGGTAAAAATAGCTGATATGCAGCAAATGTTGAGATGTAATAAGGGGGATGATAACAGGACATTGGACGAATTGTGGTCCATATGCCAATCTTTCAAGCCCGAAGTGATTGGCTTTTCCTTTTTTACAGCGCGTTTCCAGTACGTGAGCCATATATTTAAATATTTGGTTGAAAGGTTTGGCGTGGAAAATCAGGAACGACCTCTTTTGATAGCAGGAGGAGTACATCCGACATTATTACCGGAAAATACTCTTTCATATATTCCGTTCGATGCCGTAATTATTGGAGAAGGGGAACTTCCTCTTTTACGGTTATTGCAGGGTGAAAGCATGGAAAATATCAAAGGGATTTTCCACCACAGAAGTACAAATATAGAAAAGGCGGATGTCATCTCTAATCTTGACGAAATTCCTTTTCCGGATTGGAATCTAATCAATAAATATTTCTATACACAGCCTTCCCATCAGATTTCCAATGCAATCACTCACAGGGTGATGCCTATTACTTTCGGACGAGGATGTAAGTATCGGTGTAATTTCTGTGCTCACAATTGTTTTTTGTATGCGCGATGTCATTCGCCCGAATATTTTATTAAAAAGATGGAATGGGTTTCGCAACAATGCAACATCAATACTTTTATTATACAAGACAGTTCCATTGGAAATTTTCGTCATATATGGGAAGACGTATGTCACAGGTTAGTCGCTAAAGACACGCCTTATCAATGGTGGGCTAATTTAAGGGCCAATCAAGTAGATGAAGACTTCTTGAGATTATTGAAAGAGGCAGGGTGTATCAAATTGTTTTTCGGATTCGAATCCGGTAGTCAACGCATACTTGACAAGATGAACAAGCGTATAACGGTAGAACAATGCAGAAAGGCCGCCTTGTTATGCCATAAAATAGAAATTCCTTTTTATACAAGCTACATAATCAACTATTTTGGCGAGAAGGAAGAAGATTTGGAGTTGACAGAGCAACTTATTCTAGAGACGCGACCAACCTCACTTGCCATCAACAAATTTTCACCCGTTCCGGGTTCTATGGACTATGATAAAAATATCTCATTCATAGAACCATATATTAGAGATATTCAAGATTGGACGATGTTGGGTATGTTGAATTTTCCTGTATTGTTTGGAGATATGCCGCAGGAACGTTTTGAATATTGGTATAAACGTTTACGGGAATTAAAAAAACATATTAATACACATGAAACTGTTGTTACAAAATCATAGAACCCAGTTTGATTTGCCTATAGCAAATGCAAATAGTCTGAAATGGTCAGTCTGGAATGATAAGATAGACGTGAATGAGAATGAATTAGTCGCATTCAACACCTTCTCGCAAAATGCCGTATTAATGGATGTTTCAGAAATGAAAGACCCAGCAGTGCTTGATGAACCTCTTCGGAATACACTATTCCAATTGGGCATTCTGGTGGCTTCTGATAAGGATGAAAGAGCAGAATGGGAAACACATTTTTTTAAAGGCAAAGAAGATTTATCGTATATAGACCTGACTATCCTTCTGACACAAGATTGCCAAATGCAATGCGTTTATTGTTTTGAAGGGACAAAAAGTAAAAGTAAAATCAACCCCTCAACGATGAATGACATTTTGCTATTCCTTGAAAATCATAGTGGAACATGCAAGAAACTCCGTGTGACATGGTTCGGAGGAGAACCGTTACTTGCTTATGACAGACTTAGAGAAATGTCAATTGTCTTGATGAATTTCTGCAAAGAACATTGCATAAAATATTCGGCGGATATCACTACGAATGGTTTTGCATTGAACCGGCAACGATGTGAGGAATTAATTTCGTGCCTGAATGTAAAAAGATACATTATTACGGTTGATGGTCCAAAAGATATTCACGAACAGAGGCGACCATTATCATCACGAAAGTCCTCTTTCCCGGTAATCTGGCGCAATGTGGAAACGCTGGTAGAAATGGGGGCATGGGTTACGTTGCGTATGACGATTGATAAAGATAATGTTTCGCACATCCCTGTATTGCTCGACCAGATAGCCAATAGCAAGTTGAATCGACGGGTCGGCTTGGCATTTTGCAGAACTATTGACTATAATTATACTCCTGATGAAATTTCTGAGTCACTTTATTCTGAAGTGGAATTTGCCGAAGTGGAATGGAGGTTAATCCAATATGCCCACCGATTGGGGCTATGGGAATACCATTTTCCACACGCTGCTCCATCTGGAGGGTGTTTACGTAAGGGGGATATCGTTATCGGTGTTAATGGAGAAATCTACAAATGTTTGGATACCGTAGGCAATACACAATGGATAACAGGACACATAGGTGTACAAGGTAATGCAACAGAGCGTATTCCAAAATGGTATGACTTGTGGCATGAATGGAGTCCGCTGAAGAATGACATTTGCAAAGATTGTGTACTTATCCCTCTCTGCAACGGAGGATGCCCCCATAACGCATTGTTTACTGACAAAAAACATGGGACATTATCCAGTTGCCCCGATTGGAAAGCTAATTATCAAAAACAAATCAAATTATTGGTTGCAGAAAAATATGATAACAAAACCTTATAAAGCCGATACTGCTGTTGGAACCATCGGCCGTATCAAAAATATTATAGCGACGCATCACATCCCTGTTCATGAAATGCCGCTCGGAGATGGTGTCGCATTTTGTTCTTGCCGAATCTATGTGTCACACGACGATGACATGTCGATAGGCACTAACGGCAAAGGCATGAACAACGAATATGCGCTTGCAAGCGGTTATGCCGAATTTATGGAACGTTTTCAGAACAGGGTAATCGTCTATCCCAATCCAGCTAGTATCGGTGAATCTTGCCGTTTCTACCCGGATGAAACGCCTTACAAATGGAATCATGATGAAGCATTAGAGAATATCAAGAAATTTGTTCCGCGCGTATTGCCCCCTGACGGATTAAAAGCTGAAACAGTAGATGGTGTTTCCCTTCCCTTCTATCATGTAAACAGCGGAAAAGTAGAAAATATACCGTATTCACTTATCCGCTGGATAAACGGCTCTAATGGAATGTGTGCGGGGAACATTCGAGAGGAAGCACTTATACAAGGTTTTTGTGAGATATTTGAACGATACTGCATGCAAGAAATGTACCGTCGGAAAACCGTACCGCCAGATGTTCCGCTTTCTGTATTTGAAGGCACAGAAGTATTGCAACGTCTGAATGAACTTAGAGACAGTTATGGCATGGATTATTCTGTCAAGGATTACTCGTTGGGAGAAGGTTTTCCTGTTATTGGGTTGCTCTTGTTCAATGAAGACAGGACAAAATATATTTTGCACTTGGGGGCAGATCTCAATCCGAGAATCGCACTGGAACGTTGTTATACGGAAATATTTCAAGGTTATACAGCCGAGACACTTGCTTTCGAAAACGACGTGAACGCTTGTGAACGGCTTGATATGTTCAATGAGTTCAAGCGAAGTCTGATGTACGGACGGGGCAGGCAGCATGAGAATTTTTTTATCGCATCGCCCTCATATCCGTATTTGGGTCATACCACGATACCTGTTGGTCGGAATTTTCGGGAAGATTTGCATAACATCTGTCAGTGGATTATGGGAAAAGGCTACGACATTTATGTTCGGGACAATTCTTTTCTTGGGTTTCCGACTTTGCATATCGTTGTTCCGGGACTTTCCGAAATCGACCATGCTTTCTGTAATCTCAATAGACGGATATCCCATATGCAACTGACTGAAAACAGGATAAATCCTCTGTTTAGATTTGCGACTCTCAATGAATCGGAATGTCTGGAAACAATTGAATATCTTAGCCAATTGAACAAAGAGGCGATTGAATTGTTTACACGGAACTCCAATTCGAAGAATATAGTAAACCGTCACCTCTTACTGATGTTTCTTCATGCGAGACTGGGGCATGAAAAAGAGATGATTGAATGTTTGGAAGGTTATGCGAAATATTGCCGTTCACAACAACGGCCAATGCGTCCTTATTATGAACGAATGCTTGACATATTGCGGAATACTGCTATTACTGATACAGGGGAACACGACTACATGGTTGCCCGTTCATTCCTTGCCCACCCGGAAAAGGCTTTGAATGCTATTGACACACCGACATGTTTCAATTGCGGTCAATGCCCTTTATCGGAAGGATGTCGGTATCCGCTGCTAAAAGATATTGAATGCATTAGTCAGAAAGCAATGAAAAGCAATATGCCCGCACAAGACTCTTTAAATGAAATATTCAGTAGGTTATGAATGATTTTAGCTTTCGATTGAATCCATACACATTTGTACGGAAGTATCCAGAATATCTTTATTTGGAGAATCAGGTGAGCCATATGCGGGCAATGCTTCCAATAAATGAATTTGAATGGTTTTCATCTGTCAATCATGGATTGACTTATAGGTTTGGACAATTATGTGATGATTGTGTACCAAAAAGGCAAGAGGCTGCAAAAACTCTGCGACAATTAAATGAGGCATGGATTGTAGACATCGAGGATGAACCTGATTTTTCAGAGCGGAAATTCTCTTATGCTAATAAAGATAAGGCAGAACGTCGCTTTGCTAATATTCCTACGATAGGAAATGCGGTTTCGGATTCTAAACCGTATTTGCGCAATTTGCAGATTGAATTGACAGATGCCTGTAATGAACGTTGCATACATTGTTATTTACCCAATGCTAAAAAGGACAAGTGTAGGGCACTCTCAAAAGAACAAGTCATTAACATCCTTCATCAATACAGGGAAATGGAAGGATTGAAAATAGTATTTTCAGGTGGGGAGATATTATTGCATCCCCACTTGTTCCATATCCTTGAAGAATGTAGGCGACTGAATTTGATGATACTGCTTCAGAGTAACTTGGTATCTCTTACTGAAATGGAGATTCAAAAGATAAAGGATTTGGGCGTTTTTAATGTGCAAGTCTCATTATATTCCACAGACGAACATATTCATGAAACGATAACTCATCGTAAGGGATCATTTGCCAAAACAAAGCGCAATCTTGAGCTTTTGGTAAAACATGATATTCCCGCCATGATTTCATGTCCAGTTATGGAAGCAAATTATCCGACAGTTCGGAATCTGCACCGATACGCTAAAGAAATGGGATTGGATATATATTTTGATTTTATGATGATGGCTGGATGTGACGGTTGTAATGACAATCTTGCGACCAGACTCAATGTGGAACAGGTAAAAGAAATGCTCAAGTTCCAATTAGAGGTGAATCCAATGTTTGTGGACGCTATCTCATCATCCCGAACTTTGGAAGAAGCGTTATCGAAAAAGTATGCGCGGAGAAAGACGATGTGTGATATACTTTCCGCTTCGCTCTGTATCGATTCTGACGGGACTGTCTATCCATGCCCGGGCTGGAATGGTATGAAGTTGGGAAATATTAAATCCATTACGTTATCCGAAGCATGGAATGGAGAAACAGCCAACCAGTTACGTAGAATAAGCATCAACGGCTTCCCAAAATGCAAAGGGTGTGATAAGCAAAATTTCTGTGATATGTGTGCAGTATATAATTATAATGAAAACGGAGATCTATATGACATTTGTCCCCGCTTCTGTGAAATGGCAGGAATATTAAGGGATTGTGTGATTGAAAAATACGATGAATTACATTGATGTTTTTAAATATGGATTTTGATCAGAAACATACAAACGATATGATGTTATTGAATTCCTTATCTCAAGTATTAGGAGTTTCAGGTTTTGAAAAAGATGTATGTGCGTGGTATCTCGAGAATGTGACGAAATCTGTAGATCGGTGCTTTTCAGATATCATGGGAAATGCCTACGGAATTATTACCAGTACGGGAGAAAATGGAAAGAGCATCATGATTGAAGCGCACGCAGATGAGATTGGGTTTCAAATATTGTACATCGGAGAAAATGGATATTTGCATCTACGGCGCAATGGTGGAATTGACGAGCAGTGCATTCCCGGCTCTCAGGTTATAGTCAAAACGCGCAACGGGGAACATATTCCAGGTGTGATTGGCAAGAAGCCAATCCATTTGATGACGACAGATGACCGGAAACGCACCTTGGAACTCAATCAACTATGGGTAGATACCGGACTTGATGAGAATGAAGTAAAATCAAAAATTTCCGTGGGCGATATTGTCGCTATAAGACCTAATTGGCAATGGCTGGGTAAAGAACGGATCTCAGGCAGGTCTCTTGACAATAAATTAGGAGTGTTTACTCTTACTAAGGTGATGAAATCACTGGCAGAAGAAAAAACTCGTTTTAATTCTGTTACAGGAGTGGCTACAGTACAAGAGGAAGTTGGGAGTCGAGGTGTAGCCGTGGCTGGTTACAACGTACAACCAGACATAGCTATTACCGTTGATCTTGATTTTGCTACGGATGTGCCAGATTGCCCTTCAAACAAATACGGGAAGGTTGAATTGGGAGGCGGTGTTGTTATTCCTCTTAATGTAGATTGTGACATTGAATTAAGTAGGCAGATGGAAGAATTGGCAAGAGAACAAGGAATTGCTTATCAACTGTCTGCAAGGCCACACGCCACTGGAGGGACGAATATATCTCGCTTGCAGCTTGTACGGAAAGGGGTACGTACCATATCATTAGGAATACCTTGTCGTTACATGCATACACCTGTGGAAATATGTGATATGAAAGATGTGATTGCGGCAATTCAATTAATTACGCACTTTTGCTTGCAAAAAGAGTTCTAAAAACTTTGTGGCGTAGATAATTAGGTATTCAAAATTAGTTTATATTTATAAGACAGGTTCTTCCCTGCATGGATACTATAAAATAAATTTGAACACCTACTTATAACGCAAATTGTGTATGAGCGAAGAAAACAAAGCAAACGAAGGGCTGAAATATAGCTACAAATATCCGCATCCGAGCGTGACGACCGACTGTGTCGTCTTCGGTTTCGATGGTGTCAAACTAAAGGTGCTGCTGGTTGAGCGCGGCATGGCGCCTTACAAGGGACGGTGGGCCTTTCCGGGCGGTTTCCTTAATATGGACGAGAGCGCCGAAGAAGGGGCTTTGCGCGAACTGAAGGAGGAGACAGGATTGGAAGGGGCTTACATCCGTCAGTTTCACACGTTTTCCGCTCCGCAGCGCGATCCGCGCGAACGGGTCATCACCATTGCCTATTATGCGCTGGTGAGGATGCAGGAGGTGAAGGGAGGCGACGACGCGTCCGACGCGCGATGGTTTGCCCTTGACGAAGTGCCGCCGCTGGCTTTCGACCACGACCAGATTCTCCGTAAGGCGGAAAAGACGTTGCGCCAACAGATTCATTTCGAACCAGTTGGGTTTGAACTGCTGCCAGAGAAGTTCACCATCAAGCAATTGCAAAACCTCTATGAGACCATCCTCGATATGCGTTTCGACCGCCGCAATTTCTATAACAAGATGAGGCGTCTGGGTATGCTCGAGCTGACGGGCGACACTGCCAACCCTTCGCAGCGAAGGGAGGCTAATCTCTTCAGCTTCAATGCTGAGAAATATGCGGAATTGAAATCGAAGGGCTTCCAGCTTGAGTTTTGATGAAGGCGGGGCGGCGAGGTGGGCTCTGCCGTGTGTATCTTGTTGGGGATGCGCTCGCGGCCCGTCTGTTGCCATGTTCAGCCAAAAAGAAATCGCATTTGGAAATTTCGGGTTTCCAAATGCGATTTCTTTTTGGGATGTCGTGGAGACGCGGGCGTGGCGCGTGCGTTCTGCCGGCGGCCTGGCGGCCGCTTGGTGATGGTGAAAGAATAAGTCGATTGTTTTTTTGACCTGTACTTATTTCTTCTTTTTCCGTCCGAACGAGAAGCCGAACGAGCGTAGGAGTTTGTAGCCCGTCATGAAACCGTCGTAGAGCGAGAAGGCCGCTTCGGCTCGGTTTGTCCAGAGGTGGAGCGTGTCGTCGACTTCTGGCGGCGCCACGAGGTCGCGCCATTTTCGGCGTATCTCTTGCTCCTTTTTGTCGATACGTTTGGAGAGCTTCTGCCTTTGACGGTGGATCTCTTCGAGGGTATATTCTTTTCTTCTTGCCATAAATCAGTCCTCCTCTTCGTTGTCGTCGTCATCCTCCGTGTCCTTTTCGAGGAAGAGGCGTGCGACGAAGTTGGTCAGCGGTTGCACGATGAGCGGGCGTCGGAAGGCGTAGAACAGCGTTCCCAACACGATGCCGCCCGCAGCGATGATGGCGCAGGCCCAGTGCAGGCCGCCGACGTGCGGCGCCATAGCCAGTGCCAAGGTGTAGGCCACGAACAGAAACACCACGGCGAAGACCACCAGCAGGACGATGCTGACCACCAGGGCCGAGAGCAGCAGCGTCAGTTTGCTCACGAAATCTAGCTTCAGCCGTTGCAGTCGCAGGTCGGCATATTGCTTCGCCTCGCGCAGGAGATCGTTGACGGCGTCAATCTTTTGGTCGTTAGAAAACATGGTTCTTGTCGTTTTTACTTATGAAAAAAGGGAAAGGCTTTTGCAGCCGTTCCCCTTTCTTTCTAATTGTTGTTAATAAGTCAAATGCGTCAGGCTCATTCTTTTATTTCGTCCGCCAAGTTGTCTAATTCTTGACTGCTCAGTTTGATGCCTTTTTTACGAAGGGCCTCTGCTATTTTTGCACGTGTATCTTTACCACTTTCTGGTGCGAAGAGCACACCACATGCTGCGCCGACGACAGCTCCGCCGAGGAATGCAGCAACGAGATTCAAACCTTTCATGACATTCGTTTTTTAGAGGTTACACATCTGCGGCCTCGCGCTTTCGCGCTGCCCGCTTGTTCTGTTCTCAGGTTGTGATAAAGGGGCGTTGTCTGTCAGCGCCCGTTGTCTCAATCCATACCGCAAATATATGTGTTTGCTTCCGAATATCCAAAAAGAAAGGGCATATTTTTAGGACAACATCGGTTAAATGCCTGTTCTTTAAAAATGTTTAACCATTGAACGTAGCAGAGACTAAAATATATAGGGTAACTTTGCAAACAAGCACGGTCAGCGTTGAAAATATTTGGAAATGGCCAAGCAGCAAAGCGTGCTGAAACTAAACTGAAATATAACTGAAACATAACATTAAAAAATACGATTCATTCCCATGAAGAAAACTCTCATCTTTGGAATCTCTCTCTGCTCTATTATGCTGTTGGGCAGCTGTAAGTCTCAGGAAAGCGCCTACCGTCAGGCTTTTGAAAAAGCCAAGGCGCAGCAGTCGGCAAGCACAACTGACGAGGCCACCACTGTTAGCGTAACGACCACTCCGACTCAGAACGATGTGGCTGTCACGCCGGTTACGACAACTCCCTCTCAGGCCGTTGACAACAGCGACGTGCGCACCATCAGCGGCGGTTTCACCGTTGTTAATGGCGAAGCACTCCGCACTTACAGTGTTGTTGTCGGCAGTTTCTTGACTCAGGCCAACGCTGAAGGTTTGATGACGCGCCTGAAGAATCAGGGGTATGCTTCACGCGTGGTGAAGACCAACGAGACCATCAACGGCCACACTGGCTGGTTCCGCGTGATTGCTTCTTCTTATGATGACAAGGCTTCTGCCGTTCAGTCGCGCAACCAGTTGAAGGAAACTTACGCCGGCGCGTGGTTGCTTTATAGTAAGTAATAAAACGTGTGCTCCCCCGACAGGCCATCGGCGCCTCTCGGCGGCATGCGGGAACGATGAATCCCAGTGTGGCAATGCCACTGGGATTTTCAGAATGTCCATAAATGAGCCAATTCATCTCCAGACATATCCTTTTCTGTCGGGGCACCTTTGTTGCGCCTGTTTTGAAGGGGGAATGTCTGGGGATTTTTTTGTGCGTTTTGCTGAGCTTGACACACACGGCGGCCTCTGCCGCCACTGGGAGGAAGGCATCGACTGAAGTCGACACCCTTGCCTCGCCCCTCTCCATCGCAGCGGAAACAGACAGAAACGAAACCATTGCCGCCACCTCGGCACGCCGACGCGACAGCATCAATGCCGACAGCGTGATGGCCCGCGTCTTCACTTTCACGCAGCGCTATGGCCTGCGGGCCGCCGCCTTCCGTTCCAGCGTTTATGTGCGGCACACGCTGGCCACCAAGCGCCGCAACATTTTCACGCGCTATATGCCCGATATGTTGCGTCTTGAGCGCGGCAGCCATGAATATTTCGGCGAGCAGATGTCGCAATATCAGTTTCGGCCGCCGGCAGAGGTCTACAAGAAAGACATCGCCTCGTTTTCCACCATGCCCTATCTCCGCCAGGAGAGAGACGGATGGATCGGGCGGTACAGCCTTTCCATTTACGAGCCGAACATTTTCACCGATCGCATCCTCTCGCCCGTCAACCGCCGCAACCGCAAATACTATCGCTACCGCTATCAGTCGTGCTACATCTCTAAAGGGCGGCGCGTTGTTTGTGTGCAGGTCAAACCCCGCATTTCCAACACACAGCTCGTTAGAGGAACGCTCTCCATTGAGGAGCAGACGGGGCGTGTGGTGGCCTTCTCTCTCAGCTTTAGCTACGGATGGAGCCACATCCAGGTGGTGGGGGAGATGGGGCGCGACGGACAGAGCGCCCTGATGCCCAACCGCATTTTGCTCACTTCGCGCCTGCGATTCCTCGGCAACCGCATTGAGGAGGCTTATGAGGCGAAGGCCAACTATCAGATGGAGAAATTCACGGAGCGGGTGGAAGTGGAAAAGCAAAACCGCTTTGATTTGACAAGACTTTATCAGCTCCACACCGACACCACCAGCATGCGGCGCGACAAGGCTTATTTCGACCAACACCGTCCATTCCCTTTGCAGCCGCACCAGCAAGCCATCTACGACAGGGCCGCTTCGCGCGACTCCTTGCATGCCAACGTGCAGCCAGCCGATTCCGTTTCCGGAGAAAAGGCCGGCGGGCGCCATGTGTTCAGGATGTCGGACGCCACGGAAAACCTCTTGTTCGACAGCCACACGCTTTCCATTGCTCCTTCAACGCGCCTCAAACTCCCCGCCATGCTCACGCCCTCGATGGTCCAGTGGTCGCGCTCGCGCGGAATGACTTTGCAAACACGCCTGAACCTCCATGCCGACTTCACGCGCCAACGCAGTCTTGAGTTTGCGCCGCGCGTGGGCTATAACTTCAAGGAGCGGCAAGTTTATTGGCATCTGCCGTTGAGGCTCAACGTCTTGCCTCGCCATGATGGTTGCTTCACGCTCGAGGCCTCTGGCGGAGACCACATCTATAACGCCCGGCAGGCCGATGAGGTGCGCCACCGCCTGCATGGCATCACCAATTACGATTCGCTGACGAAGGTGTTCGACACCTACGATTTTTCTTATTACCGCGACAACCGTCTTTTGGCCACCTTCGCCTTCTCGCCCGTTGTCGGCCTGCGTCTCAGTGCGGGCTGGCGTCTCCATCGCCGCAACCTATTGCAATGGAACGAAGTGGCGGCGGCCAATGGCATGGCACGCACGCTGACTGGCTTTGCGCCGCGCCTCTCCGTTAGTTGGACGCCCGCGCTCTATCATTATCGCGACGGCAACGGCCACGCTGTGCCGCTGCGTTCAAAGTGGCCCACCTTTATGGTCGACTATGAGCGCGGCCTCTCCACCTTCAATGCTTCAACGAGTTACGAGCGTATAGAGACCGACGTGCAATACACGCTGCCGCTCTATGCCCTGCGTGCCCTCTATTTCAGAGGAGGCTGCGGATTCTTCACGCGCCGTGGGCCCGACTGCTTCCTTGATTACGACTATTTCCGCAACAACCATCTCTTTGGCAACTGGAACGACGAACTTTCTGGTCAGTTTCAGCTCCTCGATGCCCGATGGTACAACGAGTCGCGCCATTACGTGCGCCTCTCCGCTGCCTACGAGAGTCCCATGATGCTTTTCTCCCGCCTGCGTTGGCTGACGCGGGTGGTGCAAAAAGAGCGTCTCTATATCAACCTCCTCAATGTCGGTACTTTGGGCTATTATAGTGAGTGGGGTTACGGCCTTTCCACCCCCATTGTCGACGTCGCTGGCTTCATCGCCCTTGCAGGCCACAGCCAAACGGGAATCGGTGTGAAGTTCGTCTTGCGTCTGGGTGATTGATGATTGCGACAGGGGAGCAGTAGGCGTGGGGGATATGTCTTTTCCGTGGCGCGAAGCAACGGCGTTGTGGGCATAGGCAACTTGTTCGTCCACCATTACTTATCATAGAAAATGCCTGGTTCGTCGAAAATCGCAGACAAAAGAGGTAATAAAAAATGCAAAACAGGGGAGGTTATTTCTCTACTGGAAAATTTATCCGTATTTTTGCAGACATTATGATGGCGATTTGCGGAAAAAAGCGACAGTAAAACAGAGGTAAGTAATGTTGAAAGAATAAGTTCCGCAATTTTGCACCTGCATTTTTGAGCTATTTTTGAGCTTATTCGAAGGAGCAATGCGGGCATTGTGACTGAGGATAAGTTCGAAAAGAGCCGAAAAGGCAGGGGAGTATATAAAATATTTCTTGCCAACAGCAAAATTGCGGAAGTTATTTTTTCAACATTACTAAGTGTTGCCCAGCTGGACAAACGTATCTTCTCAGCTCTGCCTCGTATCCTTCCGTCAATCTCTTGATTTGCCAACGCCTGCCGCCGTTTCCGCCGTGGAATGTGCGTGGGAAGGAAGGCTCTGGCCATTTAGAATGAATCTTACAAATCGCCGTGCTGCTCTGCAGACGGCACTCCTATATATAAATATGAAGAATTTGAAATTGGCTCTGCTGCCGGTTCTGCTGGCAATGCTGACAATGGGTTTCGGAGCGTGCAGTTCCGATATGGAATATACCTCTAACGTAGACACGCACGACTGTGCTTTGACGAAGATTACGCTCGGAACACTCAAGCGTACGCTGCAAGTCACGGCCGATAGCACCTATACCATCACCCTCAATGGAGGATATTACCCGTTGACAATCGACCAGGTGAACAACCGCATCTATAATGTCGACTCGTTGCCTGTGGGCACCGATGTGGCGCACGTGACCTTCGCCACGCTCACTTCTTCGGGCGTGACAACCATCAAATCGCTGACAACGGGCCGGGACACGCTCTTCGCAACCACCGATAGCACTGACTTCACCGTGCCGCGTATGCTCACGGTGAATGCCTACGATGGTTTGGCCAAGAAACACTATGAGGTGAAAATCAACGTACATAAGGAAGAGGCCGATAGCTTCGTATGGAAAAACGTGGTGAATGCCAACAGCCAGTTTGCCGCCTTGCAGGGCGGACACCGCACCCTGGGACGCGCCGACAATGCGTTGCTCGTTTTCGGACACGCCGAGAGCGGGGAACAGGTGCTTGTTGTCGATCCGCTTGGAAATGTGCAGGCAAGCGCTTTGCCCGCAGGTTTTCAGATAGCTTCGGTGGTGGCCGATCCAGAACGCCGTAATTTCTACGCCTTAACTGCCGCTGGACTGGCTCATTCTTCCGATGGCGTGACATGGAATGCCATCAATGCGCCCTCAACTCCCGACGTCCTTCTGGCCGTTGGTTCTGTTGGTATCTACGGAATGAAAGACGGCACCTTCTGTAGTTCTGCCGATGGCGGACAGACCTGGCAGGCCGATGAGGCCGACGAGCCAGACAGCCTTCCCGTCAAAAATCTTGCAGGAACTGTCAATGTCTCGCGCACCGACAGTCGCATGGAGCATATCATCGTTGTCGGACAGACCCAGAAAGGCAAGCCCATCGTCTGGAAACGCGACATTGACTTGACGGGCACCAATGTTTTTGGCTGGTATTGCCTGCCGGAAATCACTGGTCAGCAGCATGCCAACCTGCCGTTTGTTAGCAATCCCGCACTCTTCACTTACGACAATACGCTCTGGTTGCTCGGACAGCAGGCCGACAATACTTTGGCACCTATCTATGTGAGCCAAGACAACGGACGCACATGGGACGTCCCGGGCAAGCACGTGCGCAATCCGTTGGCCCATCTCGTTGGAAAAGCGGCGGCCGTTTCCGGTACCACCACGCCAAACAACTTTATATGGGTGCTCGAATCCACCACTGGTGCGCTCTGGCGTGGACGCTATAATCGCTTGGGATGGACTGACGAGCAGACGAAGTTTGAGAAGAGTGCCCGTCAGCAGCTTGGCGGCGCTTTCTGAAGCAAGAAAAGGGTAAGGGCTACGGATTTGCCGGAAGGCTGTCGGTAGTGCCTGCTTATTTATATATATGTGTGAGCCCGTTTTTTAGGGGGTGAGGCCGGCGCTCGGATATATCTGTCTGTTGTGCTGCCGCACGACGCACCGCTGGAGGGCCTTTCTCACAACACCGATAAACGGAGTCTGTGGGGTTGCCTTTGTATAGCAAACGCCCCTCTCCATACGTTTTGATATTTACAATTGCATGATTTCCAATATCCTTCAACTTTCAAGACGGGTCGCCCTGCTCATGGTGCTGGCGCTCGTGGCACATCCGGCGCTCATGGCGCAGGATGAGGTGGAGTATAAGATGGAAATCGGTGGCGCCATCGGGGTTAACCATGCGGTCAACGACCTCAATTCCAAACTCTTCGGAGCGATGGGACTGACAGGCGGCGGCATGCTGAGGTTTGTCTTGAATCCGCGCATGGCGGTCAAAACGGCGCTGACGTACAATGCCTGGAACAATAATACCAACGGGCTCAAGGCGTTTTATCCTGCCAATGAGACTGGAGCGTCGGAAAACCGTTTGGAGTATAGCATGAAAGGTGGCATCGTCGACCTCTCTGCGCTTTACGAACTGCATTTCCTGCCCTACGGCTATGTGGAGGGCTATCAAGGTTACAAACGCCTTGTGCCGTATATCCAGTTGGGCTTGGGCTTCTCTTATTCCGACATTGGAAAGGCTTTCACGATGAATGTGCCGTTTGGAGCCGGATTGAAATATAAGGCGGCGCCAAGGCTCAACCTCGGGTTGGAATGGCGCATGCACTTTTCTCTGAGCGACAAGCTCGACGGACTCTCGGCACCGCTCGGCATACAGTCGTCGGGCTTCCGAAACAAAGACCACTACGGAATGGCGCTGTTCACCATCACCTACGACATCTCTGCCGTATGCCCGGCGTGCAACAAGGATTGAAACGGAGGGGCTGATATGCCGACATCGCGAACATAATTATAGAACGAAATAATTTTGATTACCTACTTATGGACAGTCAAAAGTCTTCTCTTCAGACGAAACTAAATCCCCAAGGGGAAACAGGGGCTTGCGTCTCGACGGCAGCTGGAAATGGCGGCGAAACGACGGGGCGCAAATTGCCGCAACACGTGGCGATCATCATGGACGGAAACGGACGATGGGCCAAAGCACGCGGACTGAACCGCAGCATGGGACACCAGCAGGGCGTGGAAACCGTTCGCGAAATCACTACGGTGGCTTCAAACTTGGGCATTAAATATCTCACGCTATACACGTTCTCAACAGAAAACTGGAACCGACCGCCGCAAGAAGTGGCGGCGCTCATGTCGCTCATCTTGACGGCGATGGAAGAGGAACTTTTCATGAAGAACAACGTGCGCATGCGAACCATCGGCGACCTCTCACGCTTGCCGGAGGAGGTGCGCAACGCCATCGTGGGATTGGAACAGCGAACGGCGGCCAACACGGGCATGACGATGGTTATCGCCCTGAGCTATTCGGCACGCTGGGAAATCACGGAGGCCGTGAAGAAAATGGCGCGACAGGCCGCTGCGGGTGAAATCAATGTCGACGATATCTGCGAAGACGACATCAGCCGCAATCTGGCCACGGAGTTTATGCCCGACCCAGACCTCCTCATCCGAACGGGTGGCGAGGTGCGCCTGAGCAATTATCTGCTTTGGCAGTGTGCCTACTCCGAACTGTATTTCTGCGACACGTTCTGGCCCGACTTCCATGAGGCCGATTTCATGAAAGCCATCGACACTTACTGCAACAGGGAGCGCCGCTACGGCAAAACAAGCGAACAAGTGCAGCAATGACGCGTTGAAAAAGGAGGAGACCGCTGGGGTGGCCTGCAACGACGAACCTGAATGGCAGAGGGACTGGTGATGTCCTGACGTCGGCGTGTGCGCTCGTTGCTGAGGCTCATGGGGCTTTCTCTCCTACATCTCTCCAACAGTAACAAACATACACAATGAAATATCTCAACAGATTGTTCTTTCTCTCCGCATTGGCAATTGCCGCCGTTCAAGGACGTGCGCAAACGCCAGTGCATGTCAAACCCGAAATTTCATACACGCAAGACCATGCCCGTTATATCTTGGGCGGACTTGTGGTTGAAGGAGACAAGAATTACGATGAAGATGTCCTGACGAGCATCTCCGGACTCACCGTGGGACAGATGTACGACGTGCCTGGCGAGGACATCAGCGAAGCCATACGCCGATACATGAAGCAAAAGAGCTTCTCTAACGTTCGTATAGAAGCCGACAGTATTGTGGGCAGCAAGATTTATCTGCACATCTATCTGCAAGGACTGCCGCAGGTGTCGAGCATCAATTATGGCGGCGTGAAGAAGTCGGAGCGTGAGGAAATCGAAAAGCGCCTCGGACTTCAGGTGGGTAGCTACATCAACCCCGACATCATTGACCGTGCCAAGATTCATATCAAACGCTACTTCGAAGAGAAGGGCTTCAAAAACGCGCAGGTCTCCATCGACCAGCGCAATGACGTTACGGCTGAAAACCGTGTGCTCCTTGACATCAATATCGATAAGAATGAGAAGATCAAGGTACACCGCATCTACATCGCTGGCGTGACGGAGAAGGAGGCGAAGAAACTCAAGCGTGCCATGAAGAAAACGCACGAGAAAAGTTTGGTCAATATCTTCAGATCGAAGAAGTTCGTGCCAGAGAAATATACCGAAGACAAAGACCATGTTATCAGCAAGATGAACTCCTGGGGCTACCGCGATGCCCTCATCAAGAGCGATAGTGTGGCGACCGTTGACGATGCCCACGTCGACATCTATCTCGATGTTTATCAGGGACAGAAATACTACCTGAGAAATGTTGACTGGGTGGGCAACAAGGTCTATGACTCTGCCGTTCTGGCCCACGTGCTCAGAATGAAGAAAGGCGATGTCTACGACCAAACGCTTCTCAACAAGCGTTTGCACGAGGACGACGATTGCATCGGAAACATGTATTACAACAACGGATATGTGTTCTACAACCTCGACCCCGTTGAAGTGAACATTGACGGCGACTCCATCGACCTCGAAATGCGCATCACTGAGAACAACCAAGCCACGCTCAACCACGTCCGCATTTCAGGAAATGAGCGCGTGTATGAAAATGTCATCCGCCGCGAGCTTCGCACCAAGCCGGGCGACCTTTTCTCTATGGAGTCTATCAAGCGTACGGTGATGGAGCTGGCCAATATGAACCAGTTCGACCCTGAAGCCTTGCAGGCCGGTATCGGCAAGGGCATCAAGCCCGACCCTGTCAGCGGAACGGTGGACATCACCTATCCTTTGCAGACGAAGGGCGGCGATCAGGTGGAACTTTCTGCCGGTTGGGGACAGACGGGTATCGTTGGACGACTCGGTTTGAAGTTTACCAATTTCTCCATGCGCAACCTCTTCAACGGTAGCAAGAAACGCGCAGGCTTCATCCCGCAGGGTGACGGACAGACCTTGTCGTTGAGCGGCCAGAGCAACGGTACGTATTTCCAGAGCTATTCGCTCTCGTTCCTCGATCCTTGGTTTGGCGGCAAGCGCCCGACGCAGTTCTCTTTCTCGCTCTATTATTCTAAGCAGAGCGACGTGAACTCTCACTACTACAGCAACTACAACAACCTCTACAACACGATTTACGGCTACGGCACGAATAGCAACTACTATAACTATAGCAACTATTACGACCCCGACAAATACGTGAAGTTGATTGGTGTTTCAATGGGTCTCGGAAAACGTCTTCGTTGGCCCGACGACTATTTCACCTTCATGGCGGAACTGTCGTACACGCGCTATATGCTGAAATCGTGGGATTACTTCCTGATTTCAGATGGTAACTGTAACAACTTCAATATCTCCTTCACCCTGAGCCGTTCGTCGAGCAACGACCCATTCTATCCAAGAACAGGTTCCGACTTCTCGGCCTCTGTGACGCTCACACCGCCTTATTCGCTTTGGAACGGAAAAGATTACAAGCATCTTGCCACGACATACAATTCTTCGTCATACCAGCGCGAGGCGCAGGAGAAATATCGTTGGATTGAATACCACAAGTGGAAGATGAAGTTCCGCACCTACACGGCCCTGAGCAACGCCGTCAAGACACCCGTGCTCATGACGCGTGCTGAATTTGGCATTCTCGGCGCTTACAACCGTTACAACAAGTCGCCGTTTGAAACCTACTACGTGGGTGGTGACGGTATGTCGGGCTATTCCAGCGGATATGCCACCGAGACCATCGGTTTGCGCGGTTACGACAACGGTTCTTTGGCCGGAAACAACAGTTTGAACGCCTACGCCTACAGCAGAATGACGCTTGAACTCCGTTATCCGCTCATGCTCGAAGCCTCCACCAGTATGTATGCTTTGGCCTTCGTTGAAGGCGGTAACGCCTGGGCCAATGTCAATAAGTTCAATCCCTTCGACATGAAGCGTTCGGCCGGTTTCGGTGTGCGCATCTTGCTCCCGATGGTCGGTTTGATGGGTATTGACTGGGCCTACGGTTTCCAGAAGAACATCAACGGCGTCAAGGCCGGCGGTTCGCAGTTCCACTTCATCATCGGACAAGAATTTTAGTAACGACTTCCAAAAACAATCGGATGTCTGGCCCGCACAAAAGAGCGTCAGGCCAGTAGCCATCCAGCCTTGTTTTTGGCGTCAGTTTCAAAAGCATTAAAAGTCATGAAAAGAAAATTATTCCTGCTTGTGGCGCTTGTTGGCCTCTGCCTAAGCGCCTCCGCACAGAAGTTCGCGCTCGTGGATATGAGTTACATCATGAGCAACATACCAGCTTACGAACGCGCCAACGAACAGTTGAACCAGGTGTCGAAGAAATGGCAGAGCGAAGTCGAAGCCATCGACAACCAGGCCAAGACGCTCTACAAGAATTATCAAAACGAGGTGATGTTCCTCAGCGAGGCCCAGAAAAAGGAACGCGAGCAGGCCATCGTCAATAAGGAGAAGGAAGCCTCGGAACTGAAGAAGAAATATTTCGGACCGCAGGGCGAACTCTATAAGAAGCGTGTGGCACTCGTGGAACCCATCCAAGACGAAATCTATAATGCCATCAAGGGCATCGCACAGAGCAAGGGATTCCAACTCATCCTCGACCGCGCTTCGGAGACGGCAGGCATCATCTTTGCCTCCCCGGCCATCGATATCAGCAACGAAGTGTTGACTAAGTTGGGCTATTCCAATTAATTTGCTTAACTTTGCATAAGATAGGCTGCACCTCGGCATAATATTCAAGCAAGCTTGATATTCTGCTCTCGGTTTGCACTATCTTTGCATAAGATAGGCTGCACCTCAACAATTCAAGTAAACTTGATTGTATTCGGTTTGCACTATCTTTGCAGCCGTTCGGCCGCTTCCGCGCCATCCGCTTCGCCGTTCGCTTTCCTGTTTACCTTGAAAGAGACGTGAAGAGACGGAATGCGCCGCCGCAATAAGCCTCTGGCATCAGGCCGCGGCCGACAGACATACAAGAAAACAATAAAAAATCATACAAGCAATGTTTAAGAAAATCCTTATCATGGTGCTTTTCGTAGCACCGCTGAGCCTCGCCGCTCAAAAGTTCGCTCATTTCGACTACGCCACCATCATGCAGGCTATGCCAGAATTTAAGAAGGCACAGACCGAAATGGAAGCCATCGGCAAGCAATATCGTGAAGAGCTCCAGAACATGGAGAAGGAAATCAACACGAAGATTGAAAAGTTTCAGAGCGAAGTGACCGACAAGACCCCTGAGAACATCCGCAACCGTCGCGCACAGGAAATTCAGGACCTCCAGCAGCGCTACCAGCAGGCTGCCCAGGACAACGAGCAGGCTTTCGACGAAGCACGCCAGAAGAAGTTCCAGCCGATTACGCAGAAAGTGATGGACGCTGTCAACGCCATTGCCAAGGAAGGCAACTATGTTTACATCGTTGACAAGAACGCTTCTCAGCAGGCTGGTATCGTCATCAACGAAGCTTTGAGCGAAGACGTGACCAAGCGCATCGCTGCCAAGCTCGGCATCTCTGCAGCCGCTTTGACCGCTGCTCCTGCCGCCGCTGCCGCACCTGCCGCAGCACCTGCACAGCGCAAATAATTTTACGCAAATATCCCTTTTGGAATTAGGAATTGAGGCGCGAAGTTCTTCGCTCACCAATTCCTAATTTTCTTTATGCGGCATCGCGGATTCTCTTTAGAATAATGCTTGTGGAAGGATGGCGCAGACCTTCCGTATGATAAAGTAGATGGTCAGAATTAAGTTACTACCAACTTACGACCAACTTACCTTCTCGCCACCTTCAGCCCGACAAAAAATACTGCGCATTGCATGAAACCATACAAGAAACTTTTTGCTGCTGCGTTGCTGGCTGTTGCCTCAGCAGGCCCCTTCCTTCCAACGGAAGTCGCTGCAGCCACGCCCAATGCCCTTGCCGGTCCGTCGTCAATGCCGGCAGGCGTGTCCTTCGTCGCGCGTGACACCATTGCCCCCGACACACTCCCCGACATGCTCTCGTCAGACCAGAGCGCCATCACGCCAACCCTTTCCTCCATCCCCAACGACTCCACCACGGCCGCCATCGTCAAGCGTTTGCAAGCGTTGATGGAAAACACCATCTTCGACCGCACGCAGGTGGGCATCTATGTTTACGACCTCACGGCCGATGCCCCCATCTTTGCCCACGGCGAGCACCAGCAGCTGCGTCCCGCCTCGTGTGAGAAACTCGTCACCGCCATCAGTGCTCTCTACCATCTCGGCACCGACTTTCGCTACACCACCACCCTAAGCATTGACGGCGAAATCACCGACAGCGTCCTCCACGGCGACGTCTATCTTCGTGGCGGTTTCGACCCGCTTTTCGATCGCAGCGACCTTCTTCAGCTCGTTGATGCCTTACACTGCAACGGCATCCGCCACATCGCTGGTCATATCTATTTCGACCGCAGTTTGAAGGACACCACCGCTATGGGCTGGGGTTGGTGTTGGGACGACGACACCACGCCCCTCACCCCGCTCCTTTATGAGCGCCGTGCAGGTCTCGAAAAGCATTTTCTTGCGGCCTTGCGCCAAGACAGCCTCTGTGATGCTTCGGAGATACGCTACGCAGAGACACCGCGCCGCGCCGTCTCGTTGGCACAGCGCATGCACACCATCGACCAAATTCTCCTGCCCATGATGAAGAAGAGCGACAATCTTTTTGCCGAATCCCTCTTCTATCAGATGGCGGCACAGAGCGGCCACCCATACGCCAACCACAAACGTGGCAGCCGCCTTGTCTCGCAGTTTCTTGGTCACATCGGCATTAGCAGCAACACCTACCAAGTGGCCGACGGCAGTGGGCTCTCGCTCTACAACTATCTCACGCCGCAACTCCTCGTGACGGCTCTTCGTTATGCCTATCGTGATGAGAGAATCTACCGCCACCTCCTTCCCTCGCTCCCCATCGCTGGCGAAGATGGCACCCTCCAGCGCCGCATGACTTCCGGTGCGGTTCGCGGCAACGTGCGAGCCAAGACCGGCACCGTTGAGGGCGTCAGTTCGCTGGCGGGTTATCTGACGGCCCCCAACGGCCACACCTTCTGCTTTGCCATCATCAACCAAGGCATTCGCCACACTTCCACCGGCCGCAACTTTCAAGACCGCGTCTGCCGCGCCATGACAGAAGAATAAGTAATCGTGCCATTACTAAATGTGCGCTTGTCTTCTTGCATTTGCTTTTCGATGGGGGTGATACTAATTTGAAAATAATTTAGTATCTTCGCGACAGACAATTAATATAGAACATCATGATGAGGCAAGCATACAAACAAGTGCCCTACGGGGTGTCGGATTTCATAACGGTTGTGACGCAGAATCTCTATTATGTGGACAAAACCATGTATATCCCTCAGTTGGAAGAAGAGGCCCGCTTTCTCTTCTTCACCCGTCCGCGCCGCTTTGGGAAGAGCCTCTTCATCAATATGCTTCGTGCTTATTACGACAGCTCAAAGAAAAAAGATTTCCAAACCCTTTTCGGACATCTCTGGATTGGCAAGCATCCCACTCCGCTGCAAGGTGCTTTTCAGGTCCTCTATCTTGATTTCTCGCAGGTGGGTGGAAGCATTGATGTCGTTGAAGAAAGATTCAATGAATATTGTTGCATCTGTTTGAACGACTTTATGGATTCCTACGGGGATGCCTATCCCGAAAACATGCGTCGTGACTTTTACGAAAGCAAAAGCGCCGGTGCGAAATTGGCCATGCTCGACAAAAAAGCTAAGGCCATAGGCTTGCCGCTTTACCTTATCATAGACGAATACGACAACTTCACGAACACCATTCTCAATGAAAAAGGCGAAGCCGTTTACCATGCCATTACGCACGCAGACGGGTTCTATCGTGATTTCTTCAAGAAGTTTAAGGGGATGTTTCAGCGCATCTTTGTGACGGGCGTGAGTCCTGTCACGCTCAACGATGTGACGAGCGGTTTTAATATTGGTTGGAACATCTCTGTGAAGGCGGAATACAACGAGATGTTGGGATTCAGCACGGAGGATGTTCGCGTCATGTTCAATTATTACAAGGAAATCGGCAAAATGCCTGCTGGTTGCGACGTGGAGTCCATGATCAACGAGATGAAGCCTTGGTACGACAACTATTGTTTTGCTGAAGGTTCGTTGAAAAACAAAAACCGCGTCTTCAATAGCGACATGGTGCTCTACTTCCTGCGTAACGTCATGAGTACGGGGCAGGCACCAAAGCAAATGATAGACCCCAACACCATGACCGACTATGGCAAGATGAAACAGCTCTTGCAGTTTGACAAACTGGATGGCGACCGCAAGGGCATGATTCGTGAAATTGCCGAAAAGGGGCAGATTGTCACGCCGCTCTTTGAGAGTTTCTCCGCCTTTCAGATTCCCGACCCAGATATTTTCCCGAGCCTTTTGTTTTATTATGGCATGTTGACCTTCAAGGACACGCGTGGAGAATATGTTGTTTTGGGCATTCCCAACAATAATGTCCGGCGGCAGTATTATGGCTATCTTTTGGAGGAATATCAAGCCGTCAGTCCGGTAAACACGCTGGATTTGGGTAAGGGCTTCTATGAAATGGCCTATGAAGGAGCGTGGCATCGCTGTCTGCAATTCATGGCTGATGCCTATGCCAAAGTCTCGTCAGTTCGCGACGGCATTGAGGCAGAGCGCAATTTGCAGGGTTTCTTTATGGCCTATCTCAACCTGACGAATTATTATTACACGGCACCTGAGTTGGAACTCAATCATGGCTATTGCGATTTCTTCCTTCTTCCAGACCTCACGCACTACAAGACGAAACACAGCTATATTCTCGAACTCAAGATGCTGCCGAAAGGCGCTTCGGATGCTGCGGCCCGAAAACAATGGGAAGAAGCTGTTGAGCAAATCAACGGATATGCCGAAGCTCCACGCGTGGAAGCGTTGCGTCAAGGCACCACGCTTCATAAAATCATTATGCAGTTTGACGGCTACACGCTAAAACGCATGGAAGAGGTGTAGCCTTCTAAATGGGTGTTCAATACAGCAAAAGCAACAACAGCGAAGATGCCTGGGAAACGATTTGAGTTTTCGTTTCCCAGGCATCTTCGCCTGTTTTATTGTGCTTGAGGGCATGAGAGAACATCCCTACGGGAAATCTGTTGAAATCGTGATAAACGGTGTTCCAGCCGTGCTTAGAGCATCGCTGCAATGGCTCCGATGAAGGCGATGAGGATGATGATGCCGATGAAGGAGATGACGAGACCAGCGATGGCCAAACCGCGAGGAGCTCTAAACACACCGATAAAGGAGAAGATGACGCCGAGCAACCAGAGAATCCAGTCGAGGATGGGAATCCAGCAGAGAATGAGGCCGATGAGGGCGAGAACGAAACCGGCGGTGCCAATACCATTTGACTTGGGGGCTGGGGCCTGCTGGATGAATACTTGCTGCTGGGGGGCTTGCTGATTTTCCATGATGATTGAGTTTTTAGAGTCGGTGGGCAATTGTTTGATGAGTATTGCCCGCCATGATGATTATTTTAATATGTATTTTTATATAAGTCAAGCAGATATTGCAAAGGTAAGTAAAAAGTATTAAATATGTATTGCTAAGGCCCCTGTTTTTTACGTTTGTTGCAAAAAAAATCTGCGTTTTTTGCTAAATAATAAGGTGCAACGAAGCTCTGGGGCGAAGCACTGTAGCTCACTTTGCTCGCAAAGTGAGGGGGGCGAATATTAAGTAGGTGGTCAAAATTATTTTTATAATATATGCCAAGAGCATTATTCTTACATTTGCAACGTCCTCTCGGGCGCATCTACTTACCTCGTTTTCAGTCGCAATGCCCGCATTGCTCCTTCAACCAAGGTGGCGTATCTGCATCCCGATAGAACATTTCAAATGTAAAAATAATTCCGACCACCTACTTATGGCGGCCAAACACGGCTAAAAATCCAACAAAGTCATGCGCTAAAGCGCTGGTCATATTCGCTACGTGTTCGTGGCCCTCACTTTGCGAGCAAAGTGAGCTACAGTGCTTCGCCTCAGTGCTTCGCCCAGAGAGAAATGATAATATCGTTGACGGACCGATAACCTTTCCTCTTTCTTCGAATATTCCCTCCTTGTTCTGTTAAAAAAGCAGAGGCCTTCCCTGCAAGTAAAGCAGGGAAGGCCTCCAGCGTATAAGGATGTGATATATTACATGCGTTCGTGGAACGTACGTGAGATTACCTCGAGTTGGTGTTCGCGGCTCAATTTCACGAAGTTCACAGCGTATCCGCTCACACGGATGGTGAGTTGCGGATAGTTTTCAGGATGCTCCATAGCGTCTTCGAGCATTTCGCGGTTGAGGGCGTTTACGTTCAGGTGGTGTGCACCCTTGGTGAAATAGCCGTCCATCATCGTCACGAGGTTGTCGATGCGCTCTTCAGGCGTTGGGCCGAGAGACTTCGGCACGATTGAGAACGTGTTGGAGATACCATCCTGAGAGTCGCGGTAGCGCAGTTTGGCAACAGAAGCCAAAGAAGCCACAGCACCGCTCTTGTCGCGGCCGTGCATCGGGTTGGCACCTGGAGCGAAAGCCACGCCAGCTTCACGTCCGTCAGGCGTAGCACCCGTCTTCTTGCCATACATCACGTTTGAAGTGATGGTGAGGAGCGAGAGCGTTGGGCGAGCGTTCTTGTAAACAGGCAGTTTCTTCAGTTCTTCAGTGAAGAAGTAAACGAGGTCAACGCCGAGGTGGTCAACGCGGTCATCGTTGTTGCCGAAGCATGGGAATTCGCCGTCGATGTCGAAGCCTTCCGTCAGGCCTTCAGCGTTGCGGCGTGCCGTCACCTTGGCATACTTGATGGCAGAGAGTGAGTCGAGGGCAATTGACAAGCCAGCAGCGCCATAAGCGATGTTGATGCGCGGGTCGGTATCAACGAAAGCCATCTGGGCCTTTTCGTAGTAATACTTGTCGTGCATGTAGTGGATGATGTTCATCGCCTCGTTGTAAACGCGAGCAATCTGCGTCAAGACGAGCTTGTAGTTTTTCATCACCTCTTCGAAGTTGAGCGTGTCGCTCGTCAAAGCGGGGATGCCTTCCACCATCAGTGTGCCAGTCTTCTCGCAGCGTCCGCCGTTGAGCGCCAGCAAGAGCGCCTTTGCCAAGTTGCAGCGTGCGCCAAAGAACTGGATCTGGCGGCCGATGTCCTGGAACGATACGCAGCAAGCGATTCCGTAGTCGTCGCTGTGGCGCACTTCGCGCATGAGCGTGTCGTTTTCATACTGAATTGAGCTGGTGTCGATTGAAACCTTGGCGCAGAAGTTCTTGAAACCTTCTGGAAGTTCAGGGCTCCAAAGCACTGTCAAGTTAGGCTCTGGTGAAGGACCGAGGTTGTAGAGCGTCTGGAGGAAACGGAAGCTGGTCTTCGTCACCTTCGTGCGTCCGTCGTTGAAGCGTCCGCCCAAAGATTCCGTCACCCATGTTGGGTCGCCGGCGAAGATTTCGTTGTAGGCAGCCATGCGGAGGTGGCGCACCATGCGGAGTTTGATAACAAACTGGTCGATGAGTTCCTGTGCAAACGTCTCGTCGATGAGGCCGTGCTTGAGGTCGTGCTCAACATAGATGTCGATGAAAGAAGACACGTTGCCGAGCGACATGGCGGCACCATCCTGCTCCTTGACAGCAGCCAAGTATGCCATGTAAACCCACTGAACAGCCTCCTGTGCGGTCTGTGCTGGGCGACCCAGTTCGAGACCATACATTTCGCCCATCACCTTAATTTCCTTCAATGCCTTAATCTGCTCAGCCACCTCTTCACGCAAGCGGATGCGCTCGTCGGTCATCGGGCCAGTCAGGTTGTGGAGGTCTTCCGTCTTGGCTTCAACCAAGCGGTCGATGCCGTAGAGCGCCAAGCGGCGGTAGTCGCCAATGATACGTCCGCGGGCATAGTTGTCGGGCAGACCCGTGAGGAAACCGAGAGAACGGAAGCGGCGGATTTCTTCAGTGTAAACGTCGAATACGCCGTCGTTGTGAGTCTTGCGATAGTGGGTGAAGATGTCCTTCACTCTTGGATTAACTTCCTTGCCATTTTGTGCGCAGGCCTTTTCAACCACCTTGATGCCGCCGAAAGGCTTGATGGCACGCTTGAGGAGTTCGTCGGTCTGCAAACCTACGATGAGTTCGTTCTCCTGGTCGATGTAGCCAGGTTTGTGTGATGTGATGGTAGAAACCGTGTCTGGGTCGAAAGAGCGCACGCCATTGTTATTGCGTTCTTCTTCAAGAGCTTTGAGGCAGATGTCCCAGATGCGCTTAGTGCGTTCTGTTGGGCCAACGAGGAACGAAGCGTCGCCCTCATACGGCGTGATGTTTTTACGAACGAAGTCCGTAACGTCGATTTTCTGGCTCCATGAGCCGTCGATGAAATTAGAGTACAAATCCATAAAATTGTATTTGTGGGTTTATAATTGAGTTTTTTCAGAGGTGGGGGAGAGGTGTGTCATATTATATTGTTCTGCACACTTCATGTGCGTGTCTTTTATCATTTATTGGCCATGAAGCCCAAATGGCACACTCTCAAAACATTGGCGTTATGCCTTGAATTTGATTTTGATACAAAGTTACAATATTTCGTTCGGTTAGGCGCTATATATCCGTATGTATTTTCACAGATGGGGCGTTTAGTGTGCAAAAATACCTATAAATGGGGAGTGGAAATGCCCAAAGACGTGGTGCATTACCAAACTGGTCAATTTCCACCCGAAGCCCCATTGAGCCATGCCAAGCCCTTCGCGCTCAACAGATATTTCTGTCGAGGGTGTCGTGGGTTGTCGGGGTAGCGCATTCTCACGAGTCCTTGATTGATGGCAGGCGTGAGGTACGTGGCCAAAAAGTTGCCTCGTGCCTTCAATCCCATGTTTTCCATCATCTCCCTGACGGAAAGTTCTCTCGTGGCGATGGCGAGAAGCGACGTTTTCAGAGAGTTTGGCACATCGATGTTGTTACTTGCCTTGTACTTGTCTTGTACTTGTCCTGTTCGTTCCACTCTTCGGGGGGATTAACCAGCATGTGTCGGTTGCGCAGTTCGTTTATGAAGAACAAGGCTGTGGCGCGTGTGTTGCCTTTGCAGAAAGGGCTGTTTTGGGGCGTAATGCAATAAATTTCCAGTCTGCAGCAAGAAAAATTAGCAAAATGTTTGCTGCGCGAAAAAAAAATAATTACTTTTGCCAGTGTTAAACCGTGAGGCTCGTATCGCGGGTCGCATCGACAATCAAAATAATAGACAATTATGACATTCGCACAGTCCTTTTATTTTTACGCTTATTTTTACTTTGCTGAGCAAGCGAAGCGGGACGTCGTATGCCATACGAAATAACATGATTCAAGCATTTTACAATCCCGCTTCTGTAAAGGAGCGGGATTTTTTGTTAAAACAAACCGTATGAAAGTAGCAATTCAAGGCATAAGGGGGTCATTTCACGATATTGCCGCCCATGAATATTTCCAGGGCGAAGAACTCGAAATGGTGTGGTGTAACACCTTTGAAGACCTCTTTGCCACCATGAAGGAAGACGACAACTGCTTGGCATTAATGGCCATCGAGAACACCATTGCGGGCAGTTTGCTCCACAATTACGAATTGCTACGGCAGAGCGGCGCGACCATCATCGGCGAACACAAACTGCACATCGAACACAGCATCATGTGCTTGCCCGGCGAAGACTGGGCCGACATTAAGGAAGTCAATTCCCATCCTGTGGCCTTGGCGCAGTGTCGCGGTTTCCTTCAGCGCCATCCGCAAATCAAAGTGGTGGAAGCCGAGGACACTGCTGGAGCGGCAGAGAAGATCAGTCGGCAAAAGCTGCACGGACACGCCGCCATCTGCCATGCCGGAGCCGCGCCAATCTATGGCATGCGCCTCCTCGAAAAGAGCATCGAAGACAACAAACACAATTTCACGCGCTTCCTCGTGCTCTGCGACCCCTGGAATGCCGACCGCCTGCGCGATCTTCACGCCACCAACAAGGCCAGCATCGTTTTCACCCTGCCGCATGAAGAAGGGTCGCTCTCGCAGGTGCTCAGCATCTTCTCGTTCTATAAGATAAACCTCACTAAAATACAGTCGTTGCCCATCATCGGGCGGGAATGGCAATATCTTTTCTATATTGACGTGACCTACGACGACTATATGCGCTACCGCCAAAGCATCGATGCGGTGCGCCCACTGATTAAAGAACTCAAAATATTAGGAGAATATGAAGGTAAATAACCAGCCAGACATACAGCCGGCCCAACGCCTCGACAGTGTGCAGGAATACTATTTCTCACGCAAAGGCAAAGAAGTGGCCCGCATGAATGCTGAAGGCAAGGACATCATCTCGCTTGCCATTGGCAGTCCCGATATGCCGCCTTCGCAGCAAACCATCGACACCCTCTGTCGCGAGGCGCAAAACCCCAATGCCCACGGCTATCAGCCAACGGTGGGCATCCCGCAGTTGCGCGAGGCTATGGCCGATTTCTACAAGCGTTGGTTTGAGGTCGACTTGGACCCCCAAAGCGAAATTCAGCCCCTCATCGGTTCGAAGGAAGGCATCTTGCACGTGACGTTGGCCTTCGTCAATCCAGGCGACAAGGTCCTCGTGCCCAATCCGGGATACCCCACCTATACATCACTCTCGCGTCTGCTCGGCGCAGAGGTGGTCAACTACAACCTGCGTCCTGAAAACGGGTGGCAGCCCGATTTCGACGAATTGGAAAAGATGGACCTGACGGGCGTGAAAATCCTGTGGAGCAACTATCCCAACATGCCAACGGGAGCACCAGCCTGCAGGTCAACTTACGAAAGACTCGTTGACTTTGCCCGCCGCCACAACATTCTCGTGGTGAACGACAACCCATACAGCTTCATCCTCGGCCACGAGCATCTGAGCATCCTGCAAGTGCCAGGCGCCAAAGACGTGTGCATCGAGTTCAACTCCATGAGCAAAAGCCACAATATGCCGGGATGGCGCGTCGGCATGCTCGCCACCAACGCACAGTTTGTCAAATGGATATTAAAGGTGAAGAGCAACATCGATTCCGGAACGTTCCGCCCCTTGCAGCTCGCCGCTGCTGAGGCCTACCGCAACGACGATGCCTGGCATGAAGAAGCCAACGTGAATGTCTATCGCCGCCGCCGTCAGCTCGCTGGACAAATCATGGACGCCCTCGGCTGCAAATATGAAAGTTGGCAGGTCGGCATGTTCCTCTGGGGACGCATCCCCGACAGCTGCGCCAATGTGGAAGACCTCACGGAGCGTGTGCTCCACGAAGCCCGCGTGTTCATCACGCCCGGTTTTATCTTCGGCTCAAATGGACAACGCTACATCCGCATTTCTCTCTGCGCCAAGGAAGAAAAACTGGCAGAGGCCTTGGAGCGCGTCAAGGCAATGAACTGAGTTTCCCCCAAAAAATACTATATTATACAATCCCCAAACAACCCATAATATGCCTCTCGAATTAAAACCCCTCAATTTCCCTGGTGTGGAAATGAAACGCCCGGTGATCATCGCCGGTCCGTGCTCCGCTGAAACAGAAGAGCAAGTGATGAACACCGCCACACAACTGGCAAGTAAAGGAATCAAGATTTTCCGTTCCGGAATCTGGAAACCACGCACCAAGCCCGGCGGCTTTGAAGGTGTCGGCGTGACGGGCCTTCCTTGGCTGCAGCGCGTGCAGAAAGAACTCGGCATGCTTGTTTCGACGGAAGTGGCCACGCCCAAGCATGTGGAAGCTTGTCTGGAAGCTGGCATCGACGTGCTCTGGATTGGCGCACGCACCGTGGCCAACCCCTTTGCCATGCAAGAATTGGCTGACTCGTTGCGCGGCGTTGACATCCCCGTGCTGGTGAAGAACCCCGTTAACCCCGACCTCGAACTCTGGGTGGGCGGTCTGGAACGCATCAATGGAGCGGGCATCAAGCGCCTTGGCGTCATCCACCGCGGTTTTTCAACCTACGACAAGCGCATCTATCGTAACCTCCCCATGTGGCATATCGCCATCGAACTGCGTCGCCGTTTCCCCAATCTCCCCATCTTCGGCGACCCCAGCCACATCGGCGGAGCGCGTGAACTCGTTGCCCCTTTGTGTCAGCAGGCAATGGACCTCGGTTTCGACGGACTCATCGTTGAGAGCCACTGCAACCCCGATGCCGCATGGAGCGATGCCAAACAGCAGGTGACGCCAGATGTCCTCGACTTCATCCTCGACAAGCTCATCATCCGCAAAAGCGTGCAGAGCACTGAGAGCCTCACGGCATTGCGCCACCAAATTGACGAAATCGACAACGCCCTCATCGAGCAGTTGGCAAAGCGCATGCGCCTGAGCCGCGAAATCGGACAATATAAAAAGGAGCACGACATGACCATCGTGCAGACGGGACGCTACAACGAAATCCTCGACAAGCGCGGCGCACAAGGCGTGCTCTGCGGTATGTCGTCCGACTTCATGAAAACGGTGTTTGAAGCCATTCATGAAGAGAGCGTACACCAGCAAATTGAAGTGATGAACAAAAATTGATAGGGAACGGGGCGGTTGGCTCTCCAGCCGCCTTCTCTCCAAAAAACGGAATATGAAAATCTTGATATTGGGAGCGGGCAAGATGGGCTCGTTCTTTGTGGACCTGCTGAGTTTTGAACACACCACCGCCGTCTACGACATCGATCCAAAGCGACTGCGCTTCATGTATAACACCGAGCGTTTCACGACGCTTGAGGAAATCGCCGAATTTAAACCAGAATTGGTCATCAACGCCGTGACCTTGAAATACACGCTCGACGTCTTCAAGCAAGTGATGCCTTATCTACCATCCGACTGTATTTTGAGCGACATCTCTTCTGTCAAGACGGGTTTGCGCGAGTTCTACGAGCAGTGTGGCCGGCGCTATGTTTCCACCCACCCCATGTTCGGTCCGACGTTTGCCAATCTTGGTGCCCTGTCGAATGAAAATGCCATCATCATCACAGAGGGCGACTATATGGGCCGCATCTTCTTCAAGGACCTCTACAGCCGCTTGGGGCTTCACATCTGTGAGTACACCTTCGATGCTCACGATGAAACCGTTGCCTATTCTTTGGGCACCCCCTTCGTCTCCACCTTCGTGTTTTCTGCCGTCATGAAGCATCAGGACGCTCCAGGAACCACCTTTAAGCGCCACATGGCCATTGCCAAAGGAGTGCTCGGGGAAGACGACACGCTCTTGCGCGAAATCCTTTTCAATCCGCGCATGAGCAGTCAGGTCGGAAAAATCCGTGACGAACTGAAAGAGCTGATGGATATCATTGACAGCAAGGACGAAGCACGCTTCAATGCCTATCTGAAGAAAATCCGCGAACACATCAAATGAGGCGCAACCATTTTTGAGTTGCTTCCGCCTCTCAGTAAAGACAACCCCAGATTGCTTTCCGTAATCTGGGGTTGTTTTTGCTACAGGCCGTAAACACCAGGGTGTTCAAAAACCAGAAAGCCCCAAGGTTGGTAGAGAGCACGAAAAAATATGTTGCAAAACATGTTTAACTTTATTTGTTAGCTGCCCAGCGCCAGGTTTTTGTTATTATCTGTAATTTTGTCAGACAAATAAGATATGGCGATAAATCGAAACATGGAATCTTTAGAACTACAAGGCAAGAGCAGCACATTGGTTGATCTGGTGGAGGAAAAACTGCTGCAATATTTAAAGGAAAACGATTACTGCATTGGCAGCGTCATTCCCAATGAAGCAGAACTCTCTTCCTCGTTAGGCGTGGCCCGAAGCGTTCTCAGGGAAGCTTTGAGCCGCTTGAAGATGATTGGAATGATTGAAAGTCGCACCAGGAGAGGCATGGTCATTAAGGAACCATCTCTTTTGGGTGGCATGAAGCGTCTCATCGACCCGAGAAATCTCAGTGAGAATACGCTGTGTGACCTTCTGGAGTTCAGAATGATGCTTGAAATCGGAATGACCTACAAACTTTTTGAGAATCTCACCGACAAGCATTTAAAGGAACTGGAAAATATCATCAAAATGGAGGTCGTTTTGGGATGCAATGAATATTCGCTGGCGAGTGAGGTGAATTTCCATTCAAAGCTGTATGAGATAACAGGCAATTCCACTATCATTGAATTTGAACGGATTATTTATCCGCTGATGGAGTTTGCCAAAGAAAAATTCCACGAGCACCTGATGCCCCTGAATCAAGAGCTTCTTCAACGTGGGGAATTGGTCACTCATGCAGACCTCTTAAAGCTTCTCGTAGACAGAGACGAAGAAGGCTACAGACAAGCCATCGGAAAGCATTTGAGCGTGTATAGAATCTTCCTGAAGAATATGAGAAACCGCGAATAACAGGCTTTGACAGCCTGTGGGATGGAGTTCACCATTGTGTGGCCCCATTCTCACTTCGTTCGTTTTTTGAAAAAATGTGGTCTGGATGAGATGCTTACCCTGCAACTATGTGAGAAAGGTAATTCGCAACAGTACAGAGAAATGCCTCAAGTCTCGGTGTTAAATATTGTACTATCGGGGGGGTATGACTAATTTATTGTAACTTTGGCGTTTTCAGAACTCAAACAATTAGAGGTTGCGCCCGACACGTATTAGGGATGGAATTATGTTTAGAAAATTACTTTTGGTAGTGGCATTGGGATGCTCTGCCTTGTGCGCAAATGCACAGAAATTAGAAGAAGCATTCTCTTACTCCAGTGGGAGAGTTTTCTATCATGGAATTATTCCACAGGATGTTACTTATAGTAGAGCTTCACTATTTTGGATATCAACAAGAGCAGATTACTATGATAGAACATGGGCTGATGTGTCTGTGTATGATCAAGACATGCAGCAGGTTATCAATATAGCTCCAATTAATGGTATAATACCTATCAAGTATATTGAAAACTCGGGGAATAACTGCTGCATTCCTATTTCGCAAAGAATATTTGATAGTGGTGCTAAATACGAATACATTACACCGGCTGCTTTGGTAGGTGATGATAAGTTTGTAAGTGGAATTGCCATAATGCAAGAGGACGGTAAGACCTTGTCTACTTTAAATTTTGGTAATGGAGAGTACTTATCTGGTGCCTATATGTCAGACAATGATTTACCAATAGAGGTTCTACTCTTAGATAATAAGTGTTATTTGTTACTTAAGTTGTGGAAGAATGATCCAAATGGGCATGCTGGAGAGTTGTCTATTATACGTATGTATTCATTTGATATGGGGAACATAAGCACCTCGATAAAAAAACTTAAGGATATTCCTGTTCAAATGAAAGTCACCCCAACCCTGCCAAAAATAAATGAGACGGTCAAGGTTGATTTGGCGGATTTGAAGTCGCCGAGTAAATTATCTGTTATTGACTCAAACGGCAAAGTTTGCTTCGCTCAATCTATTAAGGCAGGTCAGGAGAGTATGGAAATTTCTACAAGCGGAATACCTGCTGGCATGTATATCATCCGTGTTACCGATGGAAACAATGAAGTGGATAATTGCCGCATAATTATCCGTTAACCTCCCGCTGAGGCCAACCTATTGGTCGACATTTTACAAGTAAATAATATAGTAAGGGGCGACTTGAATGGCTAAGTTCAAGTCGCCCCTTATGTGGATGTATCAGTGTTGCGTTATCTCAGTCTGTCTCAGAAATCCGGAAGAATCAGTACGCGGATGTAGTCTTTCAGATGGACAGGACCTTTGCCATATCCTCCTTGAGAGTCGCTGATGAGGAGTAGCGTCTGTCGGCCGTCGTTAAGTTGTCTGCCCAGACACATGCCTTCGTAGTTGGCGAAGTTTTGTTTGAAAGGCGTCATGTGCGTGGTGAAAGTGGCGATGAGCCGCTTCGTCATGAATTTGTTCGGGTCGAGTTTTTGCAAATCTGTCGACGAATCAATCATCCACGACTCCTGCGGATTCACCATGAAAATCTTGCAGGTGCATTGCGAACTGAGGTAGCCGTTGGAGATGTCTGCCTCGCGCTCCATCACGAGGAGGCGTCCATCGGGCAGGGTGGCAATTTCAGACACGCCGTAGACATAGATTTTTCCGAAGTCGTCGGCCTTTCCGCGGTCCATGCGGTAGGCATATTGTGCAATCGGGAGCAGGTCGTCTCTGAAAGATTGCAGGCGCAGCAGATTTTGTTCTCCGGGGTGCATCGGTCCTGCGGCGTTTCCGTCTTTGAGCAGTGTGCTCTCAGTGGTGGTCCAAAAACGATGTGTGGCTGGGCAGTAGGCGAGCGATTCAAATCCGTAGTTGGGGACGATGTTGCCGAGGCCGAAGACTTTCGGCACTGTCAGTTCGCGCCCCGTTGGCTGCCCATCCATATTATATTCCAAGACTTTCTGATCACCTTCGCCAGCGATGAATACCGTGCCTGCTGGAGGGAAATAGGCGATGCCTTCGCAGTCGCGGACAGAGATGCCCGTGGCTGTCGACACCTTGGGCGAGGAATTGCCCTTGAAGCTTTCCAGATAGACACTCTCGATGGCACCCGTTGTGGCGTTTTGGTCAATGAGGAAAGTGAAGAAGCCGTCGGTGATTTCTTTATCGGAGACAACGGCGTAGCGGTTGTTGCCGAGAGAGGTGATACCGCTGTAGTTACCTGTTCCGATGCGCCATTTGGAGAGCGCCACTTGTCCGAGGTCAACGGCTTGCTGCGCTGAGGAAATGAGCGGCATGAAGAGCAGGCTCAAAGCGAGGAGAATTTTCGATTTCATGTTGTTGCGTAGTTGGGTTTGAAGAAGATTGGTTTTACTTAGCCCGAAGGCTTTCACCATTACTTATGCCCTTATTCGTTGAGCATCATTTCGATGAGCGTCGGGTGTGCTCCCAGGAACATGGCTGCCAGACCGCCTGGCGTGACGATGCTATCGGGGCGTTGGTCGGTTAGTTGCACTTTGCCTTTTCCGACGAGGTAGAAACCGTTGTTCTCTGGCACGTCGAGGTCGCCGTCCACTCCGATGTGTATTTCAAAATCGGGATAGGCCTTAACCACGGCCGAGAGGAAATGTTTCACGTTGATGACGCGGGCCATGGCAAATGGCGTGGCACCATTCACGGCGCCTGGCGATGGCACACGAGCATAGATGTGGTCGACACCAGCGAGCTGCTTGAGCTGGCGCACGAAGAGGTCTTTCACTTCCTGATGCGTCACGAGTAGACTGCGCATGAAAACGCGGCCATCGGCTTCTGGAACAGCGAGACACAGACCGACGATGCGGCGTTTGCGGCGTGCCACGAGAACGTAGCCGTTGTCGTTGTCGCAGTCGGCCAGGGCCGCGAAGAAATCGTTTTCAGAGGGGTGGAGCATAAAGTCGAAGCCCGAATAGCGGCGGAAGAAAACGTAGAGTTCCATTGGCCATTCATCGGGTTGCTGGATTTCCACGTGCGGGTCGTCTTCCCTCTTGTCTTCCATCTCCACCTCTTTGCGGTAGGTGGCAGTCCAATAGGCACCGTGTTCTGGTTTCTCATAGAAATGCCGTAAGCCTTCATCGGCTGGAATCACGAAACTCAGAGCAGCCCCCTGTCGATAGAGTTCGCGGTGGGCCTGTCGCAGCAGTTGCGAGGCGACCCCGCGTTTGCGGTGTTCCGGCGAAACACAGAGGCCAGAGACATAGCCCGTGAAGATCATCAGGCGGTGGAAAGTCATGGGGTAGGGGATGACCTGCATGGCGCCGATGACCTTGCCGTCTTCGCGAACGGTGATGTTCTGTTGGTCGGTATATTTCTCTTCGAAATAGATGTCCATGAATTCTTCGCTGTCGTGGAAACATTCCTTCCAGAGCGCACGTGTCTGTTGTTTTATTTCTTGTGGAGTGAGTATCATAATATATATAAGTAGGTGGTCAAAATTATTTTTATATATGTGCCAAGAGCATTTTTTTTACATTTGAAACGTCCTCTCGGGCGCATCTACTTACCTTGTTTTCAGTCGCAATGCCCGCATTGCTCCTTCACCCAAGGTGGCGTATCTGCATCCCGATAGAACATTTCAAATGTAAAAATAATTCTGACCACCTACTTATGGGTAGGCAGACAGAAAAAAGTCTTGCCATTAATTATTCTGCAAAAGGATGTCGCGTCATTACGGCATATTTGTGCAGCAGGACGCTTGGGTGGTAGCTAAGTTTCGATTGTCGGAGTCCTGGAATGCCCAAATCTTCTTCGCGGTTGATATATTTGAACGATTCCGGCAGGTGGCGTACAAATTCGCGGTTGATCATGGCAAAGGCCCCTTCAAACTCTGTGTCTGCTTTTTCTGCGCAGACGTCAAACGTGTCGTAATTGACGGGCGCACCATAAGTGAATGCCACCAGTTTGTTGTCAACGCGGAGGAGGCCGCCTTGTCCGCCGAGGTGTTCCCAGTTTTCAAACACGTAGGCCATTGAGCGTCGCTCATCGTTCATCTCGTGGCGCATTTGCGGCGTGTATTCGTCGGCTTTGTCTTCCGCCCATTGCTTTTCGAGCGCCAGGCATTCTTCAAAGACGTCAGGCGAGAGCGCTTCGTAGGCGAAATGCGGGTAGGCCGCCTCAAATTTGTTGCAGTGGTTACGTTTTGGCTGGAGCTTTTTGCCCGAGAGCGTGGCGAGTACTTCGCGGTGGTAGATATAATCGGTGAAGTCGCGGTCCGCCGTGGCATAGAAATAGCCCGGCATGGCTTCGTCGAGCAGTGCCAGATTGTTCTCACACACGCCAAGCATCAAGAAAGGCGCTCCTTGCTGTTCGGCATCTTCCATGAGGGTCGGCACGATGTGGTGTAGGTCGCCCTTCCCCACTGGCATGAGGTAGGCCAAATGTCCGTTACTTTTGAATCGAAAGAGCTGCCATCCTTCATGGTGGGCCGTCTCGGTGTCGTAGAGAAATCTCCAGCTCATCAGATTCATGAAGTTGAGGTCGCAGTTGCGGCATTCCGTTTGGCTGACGGCACTTCGTATGTCGTTTTTGTCGTTGAGCGATATGGGGTGAAAGTTGACGTTTGGCATGGTGTTGGGGACGTATTTGGAATGTTCAAGAAACATTTGATGATGCCAGCCAGCACAATTCTGGCACGTGGCTTCTCTTTTTAGGGGTGTTCTATAAATTAGCTTGAGCCGATTTTACATTTATCGCGAAGCAGATTGTTGTATTTCAAAGACGAGCATAGCGAGCTATGTGAGTCTTTGAAATACAGCAAGATGCGAGTGAGAACTGTAAAAGCGGCCAAGTCAATCCTAAATAAAGAATCTCCATTAAAACTAATTTATAGAACATCCCTTTAATAGGCAAAATGTCGGATGGAAAATCCGTTGCCCGTTGGGACGGCGATGGACACGGAGTCGCGTTGTGGCGTCAGGATGTCGTTGTATCCGCTGAGCAGGCATGAGATGTAAGAACGCGTGGTGTATGTCCTCCCGTCATTCCGTCTGTCGTGCGTCAGTTTGATGTGTAATATCTTTGCGCCGTTGGCTTCAGTGGTGATGCCGTCTTCCACAAACATGATTTTGTGTTTCTCAGCCCCAGAAGTTTTGAAGGATACCAGCAAGTTGAGATAGCGGCCAGAGCGCCAGATGGCTTCTGCCGTGATGGCATCCGCTTTCATTTCCGCAGGCTTCTCCGCGAGCGGCGCCATGCAAAAGACGGTTTGCAGACTGACCACCTCCGCCCCCTGTGCTTCCTTCAGAAAGACGGCCCTGACGCGGTAGGCGGTGTCGGGCACCAGCGTTTGTGTGATGGCCTCCTTGTTAGTTACCGCCAGCGTGTCGGCATTGTCGAGGATGAGACTGGCAACGCGCCCGTTGTGGTCGGTGGCAATTTCGGCCAAGTCCTGTCGGTAGGCCACGATGGGATCATCGTCCTTGCTGCATGCCGCCAGCGTCATGATCCATGAGGCGGCCAGCAGCAGGTGGAGAAAAAGGCGTTTGATGGTTGTCACGGATTCAGAGCGGTTATTTGGTTACGGAGAGGCATGGCATACATCGTCAGGATGCGTTCGCGCAGGAAAGCCTCGTCTTTATTTGGAACGTCAATGAGCGAAAGTTTCTTCGCCAGATAAGCTTCGAAGCGTTGGCGGTCGTCGGCCGTGTAGTGTGCCTTGAAGTCCTCTTTTCCGTCAAGCATGTCAGCAGCGATGTAGTTGCCAGGGAAAAGGCGGTAGTTGGCATGGATTTCGCGGTCCATGCGTGCGGCGATGGCCTTGAAGATTTCGCCCTTCGGCAGTGTGGCATATTCGTCAATCCATTCGTTGACAGGTTTTCCCGTCTGGTAGTGAACGCGGCCCTTATAGCCAAGAATGCCCGTTTGCATGTTTGCCATGTCGTCGGCCTGCGTCTTCTTGTAGTTCTCGTTGTCGCGTTTCAACTGAAATTCTTTCGCTTTCAGGAAGTCGCAGGGGTCGTATTCATAAGAGATGGCCAGCGGCGCGATGTTGAGTTGTTTGAGGCTCTCAACCAGACCGCCTTCACCGCCCATAGCGAGCATTTTGAGCAGGGATTCCTGCGTGCGGTCGTCAGAGTCTTTGGCGCGTCCTTCGCGTTGTGCAATCCAGATGTTCTCGTGCTTTTCGTTGATGGCAAAGTGCATGTAGCGGCTCATGAGTTTAGAGCTTTGCAGCATCTCGCGGATGCCGGGGTTGCGACGCACGATAAACGATTTGTTGAGCTTTACCGCTGTCTCAATCCACGGACGGATGAGGAGGTTGTCGCCGATGGCGATTTCAACGGTGGTTGGAAAACCGTTGTCAATGAGCATCACGTCGAGCAGGGCGGCGTCGAGCACGATGTCGCGGTGATTGGATACGAAGGTATAGTTGGCCGTTTTGCTCGGAAGAGAGTCGGCGTTGAGGTCGCAGCCGTCGCTTTTCTCTGCCAGGATTTTCTTCACAATGGCGTAGACGAATTTCTTTTGGAAGTCGAGCGTGTCGGTGCAGGTGTGCAACTGGGCCTTGATGGCTTCGACGGGTACACCGTTGAAGACATGCGGCAGGATGGAAAGAAATTCGGGGTCAGAGAGCAACTGATTGAACGCTGCGGGGAGCTCTTCTGGCTGGAACGGACGGATGTCGGCGTATTCTTGAGGAATGTTCATGGCTTTGGTATTAATGGAGAAAAAGGGCATGTCAAGACGATGTGTCTTCACATGCCCTTCTTTAAGGGGTGTTCGTTTTGACGGCTGACGGAGAGTGGCTCCCCCAGCACAGTGTTTTTTAAGGGTTACGGCATTTCCTGAAATTATTATTGTAATATGCTTAGAGCAGAATTTTCAGGGGCCTATTCGAAGCGTCCTTCAATGATGTCTGAAAGCACGTCTTTGATGGCGCGTCCGGAGGCTGCTACCTGTTGCGGGATGAAGCTGGCGGCTGTCATGCCTGGCGTGGTGTTGATTTCCAACAGGTTGATGTCTTCATGGCCTTTTTCGCCTGAGAGGATGTAATCGATGCGGATGATGCCGTAGCAGCCCAAGTAGTTATAGATTTTGGTAGTCATTTCAGACACGCGTGCCGCTGTTTCGGGAGCGATGCGGGCTGGGGTGATTTCCTCCGACTTGTGGTTGTATTTGGCGTCGTAGTCGAAGAAGTCTTGCGTGGTGACAACTTCCGTGATGGGGAACACCACCACTTCCTTGCCGCGACGATAGCAGCCACAGGTGATTTCTGTTCCGACCATGATTTTTTCGGCCATCACCTCGTTGCTCTCCATCATGGCGCGTTCAATGGCAGGACGGAGCGCGTCGGCGCTTTTCACCTTCGTGACACCGAAACTGCTGCCGCCGGCGTTCGGCTTTACGAAGCAGGGCAGACCAACGCGGGCAATGATGTCTTCATCGCTCATGTCAATCTGGTCTTTGCGCAAGAGCACCGATTCGGAAATGTTGAGGTCGGGGTTGGAGCGCAAGAAATTGTTGAGCGCGTATTTGTTGAAGGTGAGAGATTCCACGAGGACATCGCTCGTTGAGTAGGGCATGCCGATGAGGTCGAAGTAACCTTGGAGAATGCCGTTCTCTCCCGGTGTTCCGTGTATGGTGATATAGGCGAAGTCAAACGTGTGTCGTCCGTCTTTAGCCGTGAATGAGAAATCGTTTCGGTCGATGGGGCAGACCTCGTCTTTGTAGAGCGCCTTCCAGTCGGTTCCTTTCATTTCAACGACGTAGCAGTCGTATTTTTCGGTATCCATGAATGATAGAATGCCTTCTGCGCTGCGCAGAGAAACATCGTGCTCGGAGGAGTCCCCTCCAGCTACAATGGCAATTGTTCTTTTCATTGTTTTATTTGGATTAAGTAGGTGATCAGAATTATTTTTACATTTGAAATGTTCTATCGGGATGCAGATACGCCACCTTGGTTGAAGGAGCAATGCGGGCATTGCGACTGAAAACAAGGTAAGTAGATGCGCCCGAGAGGATATTTCAAATGTGAAAATAATGCTCTTGGCATATATTATAAAAATAATTTTGAACACCTACTTATAGTTGTGTCTGTTGTGTGGAGTCACCATCAGCAGTAGCCGATGACTTTTATTTCAGTCCGGCGGTGAAGGTGCGCCAGCGTTCCAAGAGTTTTTGCATGTCTTCCGCCAGTTCGGAGGTGAAATCCATCTCCTTGCCCGTTTTCGGGTGCTTGAATCCGAGCGTCTTGGCGTGTAGCGCCTGGCGTGGGCAGATGGCGTAGCAGTTGCGGATGAAAGCCTGGTAAGAGCTCGACTGCGTGCCGCGCAAAATTTGGTCGCCGCCGTAGCGTTCGTCGTTAAATAGCGGGTGTCCGATGTGTTTCATGTGGACACGTATTTGGTGTGTACGTCCCGTTTCGAGAATACACTCCACGAGCGTGACGAAGCCAAAGCGTTCCAAGACGCGGTAGTGGGTGACGGCGTGCTTGCCGATGCCCGAATCGGGAGGAAACACCGCCATCTGCATGCGGTCTTTGGGGTTGCGTGCGATGTTGCCTTCGATGCGTCCTTCTTCGTTTTCCAAATTACCCCACACGAGTGCGTTGTAGCGTCTGCGGGTGGTCTTATTGAAAAACTGCACGCCGAGTTTCGTCTTGGCGTCGGGCGTTTTGGCCACGACAAGCAGTCCTGAAGTATCTTTGTCAATGCGGTGTACCAATCCTACGCCCGGGTCATTAGGGTCGTAGTCGGGGTTGTCGCGCAGATGCCAGGCAATGGCGTTGACGAGCGTTCCCGTGTAGTTGCCACATCCCGGATGCACTACCAGTCCGGCTGGTTTGTTAACAACGAGCAGTTCGCTGTCTTCATAGACAATATTGAGAGGGATGTCTTCCGCCTCAATCTTGTTCTCATAGCGGGGACGGTCGAGCAGGAGTGTGACGACGTCGCCTGGTTTTACGCGATAATTGCTCTTGACGGGTTGACCGTTGACGTGGATGAATCCAGCGCGTGCTGCCAGTTGGATGCGGTTTCTCGATGTGTCGGGCAGATGGTCCTGCAGAAATTTGTCAACGCGCAGTAGTTGCTGCCCGCGGTCGGCCACGACCCGGAAGTGTTCGTATAGCTCGTTGTTCTCATCGTCGTTGTCATCGATGTCTTCTTGCAGGCTCGTATTGTTGAGAGGTAGTGTCATTATAAATTATTCAGCAGGAGGTGTTTGGGAGGGCGTCAGACTTTCGCCGCCGCCGTCCTCGATGATGTCGTTGTCTTCGTTGCCAGGACCGAAGATTTCATAGTCCAGGCTGTCGTTGCCGTTAAATTCCTCGTCGACAGCGCCGTTGCCGATGACGAGCGTGATGCGGGTTGTTACGGGGATGCGAGTGCCGGCTTGTACGGTTTCTCCGTTCGCCTTGACATTGTACACCCAGTCTTGGTCGCCCTGTATTCTTTCAATAATGATGCTCTTGAAGCCCAGCGATTTCAGCTTGGCTTCGGCCTCGCGGCGTGAGCAGTTGTCGGCGAGTTGTGGCAGGGCAATGGCCCGTGCGCTGGAGGCGTTGATGGTGAGCTCGATGATTCTGCCGACCTTTATCTTATCGCCAGGTTTAACCGACTGCTCGAGCACCACGTCACCGACGTAAGTGTCGATGTAGCCCGTGTCGACCACTTCGCAGCGGAGCCCCAAGGCTTCCAACTTCTGTTCAACGACGTCTAATTTCAGTCCTCTCATGTTGGGCATGGTGACGTTGTCGCCGTGGTTGGTGTAACACTGCAAAAATTCAAGCGTCACGAAAACCAGTGCCAGCGAAACGACAATCATGCCGAGGCAGTTGCCCATCAGAAACGGACTGAATATTTTCTTGAAAAAATTGGATAGTGTCATTCTTTCGGATAGGATGGATGGAAAATAATGGTGCTTTATGCAGAGGCGTGAACCGTTTGGCGGAATCGCATTGGCTGCATGCCAAAGCCTCTTCTCTTCGTGCTCCGAATGCACCAGGGTATGAGGATAGGGCAAATCATGCCGAATCAGTCTCGCAAAGTTAATATAAAAAACCGTGTCCGCTACTAAAATGCTAAGGGAAAATCGCCTGTGGAACGTTTTTAAGAAAGCTTGTTGGAGATTCTGTGTATGCTTGTCAATGTTTTTTCGTAACTTTGCATAACATAGGCTTCACCTTGGCATAGCGTTCAAGCACGCTTGACGCTCTGCTCTCGGTTTGTCTTCTCCCCCCTCCTGAGCAATCAGACGCGGCGGTTCTATATTTTAAATAGTTGGTCAACATGGAAACTTCACAGCTTCAACGCCTCAAGCAACGCTATGGCATTGTCGGTAACGACGATGCTTTGAATCGTGCCTTGGAGATTGCCCTCAAAATTTCTCCAGTGGATTTGTCGGTTCTTATCATGGGCGAGAATGGTGTGGGAAAGGAAATCTTCCCCCGTGTGATTCACGACCACAGTTTGCGGAAAGGCAAAAAATATTTGGCCGTCAATTGTGGCGCTATCCCTGATGGAACTATTGACTCGGAATTGTTCGGCCACGAAAAGGGAGCTTTTACGGGGGCCGTTGAGCGCCGAGAAGGCTATTTCGCTGTTGCTGACGGCGGAACGTTGTTTCTGGATGAGGTTGGCGAGTTGCCGTTGCCCACACAGGCCCGCTTGCTGCGTGTGCTCGAGACCGGTGAATACATTCCCGTGGGTGCCAGCGAAGTGAAGCACACGGATGTGCGTATCGTGGCGGCAACCAATGTGAATATGGAAAAGGCCATCGCCGATGGCAAGTTCCGCGAAGACCTCTTCTATCGTTTAAACTCCGTCTCCATCAACATCCCCCCCTTGCGTCAACGCGGTGCCGATGTGGTTTTGTTGTTCCGGAAGTTTGCCCTGGAGATGAGTGAGAAGTATAAGATGCCTCCCATTCGTTTGACACCAGAGGCTCAGAAAATGCTTGTCAGTTATGCTTGGCCAGGAAATGTCCGTCAGCTGAAAAATATTGCTGAGAACATGTCGGTCACTTCCGAGGAGCGCGAAATCACGCCGGAAATCCTTTCGCTCTATCTGCCTGCCGAAAAGACTTCACAGGGACATGTGGTGGCGCTCGCTTCAAAGGAAGAAACCCACAGTTTCGAGAAAGAGCGCGAGTTTATCTACCAGATGCTCTTTGATCTGCGCCGTGAAGTGGCAGAATTAAAGCAGATGGTCGGGGAGAAACATTTGCCGATGGTTGGCAGAGACGCCGATTCGCCGACTTCCTCCTCAAGAGGTTTGGCCATCTACCAACCGCAGCCAGCGCTCGGACGGCCGATGGAAAAAACAGACAACTCCTTGATTCAAGATGCCGAGGAAGTGACGGACAATGACGTCGCGGCCAAAGAAGCCGATGAAGAAGATGTCGTTGTTGACGGCTCCTTGGAAGAAATGGAGCGGAAGTCCATCAGGAGCGTTTTGAACAAGAACAACGGAAACCGGCGTTTGGCCGCCAAGCAGTTGGGAATTTCAGAACGAACGCTTTACAGAAAGATTAAAGAATATGACTTGGAATAAATCAGTCTTTACGAAAATATATAGCTGGCGCTCAGGCATAGCGGGAAGTCGCTGTGGCGGATGGTGGCGTATGCTGGTAGTCGTGGCCTGTATGGTCTTGACGGCCTGCAGTGTGAAATACCAGTTCACTGGTACGAGCATCAACTACGACATCATCAAGACCATCCAGATAGACAACGTCCCCAACCGCGCCCCATACGGCTGGGCTCCGATGGAGGCCATGTTTAATAATAAGTTGCAGGACCTATATGCCAACCAGACGCGTCTCAAACTCGTCAAACGCAATGGCGACATGCACATTGCGGGCGAAATCGTTAGCTACGACCAGTATAACAAAGGCGTGTCGGCCGACGGACTTTCCTCACAGGTGCAGTTGAAGATGACGGTGAACATCCGATTCTCCAACGCGAAGACCAATGAAAGTTGGGAGAAACAGTTTACGGCGACTTCGCAGTATGACGCTTCCCAGCAGTTGAGTGCCGTGCAGGAGCAGTTGGTGACAGAGATGGTGCGCGACCTTACAGAGCAAATCTTCAACGCGACTGTTGCCAACTGGTAGGCTGGCAAAACACACCCCGATAGCTGTTATATTATATATATAGGTATTCCGTTGCCACACATATAATATATAATGAACACCACGAAGTCATCCCCTGGTCTTAGAATAGGCCGCAGAAATCCAATCATCATTAATCCTCTCAGAGAATCCAACCTTAATTATACATGACACCTTCGGTTGCAGAATTAGCAAAACATCCAGATATGTTGAACAAGGACACCGTGTTCGCCTTGCGCGAGATGGTGGCCCGCTATCCTTATTATCAGGCTGCGAGGATTCTCTTCCTCAAAAACCTCTTTCTGCTCCACGATGTCACGTTTGGTGAAGAACTCCGGAAAGCCTCCATCTTCATTGGCGACCGACGTGTGCTTTTCAATATGGTTGAAGGTGACAACTATAAGTTACACGCAGACCGGGCCACACAAGAAGAGGTGATGGACAAAACCATGACTACGGGGGCAGACCGTACGGAGTCGTTGATCGACAGATTCCTGCAAAACGGCATGCTGGCAGAGGATAAAGATGAAGAGGAACTCCCGCGCCGCAAGAAACCGACGGTGGCCGATGCAACGAACGACTATATGGCCTTCCTCATGCAGGAGGAAGCGGCCGAATCAGAGTCGGCTCCAGCAGAAAATGATGCCGCGGTTGCTCTTGGAAGTGACAATGCAGCCGCCAATCGGAGCGATGTCTTGATTTCCAATTTCATCGATAGCAGTTCGGAGCGCATTGTGCTTCAGGACAATCCGACGCTCAGACCCGAAATCCCAGCGGAAACAACAGGAGATGATGCCGATGACGAAGACTATTTCACGGAGACATTGGCGAAAATCTATATAAAACAGGGTAGATATGAGAAAGCTATGGAAATTATCCGTAAGCTAAACTTGAATTATCCAAAAAAAAATCGTTACTTTGCAGACCAAATGCGGTTCCTGCATAAACTGGTGATCAATCAAAAACATAATAATAGATAAAACATGTATAGCGTATTCGTTATCCTGGCCGTAATCGTGGCCGTTTTGCTTTCATTTATCGTCCTGATTCAAGAGTCGAAGGGCGGTGGATTGGCTTCAAGCTTCGCTTCTTCAAATCAAATCATGGGTGTCCGCAAGACCACCGACGTTGTTGAGAAGGCAACGTGGACTTTGGCCGGATTGCTCGTGCTTTTCAGCGTGTTCAGTGTTTTCTGCCTGTCAACTCCTGAGGCAAAGACCGTTGTCAGTGACATGAAGACCAACACAACGGCGCCCATCTCACAGGGTGCTGGTGCTGATGCTGCCAATCAGGGCGCACAGGCTCAAAAGTAAGTCTAAGTAATGGTAAAAAAATAACTTGACCAATTTTGAGGGGAGAAGTAAGGAATTGTATTCTTACGCCCTGTCTTCTTGCCGTTTTTGGTATTTGTCATCGGTCACATAGCCCGCTATGCTCCCTCTTCCAAATACCAAAAGCAACAAAAATACAGGTCAAAATTGGTCAACTTATTCTTTCACCATTACCAAATAACAACCAAATAAATACTAAAAGACAATGAAGAAAATCATGATGACACTGGCCCTTTTGCTCTCTATGGCATGGGCCACACCGGCTTCGGCCTTCGGTTTTGACTGGGGCGTGACTGGCGGTTTGAACTTGACGAAACTGAAAGTGAAGGGAGAAAAGAAAAACATCTTCAGCTCCGACAACCAAGCTGGATGGTTTATCGGCCCGAAGGCTCACCTCAACCTCGCCATGGGCTTCGGCCTCGACGGTGCGTTGCTTTATTCGCAGCAGAAATACCAGTTGTGTGCGCTCGAAAACACGACCTACAAAACGAGCCGCAGCATCTCTGTCCCCGTCAATCTGCGCTACAGCATCGGCCTTGGCAGCGTTGCCTCTGTGTTCCTCACCACTGGTCCGCAGTTTGACTTCAACATCGGCAACAAGGACTACACCTTCGGCGACGGCATGTTTGAACGCGAGAACATGGCCACCACATGGAACGTGGGCGGCGGTATCAAGGTGCTGGGCCACCTGGAAATCGGCGTGGGCTACAACTTCGCATTGGGCAACACTGGCAAAACGCTCCTGGAATATTCAGGCAACGGCAGCATGATTGGTGGCTCAACGAACATCAACAACGACATTCGCGCCAACACCTTCACCACGCAGGCTACGATTTATTTCTGATCCCCTCTTTCATCTGGAACGCTGGCACCATCCTGCCAACGTTCTGGCAAAATACAAAACAGACCGGCCACATACGCCAACACAAAGGCGCTTGTGGTCGGTCTTTTTTTGACAGAATGAAAGCGCACGCCAGCGCACAATCTGACTTCACCTCGCGGTTCAACAACAGACGGAAGGCATAAAAATCCAGTCCCTATACTTTTTAGCGAACGCCGTCCTGCGTTCGATTGCGTCTCGCCCTACGTTCGATTGCGTCTCGTCCTGCGTTCGGTCGTGCCACGTCCCGCGTTCGCTAAAAAGTATAGGGACTGAATCAACAACCATATTTCCGCCACCATCATCAAGCGTTCCCAACCGCCTTCTGCATCCCTGCCACCATCCTTGCCACCGGTTCGTCGGCCGCTAGCCACTCCACAGAATCCAATTCGCTGCGCAACAGCCACCGCGCCGCCTCATGTTCTAACAGCGTGAGTTTTCCGCTGCCCACCCGACAGAGGTAGCAATGCATGATGAGGTGGAACTTCGGATAGTCGTGCTCCACCGTTGTTAGCAGCGGTCCGACTACTATCTCCGTTGCCAGTTCCTCCCTGATTTCTCTCATCAGCGCCTCCTCCGGCGTCTCTCCCGGCTCCATTTTTCCGCCAGGAAACTCCCACCAGTCCTTCCATTCGCCATAGCCTCTCTGCGTGGCAAACACCCTTTCGCCGTCACAGATGACGGCCGCTACGACTTCAATTGTCTTTCTCTGATTCATTTATTTTCTTAAATTTCGGGGTTAGATGATAAGCTAAAATAATACTGGTAAATCAGGTCTGTTCCTTTCATTTACAGTTTTGAAAATCGCATCAGCTTTCACTTTCTCCCACTCCCCTCAAATCCTTTGAATCTTATTTTTGGTTCATTCATACTCGGTCCTCTTTCGTTTGATTCAACAATTTGTCTAACTCGGCTTGCAGTTCCTCCCTCTTAGGCAAGTAGAGTTGATAGCGAGCGGCAAAGAGTTGGTTAGTAATACCTTGCAGCGCATATTCCATCAGCAGCTCATCCTTGCGTGCGCCAAGCACGATACCTATAGGGGGATTATCGTCGGGCTGACATATCTCAGCCTTGAAATAATTGAGATATAGGTTCATCTGCCCAATGTCGCCATGCTTAATCTCTGCCCGCTTGAGGTCTATCAGCACATAGCATTTCAAGATGCAGTGGTAAAACACCAAGTCCACCTTTAGCTGTCTGCCACCAACTGGTATCACATACTGTCTGCCAATAAAAGCAAAACCTCGTCCGAGTTCAAGAAGGAACTGTTACATATTGGTTTTCAGCGCATTCTCTAATTCACTCTCTTTGTAGCGTTTTTTCTTAGGACGTCCAGTAAACTCCAACACGAATGGGTCGCGGATGATATCTTCGGCGGTCATCACCTGATGCCCCTCATTTGCCAAAGCCAATACGCCCTCCTTGTCGGTGCTCAAAGCCAAACGCTGAAACAAACAGCTCTTCATTTGGCGTTTCAGCTCCCTTACCTTCCAACCCTCATTGATGCATTGCTTCATATAGAACTGCCGCTCCATAGGGTCATCGCATTTCAACAATTCGTAATAATGGCTCCACGTCAATTTGTGGGACAGCGTCCCACTTTTTGGGAATGCAAGATACAACTTCCTCATATAAGTCAAGTTACTACGATTAAATCCCTTACCATTTCTTATGGTCAAGTCCTTTGCAAGATTTGTGAGCAACTGCTTTCCGTACTCAGCTCTTTCTTTTCCTCCCTGCTCAAACTCAACGATATACTTACCTGTTAGCCAGTTTGACGTCAGCAACTCCGTATTTACGGCAGTATAGGCGTTTTCCTTGGCTTGACACCACAATTGTGAGATGTCACTCACCAAGTGTTGGTAATCGGAATTTGTATGGACGATACCGTCCTCCATAATATGTTTCTTTGGCTCATTCATGTCACATACCTCCTTTTCTTTATGATTATCACGCTGCGAAAAGAGTTTTGTTCCTATCTGCTTCATTCTTTTTTAATCTTGCGCAATTCGCTGATTGTAAATATCTTACAAAATCCCCTCCTGCATATTCACCCGATGGCCTTATACTGGCTTGCGAAAGCATAGGTTGCCTCAGGCATCGGCGTATTTAAATGCCACACGATTTGCATCGGCTTCGACCCCTCTATGCTCTTCATTGTTACCTGTCCGAGATAGGTGAATCCCATTCTGCAACCATATTCGGGATGTTCCACCTGCTGTCGGACGAACAAGAGCATGTTGTTTTCGCCGTTTCGGTAAGCCTCAGCCTCACGACTGCCTTCGCGCACACGGTTTTGCGTTTCCCAATGGAAGAACTCGCGATTTTGGGCGTAGTCTTTATATGCCGTCATAGAGCCCTCCTCACGTTGCTTAATGATGTCGACATACATGGCTTCCAGTTTAATATCCTTCAAGCGTTCGAAACCTTCGCGCGAAGACGACTTGCGCTCAATGGTTGAAAGGCCAAGTGCCGCCTGTATTTGTGCTTTGGTGTACACGCCATGCAAATGGAGCGGGTTCCATTCCCGATAAACAGAATTATCTTCTTTCTCTGGCGCAGAACATTTTTCCCTCAAATAAGAGATGACTTCCTTGAACTCCTGAATGAACAAATGATCGGAGGCCAGGTCGGAGAACATGCTTTCAAGATTGGGGTAAAAGCCTGCCTTGTCAAACAAATCGTAGTAGAGCATCACAGCACACCGCCTCTCCTTTTCGGAAAAAGCGGCCACATCGCATCTGAATCCGCATTCGGCAAAGCGCAGCAGCTGAGTGAGATAGGAGAACGAATCTGTTGCCAGCCACTTGGTTCTGACCGCGTATCTTATCTGGGCTGAATGGGCAGGCACTTCTTTCTTGACACCTGCCAACTGACACAGTTCGCCCCACGTCTGGCTGCCATAGAGCTTATGGAACGGCACATGACTATAAGCCAAGAAGCCCTTCAAAGAAAACGTGTTTTTGCAAACCTTATGATAAGCTGCTATCTCCTTGATTATTCGGTTTTTATTCAAGCTTCGAAGATACCCCTCGATGTTGGCAAGGATTTCTTCTTTTGCCTTGTCTTCTAATATGATTTTGCATCCGAAGGGGGCATTTGTGAAACCGCCCTCTATCTCGTCTTTGATGTTGCGCGAATGACGGCCTATCAACGCCTCAAAGCGGTCTTTATAGCTAAACTCCGCACGCGAATGGCCCACAAAGTCGAGCACGGTGAGGTGGTCTTTGCCTTTATGCAGACGCAGGCCTCGGCCAAACTGCTGAAGGAACACCGTGACGCTCTCCGTTGGACGGAGGAAGAGAATCGTGTCGATTTCAGGAATGTCCACACCTTCATTAAAGAGGTCGACGACGAAGAGGTAATTGATGGTGCCAGCCTGAAGCTGCTTTTTCACGAGAAGGCGATGGCGGTCGCTATCGTCGCTCGTCAGCACCGCCGTTTTCAGTCCGGCCAACGTGAACTTCGCATTCATGAATTTGGCATGCTCCTTGTCGACACAGAAGCAAAGCGCCCGCACGCGGTGCAGGCGGCTGTTTCCAATATATTCCTGCATCTTCTTCAGAATGAGCCCCGTTCGAAAATCGTTCTGCGTGTAAATGCGCGACAATTCGGCTATATCGTAACCATGTCCGCTCCACTTCACTTCCGACAAATCCACATTGTCGGGTATGCCATAATAATGGAAAGGCGCAAGGAGGCCGGCGTTGAGGGCTGCCGGCAGACGGATTTCCGCAGAAATGTGCCCATCAAAGAAAACCGTAATATCTTCTTGTTCATTAGTACGCTCAGGCGTAGCTGTCAGACCGAGAAGGATTTGGGGCTTGAAGCATGTCATCAGTTTGACGTATGTCGGAGCCACAATGTGGTGCACTTCATCCACCACCATATATTGGTAATAGTCTGCCGTGAGTTGCAAACCATCCAAGCGATTACGCAATGTGTCCTTGCTCGCGAAAACATGCTGATAGCTGGACGGCTCGTGGTCGCCGTCCCACAAACTGCCAAAATTGGGGTCGTCAAGCACAATGCGGAAGGTCTGCATGGCCTGTCGCAAAATTTCCTGACGATGGGCAATGAAAAGGAAATGACAGTCGGGATGCGCTTCACGATAGCGTTTGAAGTCGAAAGCCGCTATGACGGTTTTTCCCGTACCCGTAGCAGCCACCACAAGGTTGCGGAAATGTCCGTGCACGTGGCGTTCCACGTCAAGTTTTTCCAATATTTCCTGCTGATAATCCTTCGCACGCATCAGGTCGAGCGCCGAGAAATCAAGCAACGGAGTCTCCCAGTCTGTGCCCAGCGCCTTTTTCAGCCGTTCGTCGCTCACACCAGGAATGAACGTCTCAAATGTTTCATCACACCAATAGGTTTCAAACGAGTTGCGCACCTCTTCTATCACCTGCGGCAATTCAAACTGCGTGGCTTTAAAGTTCCATTCTTTGCCATCTTTCAAAGCGTAGCGAGAGAGGTTACTGGAACCGATGTAGGCCGTGTGGAACCCCGAATTTCTGAGAAAGATATAGGATTTGGCGTGCAGACGGTCTTGCGTGCCGTCGTATGAGATTTTCACCTCCGTGTTGGGCAGCATGGACAAACGGGCAACGGCATCGTAATCCGTTGCCCCCGTATAGGTGGTTGTAATGACGCGGAGTTTTTTTCCTTCGCTTGTGAATTTCTTCAAACTGTTCCACAGCAAGTTTAAACCGCTCGTCTTGATGAAAGACACCACCCAACATATCTCGTCAGAGCAAAGAATCTCGCGGTTTAATTCGCTCTCCATGTCGGCAGGCCCCCTGCCTCCGAAAAACAAGGCACTGCGGCTCAGCGAGGTGACGGGCATAATGGCCTGCAAGTGTTTCTCTATGTCGGGGTATTCGCAGTTTGTGCGGTCGATGACAGCCGTCAGAATGCTCTTTTGGGCATCAATCAAATCAAATTCCGTGTCGTCAACATCAAACTCCCTGCCTAAGGTCTTGATGACGGAATTGACAAAATCTGTGTATTTTCCAACTTCCTGGTCATCGGGCACGCCAACGAACGCAACTTCGATGAGACGTTGCAGATATTTGCTCAAGATGTGAACCGCGTCATCCTTTGAAATCTGTTTCTTTCCGATGTAGAAACGCTCAGCGTCCATTCTGCTTAATTTCAGATTGAAGAGGCGGTTGATAATTTGCTCGTAAACACCTGTCGGGATATTCGGGTCTTGCATAATCACATGATATAGATTTCCTCCGCATGATGTTGAAGGGACACAGCATCGGGCTTGCGTTCCTATGGGAGGATGAACTTTCCTGTTTTGGAGAGGCAACCAGAATCGGTTTTCTGCTTGACATTGCTGAAACCTGTGTAGCCATGCCAAGCGCTTCAGCCCTCTTCATACAAAATTAATGATTTTCCGTCAATGTGACGAAGGGCAAGGAAGGGAATTGTTTTAGGGGTGTTCTATAAATTAGCTTGAACCGATTTTACAACAATCTGCGAGTGAGAACTGTAAAAGCGGCCAAGTCAATCCTAAATAAAGAATCTCCATTAAAACTAATTTATAGAACATCCCTTTATATTTCTGAAGGGCAGAAATCCCTCTTCTTCCACCCCTCTGCCCGCTCTTTTTTATTTTTCTGTGCAAAAAAGTTGCAATGGGTTAGAAGCTAACGGGTTAGTGGCTAAAAAAGTGTGGTTTTTGGGGGAGTTAAAGTGCATAAAGTGGAAGCGAACATTGAGGACATCGTAACTTTGCATTGTCATTCAGCGCTGGATGAGGAGCCACACCGGAAGGGCGCCCAACACTCCTCCTCAGGCAGATCAAGACAAACCACTAATTATTCACCTTAAAAAATTATCAAAACCATGATTCCATTTATTGCAAAAGCCAAGAAGAACCCCATTACCAAGGAAGTGAAGTATTATGCCCAGGTGGCTCCCGTTGACCACGTGGAATTGTTGAGCATCACCAGCAGTATTTCTGAGAAGTGTACGGTGACGGAACACGACGTGAAGGCCGTTTTGTCGGCGTTGCAGATGAGCATTGCCAAGCACATCACTGACGGAAACAGCGTGCGCTTCGGAGACCTCGGCTCGTTTCGACTGACTATCAAGGGTACGCCTGCAGACACCAAGGAAAAGGCTGGCGTTGCGAACATTGAGCGATTGCGCGTGGCATACACCCAGAGCGGACGCCTGTCGCAGATTTTCAACAGCGACGTGAGCGGTCTCAAATTTGAAAAGGTAAGCGACAAGGCATAAGATGGCTCATGGCATGCAGGGGGCTGGAAACGGAAGGGGCATTGTCAAGTCTGCCCCGACCTCCTGTCTGCGCTTTCTGTAATAAAACAAGTAGCAATTGCCAATAGGTAGTCAATTTATTTACCATTACTTATCTCAAAAACACAATTATCAACCATTAAAATTTATCAATTTACCATGATTAACTACACCGTAAAAGCCAAAAAGAATCCAGTTGACGCCAGTGTTAAATTCTATCCCCAAATCGGCAAGCAGAAGGCCACGGACCTGGAAGAGATTGCCAAGGAGATTTCCGTGATGTGCACCTTGTCGTTGCCCGACATCGTGTCGGTGCTCTCTGCCACACAGGAAGAGGTGGAGAACGTGTTGAAGAAGGGGCGCTCCGTGAGGTTCGGCTATCTGGGCTCGTTCCGTCCGACGATTGTGAGCAACCCTGTTGAAAAGAAGGAAGACGTGGGCATTGGCAATATCAAGCGTGTCCGTGTGCGCTTCACGATGGGAGGCTATTTGCGCAAGCATCTGAGAAAGGACATGATGAAGTTCAAGCGTGAAGAATAATCTTCGCGGCTAAGGGAGCCACCCAGGAAAGGAAAAAACGCATAAGACCCGAACAACGTTTGGTTCTTATGCGTTTTTTTATGTAAATCATCCCCTATAAGGAGAGACAGTGTCTATCAGAGCGGGAAGGTCATACCGAAGTTGACGTTGGCATTGAGGTTGTTGAGCGGAATGAACTGCTTGTTGACCTTGCCGAGAATGCGGTCGGAACCAACGTAGAAGTTGAAGTGTTTTGCCTTCAGGCTGAGGGCGGCCCCAAGAGAGCATCCTGTTCCGCCAGCCGTGGTATTGACCGAAATTTCAATGGGGTTGACCGGGCGGACGGTGGCTGAGAGCATGGCCTGGTGGTAAGAATAGAGACCATGAATGCGGCCAGTGTAGAGGAAGCCGAAATGGAGGCGACGGTACATCGGCAACGTGTATTCAGCACCTACGTTGAGCGTGGCGGCCAGGGCCTGCGTTGTGCTCGTTTCGCCGTCATCATAAACGGAGAACATCTCTTCGAGGTCGTCGCCGAGATCTTCAAACTGGTCGCCGAGCTTGTTGCTGCCCGTGTTGTTTGAACCGGCATAGATGTTGTTGAAACCACTGAAGGTGTAGTCGCCAGCAGAAGATGCCTGCTTGGTCTTTCCCCAACTGATGAAGCCGAGGTCGGTGAGACCGGCTGAAACGGTGAGGTCGTCCATCACCTTATAGGAGGCACCGAGGTCGAATGCCATACCGAAGCCGGGCATTCCGAAGCTGACGTCATCGAGCCCTTTCACGCGGCGGCGACCGTCGGGAGCGTTCTTTTCAGGGCCTTCATAGTCGAACTCGCTCTTCAAGACGGATGCCTTGAGGCGTGCATCGCCCTGAACGCGCCATTCGTCGCCGTTCATGGTGAGGTTGAGCTGATTGACTTTGAAGTCGGCATAAGCCACGCCGAAGAGGAATTTCGCCTTAGCTCCGACGGTGAGGCGGTCGTTGATGCGGTGGCTGTGTCCCAAGGCGAGTTCCATATAATTTTGCGAACGGGCACCGATGTCGTGGAGCTGATAGAATTCCTTCTCGCCTGCGGTCTTCATAAATTCAAAGAGTTCGTAGGGCAAGGTGATGTTGGTGTTGGAGCGCAAATTGAGCTCAACGACGTTCATTCCCTTGAAGCCACGGAAGCCCACGGAGAAGAGGTTGTAGTTGACATAGATGTCGGCACGGTTTTTATCGTGCAAACCGCCGAGGAAATCAGAAGCCGAAACGGTTGGGCTCATGAAGGTGGTCTGGTCGTAGAGTGGGTTGCCTTCAAGCTTGTAGATGAAGTTTTTGTAACCCATGTTACCCGTTGTACCAACGTTGATGTTGCCCATGAAGGGGAAAGAGACGTAGGGGGCATCGATGAGCGCCGGGTTCATTTGATGGCGGAAATTGCTCGTCTGCATAAAATAAGACGTGCGGAATTCCTGGGCCTGTGCCGGAAGCAATGCTGAAGAAAGAACAAGTCCGGCTGCTATTTTTTTGAATATAGTTTTCATACGTGAGATTTTTTTACGTGACTAAAAACGAATCAGTTCATCAGTTGAAATCAGCAACGATTTGACCTTTGAGTTTCAGTCGGATGTCCTTGACTTTGATGTATTGCAGCGATGAAAGCACGGCTTTCTGTCCGGCAGTCTGTGTGCCAGCGGCCTGAATGCGGAGACGCAGCACGTCAAGACGCTTGAGGGCCTTCGGGTCGGTGAGCGTCATGTTGATCTGCACGGGAGTTTCCACACCAGTGGCAGTCACTTCGGCTTCGTTGGCGAGCACTGACTTGGGCTGTGCGGGAGCGACGTTGGCTTCTGAGACAACGATTTCGTTGATAACACGTCCGTTGACGTCAACAGGGATGACAGTTGCGGTGAGGTCGAGCGGAACGGCATTGAAGATGTTGGCCGTTACGACCAAGCCATCGGCTTCATAATCCTTGAGGTCTTTGTTCATGCCCGTCACAGAGTCGTTGTAAACGATGTTCAAACCGTTGTTGAAGGTGAACGGCACGTAGAGGTCGTAAGACATGTCGGAATTGTAGGTGCGACCCAATTGGATGGTCACATCTTCGTCAACGAGCTTCACGCGGCGGTTTTCCTTGAGATCGACAGAGATGTTGTCGGGCAGCTTGGTGATGAGGCTGCTGATGCCGTCGACCTGGAATTTCTTGGCCGTTGCTTCGATGGCAGCAGGAGAGTAAGGACCTGCGGCGGCATCTTCATAGAAGTAGACATGGTTTTTCTTCTCTTTCAAGAGCGTGGCATTGCCCGATGCAGGAAGGTTGACGCTGGCAGCCACTGTGCCGTCTTTCTTGTTGGCCTTCAGTCCAGCATTAAACTCGATGGAGGCTGGCACGTTTGAGAGGTCGGCCATGAACTTGAGCGTCGGGTTGGCCACCCGGATGGTCACATCGTCGCTGTCGAGGAAGTCGGGCAGATTGTCCTTGATATTGATGCTTTCAGTGGTTGGAGCGATGTCTGGGTCGAAACGTCCCGTCACATTGTCGAAGACCACTTCGTTTTGTCCGACGAGGGTGTTACCCATGTGGAGATAAACGTGGAGCGTGAGTTTGCTGCCTGTGGTCGGAGTGAAGGCGCGTGAAGCGGAGACCTTGAAATCGCCAGAGAGCGAAACTTCGGTTTTCGGAATGCTGAGCGTTCCGCCGTTGACTTTGCCGTCGTTGCCGTCAAGGACAATCTTGGCGATGTCCATCTCAGCGAGGTCGATGTTCGTTGAGTTGACATTGTGACGCGGATTGACCGAAACGACCTGTCCGGCGATGGTGGCATTGGTTGGATTGGCCACCTGCAAGTATTTCGGTAATTTGATTTTCAGATTGTCGATGTCGCGAATAACGAAATACATGCCGTTTTGCTCCAAAGCCATGCTAATCTTGAGTTTCGTTCCCGCAGCAGGGGTGATTGACTTCACTTGCTTGACAACACTGCTGATGTTGTCGAACTTGAAATTCATGCTGTTATCGGCCGTCTGGTTGTTGATCTGATAAACAAATCCTTCTGGAACGTTCAGACTTCCTGCCGCTGCCGGAATCAATTCCTGCAACTTGGAATAGTTGAGCACTTCCAATGCTGGCGAGAGCACTGCGTTGTCAATGTAGGCATTCATTCTGTCGACACTGAAATTAACGTTTGTGCGTCCGCTTTCAACGAGGTAATAAGTGTGTTGTGCGTCCGTTTTCAAGTTCTCGTCCTCCTCGAGGAGGTCGGCAAGCATGATATTTTCGGTGTTACCAAGTTTGAGCTGTAGTCCTTGAGAACCGAGACCCATCGTCATGTCAATGTCCTTGCTGGCATCGTAGCTGTCGTCGACACAAGCCGTGAGGGGCAGTCCCAACGAGAGGGCAAGACAAACCTTTGCCCATTGTTTCATTTGGAAAGATTGCTTTTTCATAGGATAAAATTTTGAAGTTATTGATTTTATCTTTGAATGATGTTAAATAAGTGCTATTTAAACCAGTGGCGGCTCCGCAGAGGTTGACAACTGTGTTGAATGTTAAATCTCTTTTTCGAGAGAATGGTTGAAAGCGACTGGTAACGGATGGGGCAATTGAGATTAAATAATTGATTTCCAACGATGTTTCTATATAGGTTCAACACTATGATCTGTCTTTACGGGATGTTTTTCCGCCTGCTCATATTTAGCTTTTAAAACAAACGATAAACATTTGCCACCCCTATGTTTGCAAATTTAAATATTTATGTTGTGATACGCAAATATGAACCAACATTTTTTTATTATTGCTGTGCAGTAAAAATTTTTCAAACAAAAAAATTAGGGCTGACACTCCCCACACGAGGTATCAGCCCTTAGAATTATCTTATATAAAGATTGTCATCTTACCAAATAGCAATAATACAGTTCATGCACTTTTACATTCCCTCCTCTCAATTATTGGATTCTGAAATTTATCGGCACATTGCATTTCACGTTTACAAGCTTGCCCTTTTGTTTTCCTGGCTTCCACGCCGGCATAGTCTTCACCACACGCATAGCCTCTTTGTCGAGCACAGCATGGCCTGATGACTTTTTGATGTGCACGTCGCTTACAGTTCCGTCTTTTCTTACAACAAAACCTACGATCGTCTTGCCTTGCAGTGTTGCATCGATAGCAGCTTGAGGGTATTTCACATTCTTAGCGATAAATTCCATCATTGCAGATTCGCCGCCTTTAAATTGTGGCTTCACCTCAACAACTTTATAGGTTTTTGTGTCAGGCTGTTGTGTCTGCATATCGATTGTTGATAGGGTGGTTGCTTTTGCCATAGTGCTCACGTTTGTGTTGCTGGCAAATACACTGATTGCCAGTGTTGCCACTGGGATAATGAACAATGTCTTGAGCATCATCAATCTGTTTGATTTCTTCTGATTCATCATAATGATTCTTCGTTTTAGTGACTCATTGTTAAGGTTGTTGGCAAATGGCTGCAGACGATTGCCGACCGCCTTGACTACAAGAAATTTTTGATATTGTGTTGCATTAATGCCCTTGTTTAATACTGCTTCATCCACCTCAAATTCGTGTATAGCTTTCAGATTCTTGCCTATCAGCCACACGAAAGGATTGAACCACTGCATGATAGTGGCTATCTGAAGAAGGATGAGGTCTATGCAGTGTCTTAAGCGTATATGCTCTTGCTCATGTGTTAGTATGAAACTGCGGTTGTTGGCATAGTCGTCACGGCTCATCACGATATAGTGAAAGAGACAGAACGGACTCGTTGCATAATCGGTTAGAATTATGGTGTTGCCTTTGTTGTCGGTGGTATGCTCGCACTGGCGCAGTTGCTTTATCAGACGCACGGTTTGAACGACTGTCATCGAGAATATAGCCACGACTCCAAGTATATATACACAGACTATAATGTCAGACCAACTCCATACAGACTGTTCTTTTGCATTACCGTTTATCAGTACCTCCGGCAGTAGAACCGCCTGACGAACCTTATCCACTATTGGATTTGTACCACTGGGGAAGTGAACCAATGGAATAGCAAACGATATAACCAAACATCCAAGGATTACGATTCGGTTGAGCCGATGAAAGGTCTCCCTTTCAAGCAATGGTATAATGCAAGCATATAGCAGCGCCAATGCCATGGCTGATTTTATAATATAAGGTAGTATCATGGTTCTGAATAAGGTTGTAATCTTGGTTCTCATTGTTTTGAAATGTCTCTTTTCTCCGTACCCTTGTCTATCAGACTAAGTATCTCCTCCAGTTCCTCATCCGAGATATTCTCTTCTTTCACAAAGAACGAAATGAGCGAGTGAAGACTGCCGCCAAAGAACGATTTCTTTACTTCCTTCATAGCATGACGTGTGTATTCGGCCCTTGTTATGAGAGGAGAAAACACGTATGTCTTGCCACCCCCATCACGCTTGTACGAAGTAACGTATTGCTTGTGGGTGAGTATCTTCATAAACGTGGCGATAGTGGAGTAAGCGGGATGTGGCTCGGGATATGCATCGATAATCTCGTGCGTGGTCATACCACAACCCTTATCCCACAGAATATTCATTATCTGCATTTCGGCACGTGTCAATGTATTGAATTCTTTCATGTTTTAGATGGTTGAGGGAATTATCTAATGTTTTAGATTTTCTACTGACAAAGATACCTTAAATGTATATTCGTTGGTTGCGGATTCAAACAAAAATTGCTTATGAAGCATCTGATTTAACGTATGTTGTTAGATATTAGTTTCGAATTATTAGATATTAAGTTCGAATTTATTGCCGCTCGTTGTTTATGAAAAATAAAAGGCAAGGAAACAAGTCCACCTGTTTTGTGTGGGACTTATTTCCTTGCCTTTGAACAAGCTTCGCATGGAATCTGCGGACTATGGTTTGTTGAGCCTTAGGGCTTTTCGAAATGCTGATAGTCTTTCAGACTGCGCCAATCTCCGCCCCAGACGAAGCCGTGGCGCTTGAAGAGACGATAGCAGAGGTCGCTGTGTGAGATTTTATATTTGAAGGACTTGGTGCGGTCGGCATAGCGGCGTCCTTTCTCGGGGTCTACGCGGAGCGTGCCGTCGGCGCGACTTTTCACACAGGGATTGTGGAGCGGATTGATATCAATGGCACGGCCACGGCTATGGGCCGATAGTTTGCGGGTGCCGGCAACGGTTCGGTAATTAAAGCACGAGGTGTTGTTGGCCTCCATCGACGGGCGGTCTTGCGCCCCATAGTTGTCAATCAGCACCATGCGTGCGATGGGATAGGAAGCACGGTAGAGGTCGCGGAAAATGCTGACGAGGTCGGCAGCGATGTCGGCGTGGCAGACCAGTTCGCCCAACTGTATCTCCCCCGCGCCGTTGATGTGCAACACTTTGACGTAACGTAATTTGCTGCGTGGAATGCTGCACCCTTTCTTGTAGCTCTTTCCCCACATGCGTGCAAATACGGCATTGGAGATGGTGTCGGCCGAAAAGCAGCGCCATTCACCATAGCGGCGTACAGCCTGCGGCGACACAGTCTCACCAGCTTTCCAGCGGCGCAGTTTCTCTTGTTCGTCGTCATTCAAATGGACTTTCTTGCCGACGAGTTGCGGTTTCTCTGGCCCCTCGGCCGAACGGGCGGCGCGGCAGGGGGATGCGAGCAGCAGACAGAAGAGGGCGAGGAAAACGGAATGATTGAATGTCATTTGATGTTACAAGATAAGATGGTCGTGAAAACAGGTGGCGCTCCTATACGGAGCACCCCTGAAATGTCTGTCACTTCGTAGCCTGAACTGTCAGTTTGGCTTCCTTCTCCTGTTTGAGAATGGTCAGCGTCACATTGAATTCCTTTTTCTTTCTGCCCGTCAGTGTCTTGGCAAAGCGGAAACATGTCGGCGCCTCTGCCTTCGCATCTGTGGCTGGCTTGCCATAGTCTTCCAGGTAATAACCATAGTCGTCATCGGTGTCGGCTTCTTCTTCATTCTGATAGGCCGTCCATCCGCTTTCCTTCTTCTCGGCAAGCGCCGCAATGCGCTTATAGTCGCTGTCCGTCAAGGCTTTCGAGAAGGAAATGTCGTAAGTATCAGCTCCCGAGAAACGCTCGCGGCCGCGCCATTCTGCCTCATCAACAGGAAGCGCCACACCGAGGTTGCCCTCCGAAAGGAATCCGATGGCCCGCGCTTCGTGGGTGCGGGCAATCTTGGCCTGCTTGTGGGCCACCTGCGATGTGTATCCCACACTGATGATGAAGGGCGACACCAACAGCATAAGAAGGCGAGCAAAGAGCCGCTGGATTTTCCAGCGCCAGGTTAGGAACAAGTAAACGGGCGAACAGAGGAGCCAAGTGGCGGCACACCAAATGCCACGGCGGCGCACCAATGTGGCGGCAGCCGCATCTTCGGCGTTTGTGGCACGCAGAGTGGCGGGAAGGCCATAGCGGTTGGTCTCCCGACGGGTTTTCTTGAAAAACAAGGGAATGTTGATGAAAGGCACATAAAACCACCAGCCGCTCCAGCCGACATCATGGCAGCGCTTCACGCCCTGTGCCGTATAAAACCAGCAGAACATGAAGAGGCCGGAGAAGAGCATGAGGCGATTGTAAAGACTGCCAGCAGCGTCCTCGCCGATAGAGAAAGAGGCTATCTCTGAAGCGACGTTGGCCACATACGCCACAAGCATAAAATGGAAAGGGATGAGGGCATGAGAGATGAGGTATTCTGCCCGCGTGATACGTCCCTTAAAAGAGAAGGCACGCACGAGAAGCCCCGCATTGGGCAGGGGTTTGGCATCGAAGGCCTCAAGTTCGCGGTCGGCCTCTTCCATGAGACGTTCCATCTGTGCAGGCGAAGGCATGGCTCCCTCGGGCATCGTGGGGGCGGCAGGGGCTTCTTCCTGAGGAGTCGATTCTTCCTGAGATTTCTGAACATTCTGCCCACACGTCTCATCGCCGCCATCGGGCGCCACGAAAGGGGGCGGTGGGGCCGGCTGTGGGACAGGGGGCGGCGTGTTGCCGCTATGGTTCTGTTGCAATTTGTTATTCTCTTCCATAAGATGATTCCTTCTAAGTAGGTGGTCAGAATTGTTTGTCTGGTATGAAACTGCAAAGGTAAGTTTTTTCATCGAAAAGCATCCATCCCCAAGGCATAACTATTGTTTCAGGATGGTTAAGTTATGGTAAAAGCGGCCTTCAGAAAAATCTGTCACGGAACAACCTGATACGTCGTGAAACATCCGGCAGTGGGGGATCTCCAAGATATCGCATCCATTTTTTTTGATCACTCCCACAAAATAAGCACCAAGCAACCACTTATCCTGCCTTGTCAGCATTGATTGTCAACGATTTTTTCTAACTTTGCAGTCATGAAGATAGCTATTGCCTTTTTACGCTTGCTTTCACATCTGCCTTTGCGTGTGCTTTATGCACTGGCCGATATTTGTTACCCCGTCATCTATTATGTGATGGGGTATCGGCGAAAGGTGGTACGCAAGAACATTGACCGCTCTTTCCCTGAGCGTTCCATGAGCGAGAGAAGACAGATTGAAAAACGTTTCTACCGATGGTTTTGCGACTATGTGGTTGAAACCATCAAACTGCTCTCCATCTCGCCCGAGGAAATGAAGCGGCGAATGATTGTGGAGGGCATGGAAGAAATGGAACGCGAACTGGAAACGCACCCGTTCGTGTTTATCTATTTGGGGCACTACTGCAACTGGGAATGGATTTCCTCCATGCCGCTTTGGAGCACGCGTGAGACCACCCACTGCGCCCAATTGTACCGCCCGCTCAAAAACAAAGCGTTCGACTCGTTCTTCTATCAGATGCGAACCCGCTTTGGGGCCGACAATATCTCGAAATACGAGTCGATGCGACACATTCTCCAACTCAAACAGAAGGGGGAACGCACCATCATCGGATTCATCGCCGACCAGGCTCCGGGATGGAACAGCATCCACGACTGGGTGGACTTCCTGCACCAAGACACGCCGGTCTTCACTGGAACGGAACGCATTGCAAAGAAAGTGGATGCCGCCGTGTTTTTCGCCGACGTGAAGCGCGAACGACGCGGACAATACCGCCTGCGATTGCGCCTCATGACCGACCACGTCAAAGACATCCCCAACTATGAGCTGACGGAACGCTACATGGCAGAACTGGAAGAAATCATCCAGCGACAACCACATCTCTGGCTATGGAGCCACAGACGATGGAAAAGACAACGACATGCCGATGGCACTTTCTACGAGGAGCCGAAGGAATAGTTTCAAATGATGCCGTGCTGACCATCATCTGCAAACTGCACATGCTCAGCCACACCCACCTATCAGACAACAAAAGCAAGACATATTTCCCATGGAAAAGAAATTCAACCGCACCCTCGTCACCTCCGCCCTACCCTATGCCAACGGAGGTGTACATATAGGACACTTGGCTGGCGTTTACGTGCCGGCTGACATCTATGTGCGCTATCTGCGCCTGAAAAAGCAGGAAGTGCTATTCATCGGCGGAAGCGACGAGCACGGCGTGCCTGTCACCATCCGTGCCCGCAAGGAAGGCATCACCACCCAGGAGGTGGTCGACCGCTACCACAACCTCATCAAAAAATCGTTTGAGGACTTCGGCATATCATTCGACATCTACAGCCGAACGACCTCGAAGATTCACAACAAGTTTGCTTCTGATTTCTTCCGCACGCTTTACGACAACAACAAGCTCGTGGAGAAAACCGAGGAGCAATTCTGCGATGAAGTAACGGGCGAATTTCTCACCGACCGCAACATCGTCGGCACCTGCCCGCGCTGCGGCGCGGAAGGCGCATACGGCGACCAATGTGAGAAATGCGGCGCAACGCTCTCACCTGAAGAACTCATCAACCCGACCAACAAAAACAATCCGGGACACGGACTGGTGAAGAAGGCCACGAAAAACTGGTACCTGCCGCTCAACGACTATCAAGACTGGCTCAAGCAGTGGATTCTCGAAGAGCACAAGGAATGGCGTCCAAACGTCTATGGCCAGTGTAAATCATGGCTCGACATGGATCTCCAGCCACGCGCCATGACGCGCGACCTTGATTGGGGCATCCCCGTTCCCGTTGAGGGAGCTGAGGGCAAGGTGCTCTACGTATGGTTTGATGCCCCCATCGGCTATATCTCCAACACCAAGGAACTCTGCGACGCACAAACGGAGAAATGGGGCACATGGCAGAAGTGGTGGCAAGACCCTTCAACGCGCCTCGTGCATTTCATCGGAAAGGACAACATCGTGTTCCACTGCATCGTATTCCCAACGATGCTCAAGGCCCACGGCGGCTATATCCTGCCCGACAACGTGCCTTCCAATGAATTCCTCAATCTGGAGAACGACAAGATTTCCACATCACGCAACTGGGCCGTCTGGCTCCACGAATATCTGGAAGATTTCCCTGGCAAGCAAGACGTTTTGCGCTATGTGCTCACGGCCAACGCTCCAGAAACGAAAGACAACAACTTCACCTGGAAGGATTTCCAAGACCGCAACAACAACGAACTGGTGGCTGTTTACGGCAACTTCGTCAACCGTGCGCTCCAGCTCACGAAGAAATATTTCAATGGTGTTGTTCCTGAATGTGGCGAACTGCTTGACATCGACCGCAACGCCATTGAAGAATTCAAGGACGTGAAACAGAAGGTGGAAGCTCTCCTCGATGTCTTCAAGTTCCGCGATGCTCAAAAAGAGGCCATGAACCTTGCCCGCCTCGGCAATAAGTATATCACCGACTGCGAACCCTGGCATGTGGCCAAGACCGACATGGAGCGTGTGAAAACCATCCTCTACATCTCCCTGCAATTGGTTGCCAACCTCGAAATCGCCTTCGAACCCTTCCTGCCTTTCAGTTCGGCTAAACTCCGCGAGATGCTGGGCGTCAAGGAAACGGAATGGGAACAGCTCGGCTCAACCGAACTTCTCAAGCCAGGACACCAGCTCGGCACACCGTCGCTGCTCTTCGAGAAGATTGAAGACGAAGCCATCGAGGCTCAGCTCAAGAAGCTTGACGACGCCAAGAAGGCCAACGAGGCTGCCAATTATGTTGCCGCGCCATTGAAGGAAAACGTTGACTTTGAAACGTTTGAAAAGATGGACATCCGCGTTGGCCACATCAAGGACTGCCAGAAGGTGAAGAAGTCGAAGAAGCTCCTCCAGTTCACCATCGATGACGGTTCGGGCGTTGACCGCACCATCCTCAGCGGCATCGCTGCCTACTACGAACCAGAACAGCTCATCGGCAAGGATGTGCTCTTCGTTGCCAACTTTGCGCCACGCAAGATGATGGGCATCGAGAGCCAAGGCATGATTCTCTCGGCTGTCAACTTCGACGGAACGCTCAACGTGACCTCCGTCCTCGGCAACGTCAAGCCTGGTTCACAGGTGGGATAACCACGGATTAAGCGAACAACACAGGGGCGCTTGACTTGGCACAATGATGGCTTTTCTTATATGAGAGCAACAGACTTTGCTAAAGGCTTTCTTATCAGACTTTTCTGAGAGCAACGGCCAACAGACGTCAAACGCCCACTTAGTAATACAAACCATAAAGCAGGTTCCCGAAGATAGTATCTTGAATGTAGAAAACACTATTTCGGGAACCTGCTTTCAATCAATCATATAAAAATGGCACAAAAACCAAGTATCCCTAAAGGAACACGCGACTTCGGCCCCGTTGAAATGGCCAAGCGCAACTATATATTCAACACCATCCGCGAAGTGTACGCCCTCTACGGCTTCCGCCAAATCGAGACACCGGCCATGGAAAACCTCTCCACGCTGATGGGTAAATATGGAGAAGAAGGCGACAAACTGCTCTTCAAGATTCTTAACTCGGGAGATTTCCGCAGCGGCATCAGCGCTGAAGACTATAGCAGCGACTCTGCCGCCCGCCTCGCCGCACGCTTCTGCGAAAAGGGTTTGCGCTACGACCTCACCGTGCCTTTCGCACGCTATGTGGTGCAACACCGCGACGAACTCCAGATGCCTTTCAAGCGTTTCCAAATTCAGCCGGTTTGGCGTGCCGACCGTCCGCAGAAGGGACGCTACCGCGAGTTCTATCAGTGTGACGCCGATGTCGTCGGCTCCGACTCGCTCTTGAATGAAGTCGAACTGATGCAGATTGTCGATGAGGTGTTCACCCGTTTCGGCATTCGCGTCTGCATCAAAATCAACAACCGAAAGATTCTTACGGGCATTGCCGAAATCATCGGTGAAGCCGACAAGATTGTCGACATCACGGTGGCTATCGACAAACTCGACAAGATTGGCCTCGACAAAGTCAACGACGAATTGCGTGCCGTCGGCCTCAGCGAAGAGGCTGTGGAAAAACTGCAGCCCATCATCGCTCTCTCGGGCAGCAACGAAGAGAAACTCGAAACGATGCGCCGCGTGCTTGCTGAAAGCGAGACGGGACTGAAGGGCGTTGAGGAAGTGGCCTTCGTGCTCGAGACGCTTAAAAACAGCCAGTTGCACAACGAAATCGAGCTCGACCTCACCCTGGCCCGCGGCCTCAACTACTACACGGGCTGCATCTTCGAAGTCAAAGCGCTCGACGTGCAAATCGGCTCTATCACGGGCGGCGGACGCTATGACAACCTGACGGGCATCTTTGGTATGCCGGGACTTAGCGGCGTGGGCATCTCCTTCGGTGCCGACCGCATCTACGACGTGCTCGGCCAACTCGACCTCTATCCGCAGGAAACTCAGAGCGGCGTGCAACTGCTCTTCATCAACTTTGGCGCCGCTGAAGCGGCCCACTGCCTGCGCCTCGCCGCGCAGGCCCGCCTCGCCGGCATCGCCACGGAGGTTTACCCCGACAGCGTGAAGATGAAGAAGCAGATGAGCTATGCCAACGCCCACAACGTGCCGTTCGTGGCCCTCGTTGGCGAAACGGAAATGGCCGAAGGACGCATCACGCTCAAAAACATGACCACAGGCGAGCAGCAGAGCCTCACCATCGAGGAGGCTGTTAAAGCCATCAAGGGATAAACAGCAAAAAAATCCAGGGTGTTCTGTTCTCCGTATTTACATTGAAAGGAATACGGAGAACAGAACACCCGTTTTTTTAGTCAGCCAGTATTTTTCACTTACATCCCCACACCCACTTATGATGACCCACACCGACGCCGTCAAGCTCCTGAAAAGCCTCATCGCCATTCCGAGCGTGAGCCGCGATGAAAAGGCCGCGGCCGATTTTCTGGAGGAACACCTCAAGCAGCTGCAACTGTTCCCGATGCGCCACCACAACAATCTCTGGTGTGTCGGACGGGCGCAACTCTCCAACCGCCCCACCCTGCTACTCAATGCGCACATCGACACGGTGAAGCCCGCCGCCGGCTGGCAGTGCGACCCTTTCACGCCATTGCTTGAAGGGGAACGCCTTTACGGCCTTGGCAGCAACGACTGCGGCGGCGGATTGGTGAGCCTGCTCGCCGTTTTCACCCAACTGGAAAAGCGCACCGACATTCCTTGGAATCTCGTTTTTCTGGCTTCGGCAGAAGAGGAGGTGTCGGGAAAGAACGGCATTGAGAGTGTCATTCCGCTCCTGCCCCACATCGACTGCGCCATCGTCGGCGAACCGACAGGCATGCAGCCTGCCATTGCCGAAAAAGGACTGATGGTGCTCGACTGCACAGCCCACGGACGTGCCGGACACGCCGCCCGCAACGAAGGAGACAACGCCATCTACCACGCCATCGACGACATACAATGGGTGCACACTTTCCAGTTTCCCGATGTGTCGCCACTGCTCGGTCCAGTGAAAATGAGCGTGACCATCGTGCAGGCTGGCACGCAACACAACGTGGTGCCAGACGCCTGCACTTTCACCATCGATGTTCGCTCCAACGAGTGCTACACCAATCAAATGCTCCTCGAAGAAATCTCCGCCCATTTGCAAAGCGACGTCAAAGCGCGTTCAACGCGTCTCAGCTCGTCGTCAATCTCCCCCACCCATCCGCTCGTACTCCGCGCCGAAGCTCTCGGCCGCCGACCCTTCGGCTCGCCAACGCTCAGCGACCAGGCACTCATGCCTTGGCCCTCACTGAAGATGGGACCTGGAGAGTCGTCGCGCTCACACACCGCAGGAGAATACATCGGTTTGCAGGAAATTGAAGAAGGCATCGCGCTCTATCTGAAACTGCTGGAATGAGCAGCCAACGGCCAACACCCTGTTTCCAGAAACCTATTTAAATTCACAAGCACCATTACTTCACCCCCCGAACCCCATAACCATTATGCGCAAACTCACCGTTGAAGAACTCAACCGCATGGACATCGAGGAGTTTCACCAGTCGGAGAAACTCCCCCTCATCATCGTCCTCGACAATATCCGCAGCCTGCACAACGTAGGCAGCGTGTTCCGCACCGCCGATGCTTTCCGCCTTCAGGGCGTATGGCTCTGCGGCATCACGGCTTGTCCGCCTGCCGCGGAAATCCACAAAACCGCCCTCGGCGCTGAAGACAGCGTCAGTTGGGAATATTTTGAAGACACGCTCGACGCTGTTAAGCGCCTGCAACGCGAAGGCTACGAAGTGCTTGCCGTTGAGCAAGTGGAAGGCAGCCTGAAACTCGACACCTTCCGCATCGACCCCGCCAAGCGCTATGCCCTCATTCTCGGCAACGAAGTGAAAGGCGTTCGCCAGGATGTGGTTGACGCCGCCGATGCCGCCCTCGAAATCCCGCAATACGGCACGAAGCATTCCATGAATGTCTCCGTCACCGCCGGCATCGTCATGTGGGAATTTGAAAGACAGATGCGCGGATGATTGGGGCCACAAGCCGGCGCCCATATTTTACGCCACAAGGCCATACGCTTTATTACTTATTAATATATGACAAGAGCGGTGGAGCACCAACAAAGATGCTCCACCGCTCTTTTACATAAGCAGGTGATCAAAAAAATATTACTCAACCTCAGCCACGCCGATAGTGACGCGGTTCATATCGTTGTTAGTGAACGGCTGAACGGTGTCACCCTTAAAGTCGGTCTGAATGCGGGCCACATCGATGCCGTGGCGCTCCTTGAGCAGTTTGGCAACGGCTTTAACGCGCTTTTCAGAAACGGCGCGGTTGATTTCGGGCGTACCCGTTCCGGCATCTGCATAAGCCGTGAGAGACACCTTGGCCTGCGGGCGGCGCTTCAACCAAGCAGCGAGTTCAGACACCTTGCGCTCTTCCGATGCCTTGATGCTGGCACTGTTGATGTCGAAATACACTTCAATGCGCTTCGTCTTTTCCTGCGTCAACACAGGGGCGGGAAGGGGAGCTGGCGTGTTGTCAACCACGGGCTTTTCTTCTTGCTCTTCAGGCAAGCCCACTGGTTCGTGAACTGGTTCCTTCGGGGCAGACTGTGCCTTTGGCAAGCCAAACTTGAAGGTGACACCAAGCATACCAGTCAACTGCCAGTCGCCATTACCATTGGTCTTTGAGTTGAAACGGTCGTGGAGGTTGTTGGCAGCCACTTCGAGATTGATGCCCCAGTGGCGGGCGATATTGGCTTCCAGTTGCAAGCCCATGCGGAAATTATGAACCAGGCGGTCGTCGTTCCAGGCCATCGACTCTGTGATGCCGCCCTTCTTGAGCAAATCTTTCTGTCCGTCATTATCCCAGGCATAAGAGAGACCCATACCGCCGAGGAGGTAGACGTTGACGGGATGCACCTTGCTGGGCGCGAAGATGTTCGAGAGGTTGAACATCACGTCGAGGTCGCTGGTCACATATTTAAAGTCAAACGTGTGGTCGGCCCCGCTGATTTTATATCCGGCCTTGTTGTTGTAGCCCTGCACACTGAGTCGCGTACCGACGGCAGGCGTCCAAAAGCGTCCCACAGAGAAGGCGCCGATAGACGTGGCCAGTTTGTCGAAAGCATTGTTTGTGAATGTCACCTGTCCACCGCCCTGAAGCGTTACGAAGTTGTAAGGCTGAGGCGTGCGGTCTTTTTCTTGTGCCGTTGCCGTCATCATGGTGGCTCCGGCCAGCAGCATCGCTGCAAAGATGGTCTTTCTCATAATTGTGTTTGTCTTTTTGCACGCGGCACCTCCTTGTCGGGAGTGTCGTATGAATATTAGGGTTTTGTATTTTTCTTTTAGAGCTTTTCAGGAGCAGCCACACGGTTTGCAGGCCCTATACAGGGGCGCTCGCGGCGCTTTTCATTGGCTACTTCGGATGCAAAACTACGTAAAAACCCATAAATCCACAAGCGTTTTCCCGATAAATAGGGGGCTGCGGGAGCGGGAGGGCGCAAAATGTCATGGAAACGGGTGCCAAACCGACGATTTGTCAGCCACTGGAGATGACAAACCGTCGGGAAAACTTAACGCGGCGTTCAACATGTTTAAATCCAGTCGCTGAAGGTTTAAGGATGTTTCCGCCGTGTTAAAATCCTGCTTTTCTCCAGCTCGCCGAGGCGCAACGGGCACGCGCTTTGCACATACTCCAGTGAAGTTTGGAAGTCGGAAGGCCGAGGAGGCAAGGACGACGGAAGGACTTCAGAAACAAACATTCAACGAACAAACAAAAAAAACATAGGAGATATTTATTATGGTACCTGTTAGAAATTATAATCAGAATTGGTTGCCCAATGCTTTCAACGACTTTTTCGACAACGACTGGATGGTGAAAGCCAACGCCACAGCGCCTTCCATCAATGTCAGCGAAGACGACAAGAAATACATGGTTGAACTGGCCGTTCCTGGTATGACGAAAGAGGACTTTGAAATCCATATCGACGAGAACAACGACTTGGTTATCAACATGGAAAAGAAGGTTGAAAACAAGGAAGAGGACAAGAAAGGCAAGAAATATCTGCGCCGCGAGTTTTCTTACACCAAATTCCAGCAGACGTTGGCCTTGCCAGACAATGTGGTAAGAGATCAAATCTCGGCCAACGTGAAGGACGGCATCTTGAATGTCGAATTGCCTAAGCAATTGGAAGAACCGAAACCACAACACCGCGCCATTGAGGTGAAGTAATCACGATTCATTGCTAAATAAATAAACGCAAGCGCCCCAGAATCCAGCGATTCTGGGGCGCTTTTTATGTTTTTCCACAGGCATTCTGCGCTATCCCATAGACAGCATGACGATGATCTGGGCAATGATGACGCGCAAGAACATGCAGAGAGGATAGACCGTGGCGTAGGCAACGGAGGGTTTGTTGCTCGGCAAAGTGTCGTTGACATAGTCGAGGGCGATGGGGTTGGCCATAGCGCCACAGAGCATACCGGCCGTCGTGGCGAAACTCTTGCGACACCACTTCACGGTGATGATGCTGACGATGATGACGGGGAGCATGGTGATGAGCATGCTGAATCCAATCCACGCCAAGGCGGCAGGCTGCATGACGGTGGCGATGAAGTTGCGTCCGGCATCAAGACCGAGGCAGGCCAGATACATGGAGAGGCCGAGGCTTCGCAGCATGAGGTTGGCACTGGTGGTGGTGTAGGCCACCATGTGGAAACGCGGACCGTAAGCGCCAATGAGGATGCCCATCACGATGGGGCCGCCGGCGAGACCGAGGCGCACTGGCGTGCTGAGCCCAACACTGACGGGGATGCAGCCCAGGAGCAGACCAAGCACGATGCCCACGAAGATGGTGACCATGTTTGGCTCGTCGAGATGCTTGACGGCGTTGCCGAGCTCGTTGGCCACTTTTTTGATGCTGTCGGCCTCACCGATGACGGTGATGCGGTCGCCCATGCGGAGCACGAGGTCGGGAGTGGCCACGAGTTGTATGCCAGCACGCTGCACGCGGCTGACATTGACGCCATAGCGGTTGCGGAGCTGCAATGCGCCGAGGTGTCGTCCGTTGATTTCAGAGCGTGTGATGAGAATGCGCTGCGAGATGAGTTTGGAGTCGAGCGCATTCCAGTCGATGTTCTTCTGGTTCCAGTCGGTCTCGTCGCGTCGTCCGAAAAACACGGTGAGCTGCTTGACATGCTTGCGCTTCGTGATGACGAGGATGCGATCGTTTTCCTCAAGCAGGGTTTCGGCCGTTGGAAGAATCACCTTTCCGTCGCGCCAGAGTCGCGAAACGACAAACTGGGCCCCTTTCTCGCTGATGCCAGCCACCTCATTGAGTTTCTGATGGAAGATGGCGGGGTTGCACACGAGGAAAGAGGCGATGAAGGCCTGGTCGTCTTCGCCATCGTTTTCTGCCGAACGCTCACGCCGCGTAAGCCATCCGCGCATGATGATGAGGGCAATGATGACGCCAACCATTCCCAAGGGATAGGTCACGGCGCATCCGAGGGCCGCTGTTGAACTGGCGGCCGCATCGCCAAATTCCTTGAAGGTCTGCTGCGCCGCACCGAGGGCGGGGGTATTAGTGGTTGAACCACACAACACGCCCATCATATCGGGAAGTGGCACCCACCCTGCCCAAACGATGCCCAGGGCCATGAAGGTGCCGATGAGCGTGAGCAAAACGCCGAGGAGATTGAGCTTGGTGCCGCCCTGCTTGAAGGCGCTCATGAAGCCTGGGCCGACCTGCAATCCGAGGATATACACGAAGAGGATGAGTCCGAAGCTTTCGGCATAGCTCAGCATTTGACTGTCAACCGTTAGGCCGAGCGCACCGACAAGGATGCCGAAAAAAAACACGTAGGTGACGCCCAAGGAGACACCGAAGATGCGTATCTTGCCGACGGCGAGACCAACGGCGCATATCAAGCTGATGATGATGACGGCCCAAATGGCGGGCATGGATTGAAAGAATGTGTTTAGCCAGGAGACCATGATTGGAGTATCTGTTCTTATAAAGGATGTTTTAAACGTTATCTGGTCGGGGCTGTGGGAGTGCTTTACAACAGGGCGGTCAAGGTATGCCCCAATCCTCGCGGTCTCGGCCTTGCGGTGTGGTGGGAAACGGCTTCTGCCTGCAAGTGGAAAACACTCCCCCACCATAACTTTCCATAGGATTGCCTGCAAATTTACAAATAATAAGTAGGCAGTCAAAATTATTTTGACATTTGAAACGCTTTTGGCATATAAGTAAGGACGAACTGACGAATTTCCAGACTGCCGAAAAAAGCGAAGCACTATAGCTCACCTTACGCAAAGTGAAAAAGGACAGATATGTCGCGAAGAACGCAATGATGTTGGTGCCGCGAAGAACGCTGCATAATCCGCCCCTCTCTCTGCCTGCCAAGCGAACGACTGTGCTTCGCCCTCCGTTCCCTATTCCAGTCAGCGCCTCTGCTCCCAGACGCATCCGTCTCTGCTCCCAGACACGACCGAATCTGCTCCCAGACGCGAATGCATCTGCCGCCAGACGCATTCGCACACGGGACGGTATTCGCCATCAGGCATAGGGGAAGTATTGGCAGGCATTGGGAGAGCCTCATCAAGAGGGCCTTCCCGCCATCTTCCCTGCGTCTTGCCAGAACGGTGTATTGCCAGCGTTTTTCCGAACGCCTGTGGTTAAACGGATGGGCCGGATTTCGTGTTGCAGAATGTTAATTTGACGTTTAAGGGTGGCCAGTGGCCACCTTTAAACTTGATTTTAACATATTTCTTTATATGGATGATGCGGCAAAAACATACCAACTTCCATCTTTTTCCTGACGTTGTATGTAGCCTTTATTTATCATCTGTTGCAACTGCTTCTTTACGGCCGCGGTCACGATACCGGCTTCTTGGCTCAATCCTTCGATAGTTATATCAGGATTTGCCTGCATGGCTTTCAGTAAAACGGCAGTTGACTTGCTGCGAAACGCAATGCGCTGGCCATCGTACCACCAAACATTGGGCGACTGCTCTTCAGCAAAACCTATATCATACTTTAATTCGTCTGCCACAAGCGCCGAAAAATACTTGAAGAAATGCCGAATCTGTATGAGTGTAGCATGCGCACCTGCTGATGGACTCGGACCTACTTCCACATCAGATTGGTGCAACGCATCAATGTATTCGTTTTTAATTCGGTTACGCACCACTATCATCGGCCAACCGTGGCGTACAAGGATATAGTTCACCATGAGTCTGGCTATTCGTCCGTTGCCGTCCTCAAACGGGTGAATACGAATATAGCGATAGTGAAACAGTGCCGCAAGTTCCACAGGCGTGTACTTACCTGATGCCTCGGCTTCATTGTACCAGTCCACAAGGTCGGTCATCAGAGCTGGCGTTTCTTCGGGGGAAGCATAGTCGAAACGGTCTCCGTAACGTGTAATCACGCTGTTTGGGCGGGTCTTATACATTCCAGCGTGTATGGTGTAGCTTGTTTGCTGACCGCCTGGCAACTGCCTGTATACGGTGTAGTCCTCGCGAATGATGGTTTTGTGGAGCTGACGGATAAAGTTTTGTGTTAGCGGCTCGTTCAGTGTCACGGCTTCTTCTTCCATCATCTTCAAACCGACCTGACTGGCTTTCATGTCTACAAAGTCCTTCAAATCGCCTCCACCGCTCACCTTGCCAAACAACAACAAGAGTTCTGTCTGGCCGTAGGTCAGTGTATTCCCTTCGATGTGATTACTGTTGTAATTGTATTCCACTGTAAACCTTTGGCTCAACAGGTATTGCTTACGCTCGTTGAGTGGCTGTATGCTTTTCCACTTCTTGTATAATATATCTAATGGCTCCATGTGGTCTTGTCTTTATTAGCTTATACTGCGCTTTCAATAAAAAATTATCGGCAATTAGCAATTGCCTTATTGCACTCGCCTTACACCCCCGGAAGGGAGTGTCCGTTGATTTTGCGGTAGAGGTCGAGCGCATAGACATCGGTCATCCCCGAGAGATAGTCGAGCACGGCCATGACGCGGTCGTAGAGATGCGGTGCCGAAAGTTGGTATTGGCTCGACACCTGGGCGAGGAGCAATTCGCTGTAGGCCTTCTGGGGTTCGAGCACGGCGTCCATCATGAGTTCGAGAAGGGTGTAGATGATGCGGTAACCGGCCAAATCCACGTCAAGCACCTCGCGGCAGGAATAGATGCGGCGGCGGGCCACGTCCTCGCAATGGCGGTAGGCCTGCAGAAGATGGTCGGGGAGGTGGTCGATGAGCGAACCGCGGAAGCGCCCTTCGAGGATTTCTTCTTCGTGGTCGAGGAAGGTCTGCACGCAAGCACGCTCCAAGGCGTTGATCACGCAGGAGCGCAGATAGGCAATGCGGTCGCTCTCGTCTGTGGCATCGGGATAGGCGCTGAGGAGGTTTTCCCGTTCAGCGACTTCAAAGAAGGCCAGGAAGAGCTGGCGCGTCTCTTCGGGCGAGAGAAGACGGAGCTTGTAGGCGTCTTCGATGTCCATCACCTCGTAGCAGATGTCGTCGGCCGCTTCAACGAGATACACCAGCGGATGGCGCACAGAACGGTAGCCGGCTGTCGTTTCCTCTACGGGCATGCCGAGTTCGCGGGCAATGCGGGCGAAATCTTCGGCCTCGCTTTCGAAGAAGCCGAATTTGGGTTTCCTGACGGCCTGGCGGGAGGCGAAGGGATATTTGACGATGGCGGCAAGCGTGGAATAGGTCATAACGAAACCGCCACGGCGGCGCCCGCCAAACTGGTGGGTGAGGAGGCGGAAGGTGTTGGCGTTGCCGTCGAAGTGCGTGATGTCGGCCCACTGGGCTTCAGTGAGCTGTTCGCCCTCCACACTGACGTAAGTTTGCAGGTCGCGCCCCTTTCCCTCGGTGAAATAGCTGCGGATGGCCCGCTCACCACTGTGGCCGAAGGGCGGGTTGCCCATGTCGTGGGCCAAACAGGCGGCAGAAACGATGGAGCCAACGGAGGCGATGTCGGCCTCGCCGAGTTCAGCATGGCGCGAAAGGAGATGGCGCATCACATCGACGCCCAACGAGCGGCCAACGCTCGACACCTCCAGGCTGTGTGTCAGTCGGTTATGAACGAAAATGCTGCCCGGCAACGGGAACACCTGGGTCTTGTTTTGCATCCGGCGGAAGGGCGCAGAGAAGATGAGGCGGTCGAAATCGCGCTGAAATTCTGTACGCTGTTCGGTCGCATTACGATGGGTGTCTTCTTTGCCGAAGCGCTTGTCGGATATTAGCTGTTTCCAATTCATCATAAGTAGGGGCGCGTGTTAGTTTGCTCTTGCAAAATTAGCCTAAAAAAATGGGGCTGTCTCCTTTTTTTTCTGAAAACTAAATATATGTGGGTGGAATTGAGTATTTTTGCCCTTCAATGGGGCAACGAACGGCTCTTGAGAGCAACGAAACCCCTCTTGAGGGCAACGGTCTTTCCTCTTCTCTGAGGGAGCAACGCCAGACACTGGCAGTTCAAGATTCGTTTCCACCAGACAACATATCTCAACACATCCAACTGAATCATGCTGAACATCAAAATAGTCAACCACTCTCACCATCCGCTTCCTGCTTACGCCACCGCGCTCAGCGCCGGCATGGACCTCCGCGCCAACCTCGACAGCCCTGTTGTCTTGCCACCTCTGGGCCGCGCCCTGATCCCAACGGGGCTCTTCATGGCGATTCCGGCGGGCTATGAGGCACAGGTGCGCCCACGCTCCGGACTGGCTCTGAAGAAGGGCATCACGTTGCTCAACACGCCGGGCACCATCGATGCCGACTATCGCGGCGAACTGGGCGTGATTCTCGTGAACCTCTCCAACGAGCCCTTCACGGTGAACGATGGGGAGCGCATCGCGCAACTCGTGGTGGCACGCCACGAAGTGGTGGAATGGGCGCCCGTGGAGGTGCTCGATGAAACGGAACGCGGCGAAGGCGGTTTCGGGCATACGGGACGCTGATTGGCATGTTCTCTTTAGGGTATTGTATTAACGTATGAAACGTCACATTGATTTGATACTTATGGCACACCTCGCGGCAAAATGCTGCGGGGTTGTGGTGTTGTGCATGGTTGTGGCGACACTGGCGGGCTGCGCGTCCCACAAAAAGGACGCACAGGCTGAAGAAGAAACGCTGGTCGTGAAACCGCTGCCTGGTAAACAGCTCAATGCGGAGGAGCAGCGCAAGTTTGACATGTTCTTCCTGGAAGCTGTCCGCCAGAAGGAGAAGGAGAAATACGACGCTGAATTTGAACTCTTAAACGCGGCGCTCCAACTCAACCCCGACGCGCCAGAGGCGCTTTTCGAAATGGCGCAACTCAAGCTGGCCTTCGGGAGCATGGTCGACACGCTGAGCCGCGTGGAGGGCGATTCGCTCCTGCGACGCGCCATAGCCCTCGCACCGCAAAACATCGACTTGAAGGAGACGCTGGCCAACCAGTTGGCACGCGAAGGGAAATACAAGGAGGCCATCAAGCTCTATAAGGAAATGATTGGCAAGAGGCCCGACGTTGACCGTCTCACGGTCTTGGTGGGTCTGCAAGAGGAATCGGCCGACTTCGAAGGGGCCATTGAGAGCATCACGCGCCTGGAACAAATTGAGGGAAAGAGCGAACGCCTCAGCATTGAGAAGTTCCGCCTCTACAACGAACTGGGCGACAACGAGCACGCCTATGCCTCCATAGAAGCGCTCTGTGAGCAGTTTCCCCACGATTTGCGCTACCGCGTGCTTCTTGGCGACCTCTATATGCAAAACGGCTACCACGAAATGGCACAGGCCATCTATAAGGACGTGCTGACGCTGGAGCCCGACAACAGTTATGCGCAGATTTCGCTCCTGGCCTACTATAAGAAGATGAACAAGGATTCGCTCTATCGCTGCATGGTTGAAGACGTGGTGCTTAATCCAGAGACGAAAAGCGAAGCGAAGGTGGAAGCCATGCGCGGATTTGTGGGCGAAGCCATGCAGACGCAACAGGATTCCACGGAGGTGCTCTCGCTCTTCCGCCGCGCTCTGCGGCAACCGCAGGACGACCGCGCACTGGCGGAACTCTGCGCCTATTATATGGTGGCGGTGGGGATGCCGTCGGCAAGCCTGAAACCGGTGATGGAGAAAATCCTGACCATCGAACCCGACTATAACCGCGCACGCCTGCAACTGCTCGACATCTTCCTGAGGGAGAGAAACATGAAGGAGGTGGCGGAACTCTGCCGTAGCGGCAACGACTATTCGCCCTCTGAAGTGATTTATTACTATTATGGCGGCCTGGCCGAACTGCAGCTCAACCACAACGCAACGGCGCGGCAGATTCTCTTGAAGGGCACGCAGCAAATCACGCCGGAGACCGACACACAGACGGCATCGGAACTCTGGGCGGCATTGGGCGACGTGAACCACGAGATGAACGACAAGCAGGCATCGTATGAGGCTTATGAACAGGCGCTTTCGTTTAATCCGAACAACCTCATGTGTCTCAACAACTATGCTTACTTCCTCTCGCTCGACGGCCAACGCCTCGACTATGCGGCGGCCATGAGTCGGCGCACCATCAACGCGGAACCAACCAACGCCACGTTTCTCGACACGTATGCCTGGATTCTCTTCCTGCAAAAGCAATACACGCAGGCACACATCTATATCTCGCAGGCACTGGAACACCTCGACGAAACGGAGGAAAACGCCAGCATCTACGACCACGCGGGAGACATCTCGTTCCGCATGAAGCGCACACGGGAGGCGCTGAGATTCTGGATCAAGGCGCTCGGAAGTGTCACCGACACGAAGGAACGCGCCAAAATCAAGCGGAAGGTGGAACGCCGGAGACTATAAACGCGCTCTGTCCAACACGCCGTCTTTTCTTTAGACAACAAACAACGGGAGTCTATTTGATTTCCCCCCAAGCATACAGCCATGATGAAATATCTCTTTGTCATTCTCGCAGTGCTGTCGCTCGCAGCCTGCCGTTCTTCACGCGATTTGAGCAAGACGCCGTCTTCCACACCGGAGCACACCAGCGAAACGGAAACGAAAGCCGAGCATTATGTGAAACGGGTTTGCGCTAACGCACAGACCGAAAAGACCATCACGGCACGCATCAAAATGTCGCTCAAAGCCGGCGGCAAAGACATTTCGGCGGGCGGCACGCTGCGCATGAAGCGCGACGACGTGGTGCAGCTCTCGCTCACCTTCCTGGGCTTTGAAGTGGCCCGCATGGAGTTTTCGCCCAATGACGTGCTGCTCATCGACCGCTACAACAAACGCTATGTCCGCGCCAAATATTCCGACATGAAGTTCCTTCAGCAGGCGGGCTTGGATTTTAACGCTTTGCAGGCGCTCTTCTGGGGCGAACTCTTCCGCCCAGGACATGAGAGCGTTGGAAACGGCAGCGATTTCCAACTGGCATCATCTGGCAACCACACGTTGCTCTCGCTCAACAACACGCCGCAACTGAAATACGTGTTCTCCACACTGACGGAGCAGGCCGTTATTGACGGCATGACGGCGCAAAACAAAAACACAACGCGCAACGGCAAACTGGAATGGAAGTATGCCGACTTCACAACGCTCAACAACCGTCCCTTCCCGACGACCATGAAGTGTACCGTCACGGGACTGGGCAAAAACTTCGGATTTTCCCTCACGCTCAGCCGCATCGACCACGCAATGGGATGGGAAGGACACACCAGCGTGTCGTCGAAATATACGCCCATGAAGGCAGATGACTTGCTGGGCAAACTCATCAACATGAAATAAAGACGCCTGTCTTACATAAGGAGGGCTCTATAATGGAACAGCTATATATATGCTCCATATAGAATGCTCCATATAGAACGCCCCATCAAATCTCGAAAGGAATGTTTCATAAAATCCATCTATTCTGCATCGCCACCTGTCTGCTGTGTCTCTTCTCCGCCACGGCTTCAGCTCAAAGCAGCAAGCGCATTAAAAGTTTGCAGCAACAGAGCACAGCACTGAAAAAACAGATTGCTAATTCTGAACAACTGCTCCACACCACGAAGCGCGACGTGAAAACGCAACTCAACAACCTCGCTGTGATTAATTCGCAAATTCATGAGCAACAGAAGGTTGTTGAAGGATACCAAGCGGAGGTGACAACGCTGCAAGGAAACATCGCGGTGCTGCAAAAGGAACTGGATTCGCTGCAAACTGACCTCTCAACGTGTAAGCACAAATACCGCAAAGTGGTGTTGTATATGAACCGCAACCGCCTGCTGCAAAACCGGTGGACGTTTGTGCTCATGTCGAAAAACTTCCGACAGATGTACCGCCGCATGCGCTACGCCTCGGAATATACGAAGTTCTTGAGGGCGCAGGCTGAAATCATACGCAAAAAGCAGGAAGCGGTGACGGCGAAGAGCAACGAACTGCAAACGGCGAAACGCGACAAAGATGCGTTGCTGGGCGACGCCCGCTCACAACATCAGCAATTGGAGGGGCAGAAGGCACAACGGCAAATGGTGGTCAACGAACTAAACAAGAAGCAGTCGGCCCTGCAATCGACCATCGCACAGCAACGCAAGAAGCAACAGAGACTCGATGCGCAAATCGACCGCCTCATCAAACAGGAAATCGCCGCCGCTGAAGCACGCCGCAAACGCGAAGAAGCGGCCAGAAAAGCAGCGGAGGCCCGCCGCAAGCGCGAAGCGGAAGCCAGGGCTAAGGCTGAAGCGGCCAGAAGGGCACGCAACAAGAAGACGCCAGCTGGAAAAAACAACCGGAGTTCCTCAAGCAGCGCCTCCACACGACGAGGAAGCACCCGCACAGAGACACCGCGCTATTACGAGGAAGACAATGTCGACCGCACGGTTTCTTCGGGATTCCGCGCCAACAAGGGACGCCTGCCCATGCCAATCACTGGCTCGTATGCCGTGACAAGTCGCTATGGGCAATACAACGTGGAAGGGCTCTCGGGCGTGACGCTCGACAACAAGGGCATCAACCTCACGGGAAAACGCGGGGCGCAAGCACGCTGCGTCTACAACGGAGAGGTAAGCACAGTGGCCAACATCGGTGGCTCATACATCGTCATCGTGCGCCACGGCGAATTTTATTCCGTTTACAGCAACCTCGCAAGCGTCAGCGTGCGCAACGGACAGAACGTGACCACCCGACAAACCATCGGCACTGTTGCCAGTGACGGCACAGGAAACGCCACGCTCCACTTCCAACTGCGCCAACGCAGCGGCGCCTCGGCCAACCACATCAATCCGCTGCCCTGGCTCGCCAGATGAGTAATTGGTGACCACCAACTTCTAAAAAGAGAGCATAGCATGTCGCTTTGCTCTTTTTTTAATGCATATAGCGTCAATTTGCATAATATTCCGTATCTTTGCCCCCATCTAAAAGAACAACACATGAAGAAAGTTGATAAACTGGATTTGAAGATACTTCAAATAATATCTCTCGACGCCCGCGTACCCTTCAAAGACGTGGCAGAAGTATGCGGTGTCAGCCGCGCAGCCATCCATCAGCGCGTTTCGCGCCTGTGTGAAGCCGGTGTCATCACTGGCTCTGGCTATACGGTCAACGCCAAACACATTGGCTACAGCACCTGCACTTATGTGGGCATCACGCTCGAACGCGGTTCGATGTACAAGGAAGCGGCAGCCGAACTGGTGAAGATTCCTGAAATCGTGGAATGCCACTACACCACTGGCAACTACACCATGCTCATCAAGCTCTTCTCGCGCGACAATGAACACCTCATGGAATTGCTCAACAACCGCATTCAGGAAATTCCTGGCGTGGTGTCGACCGAAACCCTCATCTCGCTCGAAGAAAGCTTCTCACGACAAGTGCCCATCATCGTGCCAACAGCCGACACCGACGACGACATGAAAGCGGCGCTCGACTTCGCTGAAGAACTGAGAGGAAAGGTGCGCGACGACATGGACGAAACGGTCAGCGTGTCGGAAACGAAACGACGCGGACGCGCCGCAAAATCGGAATAACCCAAATAATTGGTATATCTTGTGATGGACTCCATCACCTGCTGAGGTGCAAGCCCGCACAGAATATAAGGGGTGGCAAACACTCCCCTCGTAATCTCTGCAGGGCTTGCGCTTTGTTTTAGGGATGTTTTGGAAAAATCTGGAAACGCCCGCTCAAAGAATAATGGAAGACTTGCATCGGCAACCATTCCTCCCCCTCTTATTTTTCTCCTTTACAAACCATACGATAAAGCAATAGTTATGAACTACGAAGGACTCCTGCTCGGCGTGGCCACTTTTGTGGTCATCGGCATCTTCCACCCCATCGTCATCAAGACGCATTATTATTTCGGCACTCGCCCGTGGTGGGTGTTCCTGCTCCTTGGCATAGGATGCGCCGTGGCGGCGCTCTTCATCGCGAGCCTCTTTTGGAGCGCCCTCTGCGGCATCGTCGGTTTCTCTTCGCTCTGGACCATCAAGGAACTCTTCGAACAGGAAGAGCGCGTCAGAAAGGGATGGTTTCCCGACAATCCGAAACGGAGGAAGAAACAGTAACTCAGCAATGGCAAGCAGTTGATGTGAATCTGCTTGAACATCTGTTTGAATCTAAGCAACAGCCATGAATCATTTTGACTTTATCAACGAATACCGCGCCGTGACGAACCATTATCCCAACCACACGGCGCGTCCCGTCATCGGCATCACGGGAAACATGGACGCCCAGGGGGGATGCTCTCTGGCTGAGGGATATTTTCGTAGCGTGGAACAGGCGGGCGGCATACCCATGATCATCCCGGCAACGGAAAACCGCGTACTGCTCACCACCCTGCTCGACCGCATCGATGGCCTCCTCCTTTCTGGCGGAGCCGATATCAACCCGCTCTGCTGGGGCGAAGACCCGCAGGAGGAACTGGGAGAAATCAGTCCGGTGCGCGACTATTCTGAACTGCTCCTGGCGCGCCTCGCCTACGACCGCAACATCCCCATCTTGGGCATCTGCCGCGGCATCCAAGTGCTGGCAGTGGCGCTCGGCGGAAAGGTGTTCCAAGACATCAAGAGCGCCCCACTGGCCGACACACCGCTCATCAAGCATTCGCAAAAGGCACCACGCGGACTCTCCACGCACTTCATCACCACGGAGGAACGCTCAACGCTGCGCAGTCTGCTGGGCGAAAAACTGGCCGTCAACTCTTTCCACCACCAGGCTGTCAGCGAGGCAGGACCGCACCTGCACGTGACGGCACGCTCTGCCGATGGCATCATCGAGGCGGTGGAAAGCAACGAATGGAAACCCATCATCGGCGTGCAATGGCACCCGGAATGCTATGCCAACGCTTCCGACCGCTGCATGGCGCCGCTCTTCCGCCATTTTGTCAACAACGCTGAAAACTTCCGTCAGGCGAAGAGCCTGCACCACGACATCGTCACCATCGACTCGCACTGCGACACGCCGATGACCTTCGAACGCGGCGCCAACATCGCGGCGCGGCGCGATGACGTGCTCGTTGACCTCCACCGCATGACGGAAGGGGGCCTCGATGCGGTGGTCATGGCAGCCTATATCCCGCAGGGCGAACGCTCCGTGGAGGGACTGGCAGCAGCAACGCTCAAGGCCGACGGCATCATCCAGCAGGTGAAACACATGGTGGAACACAGCTACGGCGCACGCCTGGCATACACGCCGAAAATGATTTTCGGAAACAAGGCCGCCGGACAGAAGTCCATCCTCCTCGGCATCGAAAACGGATATGCCATCGGACGCGACCTCTCCAATCTGGAACGCTACCGCCGTCTCGGCGTCATCTATATGACGCTTTGCCACAACGGCGACAACGACATCTGCGATTCGGCAAGGAAATCGGAACGCGAACACGGCGGACTGAGCGACTTCGGCCGCGAAGTGGTGAAGGAAATGAACCGCATCGGAATGATGGTCGACCTCTCACACGCCTCCGAAGAGACGTTCTACGACACCGTCGCCCTGAGTTCGCAGCCCGTAATCTGCTCGCATTCTTCCTCACGCGTGCTCTGCAACAGTCCGCGAAACCTCACCGACGACCAGCTGCGCACCATCGCTGCCCGCAATGGTGTCGCACAGGCCACCTTCTACCACGGATTCCTGCGCGAAAACGGCGAGGCAACGCTCATCGACGCCGTGCGCCACATCATGTATATGATTGAAGTGGCTGGCATCGACCACGTCGGCATCGGCTCTGACTTCGACGGCGACGGTGGCGTGCGCGGACTCGCCTCGGCAGCCGATTATCTCGTGCTGACGCAACGCCTCATGGCCGAAGGACTCACGCAAAAACACCTGCGCAAACTCTGGGCTGGCAACTTCCTTCGCGTCATGAGCCAAGTGCAATACAACGGATTTTTGAAATTATAAGAAACGCACATGACCATCATCAAACATTTTGCCCTCTGCGCCATCGGCCTTTCAATGTCCCTGGCACTGGGCGCCTGCAAAAACAACGGAACAACGGCGAACGAAAACAACGCCGACGAACCGCTCTGCGCCGTGAAATTCTCGGCCGACTCGGCATTGGCGAGCATCAAAACGCAATGTGACTTCGGCGCACGCGTGCCGGGAACGGAAGCCCATCGACGCTGCGCTGACTATATCGCGGAAAAGCTGAAAGGCTACGGACTTGAGGTGACGGAACAACCTGTCACCGCCAAACGCTGGGACGGACAGATGCTGCACGGACGCAACATCATCGCGGCCTATAACCCTGATGCCTCGGAGCGCATTCTCATCACGAGCCACTGGGACAGCCGCCCGTGGTGTGACGCCGACCCCGACTCCACGCTCCACCGCAACACGCCAGTAATGGCGGCCAACGACGGAGCAAGCGGTGTGGCGGTCATCATCGAACTGGCACGCCTCTTGAAGGAATTGAAACCGGCCGTTGGCATCGACTTCGTCTGCTTCGACCTGGAAGACTGCGGCGCCCCCTATTGGGGAACGGGCGACGACGAAGGACGCGACTGGTGTTTGGGCTCGCGCCACTGGGCCGAACAGGCGTCAACGGCGGGCTATCGCGCACGCTATGGCATTTTGCTCGACATGGTGGGCGGCCGCGACGCGCGATTCTGCTTTGAGGGCTTCTCCACACAATATGCCGAACCTGTCATGCACCGCATTTGGGACACGGCATCACGCATCGGCGCAGGAAACTTGTTCCTGAAACAAGACGGCGCCTATGCCACAGACGACCACGTCAACATCAACCAAATCGCTGCCGTGCCAACGGTTGACATCATCCCCTACATCGCTTCTTCGGAACATTCCTTCGGCAGCACATGGCACACGAGCCACGACACGCCAGAAAACATCTCTTCAGAGACCCTTCGTCTGGTGGGACAAACGCTCGTGCAACTGATTTCGGAGGAACAATAATACGCAATTTTGAATATGACAATCAACGAACAACAAGACGAAGTCATCGAAGAGTTTTCTGAACTCGATGACTGGATGGACCGCTACCAGCTCTTGATTGACCTGGGAGAAGAACAGGAACCGCTGCCCGACAACGAAAAGACGGAACAAAACCTCATCGACGGATGCCAAAGCCGCGTGTGGCTGGTGTGTGACGAGAACAACGGCATCCTCACTTTCCGCGCCGAAAGCGATGCCTTAATCGTGAAGGGCATCGTGTCGCTGCTCATCCGCGTGGTGAGCGGCCATACGCCACAGGAAATTCTCGATGCCGACCTTTATTTCATCCGCGAAATCGGTCTGACGGAACACCTCTCCCCCACGCGCAGCAACGGTCTGCTGGCCATGATTAAGCAGATGCGCATGTACGCGCTGGCGTTTAAAACGAAACTCGCAGAGGCGTAATTCCTCTGAAACTACCCACAAACAGGCGGTTGTACTTTCAATGTAAAGTGCAACCGCCATTTTCTTTGCTTGAAGCCCCATGCCTCTCCCAAAAGTTGCCCGATTAAGAAATATAGGTGTCCGATAATGGGAATTAAGACTTGTCAGCGCATCTGAGACGAAGTACGCTCGCGTCTAGGACGGCGTTCGCTGCGCGAACATTCGGCGAAGGTCTGAGGCGAAGCACTGTAGCTCACTTTGCTCGCAAAGTGAGGGGGGACGAATATTGTGGCGGCCAAACACGGCTAAAAATCCAACAAAGTCATGCCCCAGAGCGCTGGCCATATTCGCTACGTGTTCGTGGCCCTCACTTTGCGAGCAAAGTGAGCTACAATGCTGGCGCCGCAACAGACGATTATGCGGGCCAGCGCAAATCTCCACTGCGAGGGCGCTGCTGACAATATTTATATTCTATCTTGAACACCCTAAAGTAATGCGTCGGCCTGCGATCTTACTACTTTTTAGCGAACGCCCTCCTGCGTTCGATTGCGTTTCGCCCTACGTTCGATTGCGTCTCGTCCTGCGTTCGGTCGTGCCTCGTCCCGCGTTCGCTAAAAAGTATAGGGACTGAAGCGAGAAACACGCTTCTGCTACCGACATCTGCGGTTTCGGGAAGATACAGATGAAGGGGCAGCGCCGCAATCGTCATGCAATTTGGTCAAATACCATGCAGAGATTTTTCAAGATTTTGAACGCCCTACCTTTCAAGGGCACCTCTCTACCAACCGAGGCCGCGTTGCAGTTTGTTCCGCAACACCCTCCTTCAAACGTAGTAAAAAGCTATAGAATCCCACTTTTTAAGAATTTTTTAAAACTGCTTATCCTTATTTAAAATCACATTGCGCAATCGGATGAAACAAAATAATTAATTTTGTGCTAATTTATTTTACGCCTAATCATTAATCAATACAAGTACAATAGCCTAACAAAGACGAGAGCGATTGTCGATTGTTCCGGCAAGGGCGCGATACCCCGTAAAAGTATGCTGCCTATATGGCATCGCAAACAAAACTTCGTGCCGCCGCCAAGGACAACGCGACCGTTTTCACCATGAGAAATACAACCCAATCATTGCTGCCGATGCAAGCTTTTTTGAAAGTCCTAAATTTCCATTTTAGTAATGGTGAAAGAATAAGTTAGGACTTCACATGATTCTGTCGGATAATTTGGCAGGATACAAATCATCCGGCGGAATATTGCTTCCACCACCATTAAAGACGCATACGGGCTGTCTTCTTAAATCCACCCCAAAAACTGCTGTTCAGGCGAGCCGTTTAGCCATGCTTTTGCGTATGACTGAAACATGTCGGCCCATATATTTCGCAAACAGTTGCCAGCGGTTAAGCCCCCCCTTATTGGGTTTTCACGTACTTCAAAAACTAAACTTGGCGGCAATCCATGACCGCGCAAGATTATAACTAACCAATTTTTCTAACCAATCTTCAAACCTATCTAATTACCGTATGCGTAAAAAACGATTAATTCTTCTCGTGGCATTAGGGTTCACGGCCTCTATGCAGCTCGCAGCCCAATTGCCAGAAGTCAGTACGGCCGACAACCCCAAATGGTATTACATCCAGGTTCTTGGCAGCGACACCCGTGTCGGACGTGTCTTCACCGCTGAAGGAAGCAAAGTGTATGGCCGCGAAATCTCCGCGTCCATTGACCCCGACGTGACAAGCAAACAGCTCTGGCGTTTCGAAAAGAACGCCAATGGCAGCTACGTCGTCGTCAACAAGAGCACAGGCCTACAACTTGACCTGGACTACGATGCCTCCCAGGAAACTGGACACGCCGCGCTTGCCAAAACCGCCAGCGTGACTTTCAAGCTCAACAAAATCGGCGATTACTATCAGTTTGAAAGCAGCAAATCTGCTCCAAGCACTCCCGCCGCCGAGCTATATCTCCATCAAGGAAACGCTGGATATGACTTCCTTATCATCACGGTTGACACGACTTGGGGAAGCGGAGACAACAGCAAATTCAGCTTCAAACCATTTGTTGATTATAGCATTGAATATTCCGACGACAAGACGGAAACCTATTACCAACTCACCAACGCCTCCAAGGATTTCAACGGACAGGTCATCAAAGAACAGACCTCCAACGAAGACAGCGACGACGCTACTGCCAGCGTGGTGCTCGAAGCGGCAGACGAAAGCGATGCCAGCACCCAATGGCGTGCCGTGGAAACAAAAGAAGGCGTACAGTTTGTCAACCGTGCCACCCAACACCAGTTGCAAACGATCCCCGAAGTGTTCGGTGCTTTCAATATCCTGCGCACTGGCACCATCGTGGCTAAAGGCAATGCCTGGACAGCCATTTATCTCGGCAACGGACAATACTGCTTCTCAGCCACTGCCACCGACGACAACGTGACGCGCTATCTTGGTGCCAACACCGACAACACCACGCCAGAGAAAGCGCCCAAAGACGAAGACCTCGTTGGCTCGGCCTTTGCCTGGACCTTGAAGAAGGTGGAAACGATTGCCACTGGCGTTGACGATGCCACATCTCAAGAGAAACCGGCGGTGAGCGTCAAAAACGGTGTCATCCGCGTGAGCGGAAAGGCCCCCTACACCATCCACACCCTGAGCGGCAAGCAAGCTAAGGCCGGAGAAAAACTCATGCCTGGGGTTTACCTCGTCACCATAGGCGGCACAACCACAAAGGTTCTCGTCAAATAGTCATTGATTATTCCTAAATGTCCCCAGCGAAGGAACCTGACAAATTTCATGTGGGACATAGCAATTTTAAAATTTCAAACATCTTGATAAAAGAATGAATAGAATCTATTCTACCATCATAGGCTGCGCGATGGCGGTCGCTGCTTCCGCGCAAGTGGTGCTCGTCACGTCGGCCCCTCGTGAGGGTGCCTCACACTTGGCGGTTGACCAATCGGCCAACAATCTGCAGTTCACCTCAGCCGAAGGCCAAAAAACCGTATCGGTCAACACCAATTTGAAATACGCTCTCAACACAGGAAAGGCCCAATGGTGCACCACCACCATCAATCCCGATGGCAGTTTCGCCGTAAAGGTGGAAGCCAATGCGGGAAAGGAAGCCCGTCAAGCCACACTCAACCTCGTGGCACGCGACAACAACAGCCACACCTATGAAATAAGCCAGCTCGGTTCGGCTCCCGCCATTCTGAGCAACGCCCAAAAGATTACGCTCTCTGACAACGCCACCGACTTCACCGTCACTCTGACCACCAACACGGAGGTTGACGTGAAGACACCGGAATGGATCACCACCAGTTCGTCGAATAAAGACGGCGACTACACCGTCACTTACAGTTTCAAGGCCACCCAACTGGCACAAGCCGGCACCAGCCGCACTGACAACATCATCGTCAGCGACAAAGCCGGAAAGGCAAAGAGCCTGACCATCAGCGTAGAGCAGTCGTTTCGCGGCTATCCCCGCTTTGCCGTCATCTCCGACACCCATTTTGGAAACAACGTCGGCGAAGGCCCGATGGTTAAAGTGCCGAAGGCTTTGAAAAACCTTCAGAACTGCGGCGAAAAACTCGACGCCATCTTCATCTGCGGCGACTTGACCGACTGGGGAAACCCCGACCAGTATGTCAAGTTCAAAAAGGTGTTTGACGACCGCTCCATCATGCCGGCCGACCTCCCTGTCTATGTCATGATGGGCAACCACGACAACTATGCCGACAACGCCTTGAAGAACTACCTCGTTCTCAACCAGCCCTACCATCAGCTCATCGACATCAAGGGCTATCCTTTCATCACGACGAGCATGGACGGCGGAAGTTGGAGCGACTATGCTCCCGAGGAAATCCAGGCCTTGGCCGACAACCTGGCCCGCGCCGCCAAGAACTATCCTGGCAAACCCATCTTCGTGTTCACCCACGTTCCGCCGACCAACACGGTCTATGGTTCTTGTCAAGGTGAAGGCGGCTGGGGCACCAACGTCTACGACAATGTGCTGAAGAAATATCCGCAAGTCGTTCTCTTCGCCGGACACTCTCACTTCCCCTTGGCAGACCCACGCTCCATCGACCAGACCAACTACACCACCATCAACGATGGTAGCTGCACTTACAGCGAAATAGAACCGGGCGTTGTCAACGAAGGTATCCACCCAGCAAAATACGACTACGTCACTGAGGGTTGTATCGTGAATGTCGACAAGGCCTCCAACGTGGAAGTTGAACGATGGGACACTTACACCAACGAAGAAATCCTGCCACGCTGGTATATCAACGCGCCACACGATGGTAGCCAGTTCGTTTACACGAAGGCCCGTAAAGGCGGCGACGCTCCGAAGTGGGCCGCCGACAGTAAAGTGGAGGTGACGAAGGTTGAAAACGAAGGCTGCACCGTCAGCTTCCCGCAAGCCACCGATGATGAAAACGTTCACCACTATGTCATCGAACTTGTTGAGAAGGGCAGCGATGAAGTGCTTGCCAACCACGGCATCTTCTCGGGCTACTATCTCAATAGCCGCGCACCGAAGTCTTTCACCGTTCGCTTGGAGGGCATTCCCAACGGCAAGACCCTCACAGCCCGCGTCAAAGCACTCGACTCCTACAAGAACGTCTCTGAATACATCGTCAGCGAGGCCTTCACCACCACGAAATATGTGCCTTCGCCAGATGCCAAAATGCCGACAGCCGACCTCTTCGACATCCAGTTTGGCAAAAACGGCACTGCCACCGACGCTTCTGCCAACGGCGTGAAGGTGCTTCATGGCAACTCCCTCCCCAACACTTCGCTCAACGAAACGACAAACCGCTACGTGGCCTCTTTCACGGGCAGCAATCAGTGTTTCTACCGCGTGAACTACAACGACAACGAGAAAATCAAGAACGCCTTGAAGAATGGCTTCTCGATTGAAGTAAACTATAAGCCAAACACCACTGGCAATGTCTGCCCGCTGAGCGCCCAGGAAGGCGGCGGCTGTGGCATCGAACAAGCCTCGGGCGGCCTCATCCAATTCTACTGCCACGTTGGCGGCGGCTATAAAGTGCTCAAGAGCACCGTGACGGCCGAAGCCGGCAAGTCATACCACGTCGTGGCCGTATATGACAAGAAAGCCCAGAAGACCCGCATCTTCGTCAACGGTTCTCCCGCCGGCGAAATGGATGCCAAAGGCGACTTCGGTTTCCCATCTAATGAAGCAGCCCACTGGTTTGCCATCGGTGGCGATGCCCACACCAGCAGCAATTGCCAATATGCCCTCGAAGGTGAGATTTCCGTAGCCCGCATGTACACCAGTGCGCTCAGCCGCGACGAAGCTTACCTCCTCTACGAAGATGCCACTGGCGCCAACTACCACCCATCGGCCGACGCCAAGAAGCCGACGGCCGACCTCTTCAACCTTGAATTTGGCGACAACGGCAACGTTTCCGACGTCTCCAGCCGCCACATCAGCGTGAAGACTGGCACCGAAGCGCCCAAAACTTCGCTCAACGAAACCTACAACCGCACACAGGCCACTTTTGCCGGCAGCAGACAGAGTTTCTACCGCGTGGACTATGCCAACGACGAAACCATGCAAAAAGCCTTCAACAATGGTTTCAGTTTCGAAGTGCTCTACAAGCCGACCAACACGAACAATGTCTGCCCCATGAGCGCCCAGGAAAGCGGTGGCTGCGGCATCGAGCAGGCTTCAGGCGGTCTCATCCAGTTCTATTGCCACATCGGCGGAAGCTACAAGGTACTCAAGAGCAACGTAAAGGCCAAAGCCAACCACTACTACCATGTGGTGGCCGTCTACGACAAGGATAAGGCCCAAACACGCATCTATATCGATGGCGAACCTGCCGGAGAAATGGCCGCAGAAGGCAGCTACGGTTTCCCTCCCAAAAAGGAAGCCTGGTGGATTGCCGTCGGCGGTGATGCCCACACGAGCGAAAACGCCCAATACAACCTCTCTGGCGATGTGGTCATCGCCCGCATGTACGGAAAAGCGCTCAATCGAGACGAAGCCTTCCTGCTCTTCAAGGATGTAGTCAAGAAATAACCACAGTTTTCTTCATAACATAGTCATCCCTACCCGTGTATTACCATGCGGGTGGGGATTTTTCAATATTACTTACAATGTGAGACCACCCACCCCCTGCCACAAGCAGCCCCATGCAACCAATAATATTCGTTAAACCCTAATTATTTGGGGCGTTAAACAATACAAATGTTGTAATTTTGTACGAATTTAAGGTGTATTCTGCCCTTTTGAAGCCTGCCCTTTCTCGCGAACGCAGAGAAGGAGGGGAACGGAAGGAAGGAAGCGCCACATAATCAACAACATGGCAAAGAATATTAGGAAACGCAGCGGACTGCTCGGCACCATCTCCGCCTGCATCAGTTTGACAATGGTGCTCATTTTGCTCGGCACCGTCGTGATGTTTGTCACGATGGCAAGAAATTTCAGTCAGTCGGTGCGTGAGAATTTCACGGTGGAAGTGTTGCTCGACGACAGTATCTCCAACCAAGAACTGGCCCAGCTGAAGGCGGAACTTCAGCGCATGCCCTATACCAAGCAGGTGAATTACATCTCCAAGGAGCAGGGCACGAAAGAAATGATGGCCGACCTTGGCAGCTCGCCCGAAGAGATGCTCGGCGCAAGTCCGATTCCGGCAGAATATGAGGTGTTTCTCAAAGCCGACTACACCAACCCCGACAGCCTCGCCCGCTTCATGCCAGCATTGGAGAAGAAGAAATGCGTGAAGGAAGTGGTCTATCCCGTTGACCTGATGAACACGATGACCAACACCATCCGCGTGACGTCGACCGCCCTACTTATCGTGGCCGGCCTCTTCATCTTCGTGTCGTTTGTGCTCATCAGCAACACGATGGGACTGCTCATCCACACACGGCGCTTCTCCATCCGCACCATGAAACTCGTGGGGGCCAAATGGAGTTTCATCCGCCGTCCGTTCATGCTGCGCGGCCTGCGCATCGCCATTGTTTCGGCCCTCGTGGCGGGAGGCGCCCTGATGGGAGCCATGCAAATGTTGGTGCAGTTTAACGACAACAGCCAGTTTGAAATCGTCACCCCGACAGTGATGTGGCTCACGCTGGGCAGCGTGGGAGCCGCCTCACTCCTGCTCACTCTGTTCTGCACGTTCGTATCGGTCAACCGCCACTTGCGCATGTCCGACGACAAACTTTTCACCAAATAAAATAGGCTTATTAGTAATGGTGAAAGAATAAGCGGCTTATATACACCCCGCCCATTATCCACTGCAAACAAATATCTATCAACAATATGAACAACAAGAAAGTATTTGCTTTCGGCCGCACCAATTTCATCCTCCTCACCATCGGTATGGCCATTGTGATTCTCGGCTTCATCCTGATGTCGGGAAACGGTTCGGACGAAACGCAGTTCGACCCCTCCATTTTTGATGCCCGCCGCATCAAGGTAGCACCCATCGTCTGCCTCTTCGGCTATCTCTTCATGATCTTTGCCATCGTGTTCAAGCCCAAGGACAAGCAGATTGAAAACAACGAGACGAAAGAAGCATAACCACCCATAAGGAAGGACCACGACACACGAAAGAATGTGTGTGTCGCTACACCTTACTTTATACTCAGAACAAAAAATGGATACACTTGAAGCCCTTGTCCTCGGACTCATCCAGGGTCTCACGGAATATCTTCCCGTGAGCAGTAGCGGCCACCTCGCCATCGGCTCGGCCATCTTTGACGTTGACCCCGACAAAAACATGATGTTCACCGTGCTTGTTCACGTTGCCACCGTGTTGAGCACCCTCGTTGTGCTCGGCGGCCAGATTTGGAAAATCATCAAAGGCATGTTCTCTGCCCCCGCAGGCGGCCAAGGCCTGGCTTATTTCAATGAAGACCAGCGCTACGTGCTCAACATCGTCGTTTCGATGATTCCCATCGGCATCGTTGGTCTCTTCTTTAAAAAGCAGATGGAAGCCATCTTCGGCAACGGTCTGCCCATCGTTGGCTGCTGTCTGCTCCTGACGGCGGCCTTGCTGACTTTCTCCTATTATGCACGTCCACGCCAAAAGGAAACCATCTCGCTGCGCGACGCCTTCATAATCGGTATCTCGCAAGCATTTGCCGTGTTGCCTGGCCTGAGCCGCTCTGGCAGCACCATCGCCACTGGTCTGATTCTCGGCAACAAGAAAAGCAGCATGGCGCAATTTTCTTTCCTCATGGTCATCCCGCCCATCCTCGGCGAAGCCCTTCTCGACTTCAAAGAAGCACTTGAAAAGGGCGTAAGCGAAGCTTTCAACGGTCTCTCCGTGAGCGCCATGATTGTCGGTTTCCTTGCCGCCTTCATCTCCGGCATGGCAGCGTGCAAATGGATGATCAACATCGTGAGCAAAGGCAAGCTCATTTATTTCGCCTATTATTGTGTCGTCGCAGGTGTCCTCACCATTGTTCTCCCACTCATCTTAGGCAAATGAATTTCTTAACCGGACAAATACTGCCCTTCGACAAGCCGCTCAACATGACGTCGTTTCAGCTCGTGGCGAAAGTGCGCTGGCTGATTTCGCAGGCTATGGGCGGCAAGAAAATAAAAGTGGGACACGCCGGCACGCTCGACCCTCTGGCCACCGGTGTGCTCATTCTCTGCACGGGACGCGCCACGAAGCGCATCGAAGCGCTGCAGAGCGGCGTGAAGGAATACATCGCCACACTGCGCCTGGGCGCCACAACGCCCAGTTTCGACCTCGAGCACGAGATTGACCAGACTTACCCCACGGAACACATCACGCGTGAGAACGTGGAACGCGTTCTCACCACTTTCGTGGGCGAAATCATGCAGGTGCCACCTGTGTTCTCGGCCTGCAAAGTGGAAGGCAAACGCGCCTACGATCTGGCTCGCAAGGGACAGAAAGCAGAAGAGGTGCAGCTTAAAGCCAAACCGCTGCGCATTGACGAAATCGAACTCCTCGAAGCTGACCTCGGGGGAGAGGCACCCAGCATCACCATCCGCGTGGTATGTTCAAAAGGCACCTACATCCGTGCCTTGGCACGCGACATCGGCGAAGCCCTCAATAGCGGTGCACACCTCACGGCGCTCAGAAGAACACGCGTGGGTGAATACGGCGAAAAGGACTGCTTCACGCTGGAATCGTTTGAGGAATGGTTGGCTCAGCAGGACGTGGAAACGGAACTGCCTGAAAACTTAGCCCCCAAGGAAAACGCATAACCTTCTGGCCGGAAAGGAGCAGATCTCACTTCCCGCTGGCATTATCAGAGACTATAAAAACAATACAACGATATGAAGTTATCCCAATTTAAGTTTAAACTTCCACAGGATAAAATTGCACAATATCCTGCGCCGCACCGCGACGAGTGCCGTATGATGGTGCTTCACCGCAAAACGGGTGAAATTGAACACAGAATGTTTAAGGACCTGCTCACCTATTTCGATGAGAACGACCTTTTCGTCTTCAATGACACCAAGGTGTTTCCTGCACGCCTCTACGGCAACAAGGAAAAAACTGGCGCCTGCATCGAGGTGTTCCTGTTGCGCGAACTCAACCAGGAGTTGCGCCTCTGGGACGTGCTGGTTGACCCTGCACGCAAAATCCGTATCGGAAACAAACTTTATTTTGGAGAAGACAATTCCATCGTGGCCGAGGTGATTGACAACACCACCAGCCGCGGACGCACGCTGCGCTTCCTCTACGACGGCGACCACGACGAATTTAAAAAACAGCTCTATGCCCTCGGCGAAGCGCCTATCCCTCGCTTTATTGGCCGTCCGTCGGAACCTGAAGACCTCGAGCGCTTCCAGTGTATCTTCGCCAAAAACGAAGGTGCGGTCACTGCGCCAGCAACGGGTCTGCACTTCTCACGCGAACTCATGAAACGCATGGAAATCAAGGGCATCAACTTTGCCTACATCACGCTCCACTGCGGCATGGGATGCTTCCGCGAAACTGACGTGGAAGACCTCACGAAGCACAAGATGGACTCTGAGCAGATGTTTGTGGAACAGGAATGCTGCGACATCGTCAACAAGACGAAGGAGGAGGAACACAAGGTGGTGGCCGTCGGCACAACCGTGCAACGCGCCTTGGAAGCCTGCGTGGGAACGAATGCACGCATCAAGGCTTTCGAAGGATGGACCAACAAGTTTATCTTCCCGCCCTACAACTTCACCGTGGCAGATGCCATGCTGTCGAACTTCCATCTCCCCTACTCTACCATGCTGATGCTCACTGCCGCTTTTGGCGACTATGACTACACCATGCACGCCTATAACGTAGCGCTCAAGGAAGACTATAAGTTTGGCCCTTACGGCGACGTGATGCTCATCATCGACTAATCTCAGACAATCCGCGGCATGAAACTATACATCGGATTTGGAGCCAATATCGGCCAACGCGCAGCCACCATCTATGAGGCCATACACCAGCTCGGAGAACGCATCGGACCGGTAAAGGCCTGTTCTTCGCTCTACGAGACAGCGCCGGTGGGCTTTTCTTCGCCCAACCGCTTTCTCAATGCGGTGGCTGAATTCGACACGACGCTCTCCCCAGAACAGCTCCTGCTGGTGACGCAAGACATCGAGAAGAAACTGGGACGAAGACGCAAGAGCATCAATGGGGTCTATTGCGACCGCACTATTGACATCGACTTGCTATGGCTGGAAAATACGGCCGTGTGTACGCCTGAAATCACATTGCCACATCCACGCATGACGGAGCGACGTTTCGTGTTGGAACCGCTGCATGAAATTGCCCCCGAACTGGTTCTGGCGAAGGGCGGCCCAACGGTTAGCGAACTGCTGAAGAATCTCAGCGCCCTGCGCATCAGACCAGTGGGCAACTCGCCGGAGGAATGTGAAGAGGCTGCCACGGCGCTCAACCGCCTCATGCCTTCGCTCACAGAGGATTACACGGCGCTCAAAGCGGCCGACGTGGCACGCATGCTCTCCACCGGACTCACACGTATCTATCTGGGACGCGACGAGTCGGGGAAGGTGCAGGCTGGCGCCACCCTCGTTCTTTGCTGCTCGCCAACGGGATGCAAAGCATGGATTGAAGATGTGGCCGTGATGCCCGATTGCCGCCGACGCGGCTACGGACGCGCCATCATCCGATTCCTCATTGCTGAAAGCCAACGCCTCGGCGCGAAATCGCTCAATCTCACGTCGCAACCCAAACGCGAAGCGGCCAACGCGCTCTACCGCAGCGAAGGCTTCGTGCAGAGGGAAACGAACGTCTATAGATGGCAAGAAAAATAACCTTACAACGGGGAAGTGGAGCACGACTCTGCTTCCCCGTTGATTGATTTTCATATCCCGCTTTTTTACTGGGGTGAAACCATACCAAACTATTAGCACTGGGTGGAATTTTTAGAACCACCCTAATACCATTACTCAACCAACTGTCAGCCAATGGGCTTATTTATCAGAAAACCATTCAGCCTGCTTCAGGCAGAAGCCAGCGCCAGCGGACAGGGCACACTTCGCCGCGTGCTCGGCCCCATCGGCCTTGTTGCCTTCGGAGTCGGTGTCATCATCGGCGCCGGACTCTTCTCCATCACCGGAACCGTAGCGGCAAGCTACACGGGTCCAGCCATCACGCTTTCGTTCGTCATCGCCGCCATCGGCTGCGCCTTTGCCGGCCTCTGCTATGCCGAATTTGCCTCGATGATTCCCGTGGCAGGAAGTGCCTACACTTATTCCTACGCCACTATGGGCGAGCTCATCGCCTGGATTATCGGATGGGACCTCGTGTTGGAATACACCGTGGCGGCCATCACGGTGAGCATCTCGTGGAGCCAATATTTCACGCATTTCCTCTCCTCCGTTGGCATCAACCTGCCGCATGAACTGACGGCGTGTCCGTGGGACGGCGGCATCGTCAACCTCCCGGCTGCCGCCATCGTGGTGATTATGAGTCTCTTCCTCATTCGCGGCACGCGCGAGAGTTCGTTGCTCAACAACATCATCGTGTTCCTGAAAGTGGCGGTCATCGTGGTGTTTGTGGTGATTGGCTGGCAATACATCAATAGCGACAACTATAGTCCTTATCTCCCGCAAAACACTGGCACACTGGGCGAATTTGGCTGGAGCGGCGTGTTCCGCGGTGCCGCCATCGTGTTTTTCGCCTTCCTCGGCTTCGACGCCGTCAGCACCGCCGCACAAGAGACGCGCAATCCGAAGCGAAACATGCCGCTCGGCATTCTTCTCTCCCTGCTCATCTGCACTGTGCTCTACATGGGCTTCGGCCACGTCATGACTGGCGTGGCACACTATACTGACTTTGCCGGACAAGAGGGCATCGCCCCCGTGGCCATCGCCATCGACCACATGGGAACAGCAGGCGCCGATGGCACCATCATTCCGGCTTATCCCTGGCTCAACAAAGCTGTAGTGCTGGCCATCCTCGTCGGCTATTGTTCCGTAATTCTCGTATTGCTCATGGCGCAAAGCCGCGTGTTTATGTCCATGAGCCACGACGGACTCCTGCCGCCCGTCTTCTCAAAGATACACCGCCGCTTTCGAACGCCGGCAGTCAACAACCTCATCTGCATGACCGCCGTAGCCTCCCTCGCCGCCTTCGTCCCTGCTGGCATGGCTGGCGAAATGACGAGCATCGGTACGCTCCTGGCGTTTACGCTGGTATGTGCCGGCGTACTGATCGTGCGAAAAACCATGCCCCACGTGCCACGCACTTTCCGCACGCCTTTTGTGCCCTTCGTGCCTGTGGCTGGCATCATCACATGTCTCTGTCTCATGATATTCCTGCCTGCCGACACTTGGATACGTCTCGTGCTCTGGATGCTCATCGGCCTTGACATCTACAGTCATTATGGCATACGCCACAGCCATCTGGAACCGACAGGCGAAAACGGCACGGCACGCCGCGGCGTCACGGTGCTCAACGCTCTCGGACTGGCGCTTTCCGTGCTCTGTGTCATCACGGGATTCTGGCATCAGCAAACGGCAGGATGGGCCACCGACAAGACGATGCTCGTCTTGGCCATCCTCATCGGCTTCGCCCATTTCATCTACTTCATCCTGCGACTCTGGCACCACGCCAGCCCGCGCGGATAATTTTTTCATAATTACTTACTCAAAGAGCCGACAAACGCCTGTGTTTGCCGGCTCTTTTTGGGTTTGTTACAGAAATTTCTGCCAAGATGTCTGAGATACGAAGATTAAATCGTAAATTTGAAGATGGTGCGGATTTCTGAAAAGGATTTCTTACGCCTACTCCTCCCCTACAAACCACACACAAGACAACAACACAAACTATAACCAATGAAACACATTCTCCTTTCTCTCTTCTGCCTCGCCCTCTGCCTTCCCATGGCTGGACGCGACAGAATTAAGGTAGCCTGCGTTGGCAACAGTGTCACTTACGGCTACGGACTTAAAGACCGGGCACACGATGCCTATCCGGTGCGCCTGCAAGCCATGCTCGGCGACAAATATGAAGTGCGCAACTTCGGACACAGCGGTGCCACGCTCCTCACTCAGGGACACAACCCCTACGTGAAACTGCCGGAATTTCGCGCCGCGCTCGACTTTAAGGCCGACCTCGTTGTGATACACCTCGGCCTTAACGACACCGACCCGAGAAACTGGCCGCACCACGCCGATGAGTTCATCCCCAACTACCGTGCCCTCATCGATTCCTTCCGCGTGGCCAACCCGAAGGCGAAAATATGGATTTGCCTCATGACGCCTATCTTCCACGACCATCCGCGCTTCGACAGCGGCACGCGACTCTGGCACGGACTCATTCAACAACGTATCCGCCAGATTGCCGCCACGGACAACGTGGGGCTTATTGACCTTTATACGCCGCTCCACAGCCATCCCGACCTCTTCCCCGATGCCCTGCACCCCAATCCGGAGGGGGCGCTGATTTTGGCGAAGACGGTGTTTGGCGGACTGACGGGCAACTATGGCGGTCTTCAGTTGCCGGCCACTTACGGAAACAGCATGGTGCTGCAACGCCAGCGCCCCATCCGCATTCAAGGCACAGCCAACGCTGGCGAGAAAGTGAGTGTGAATTTCCACGGACGCAAGGCAGATGCCGTCACCGACAACTTCGGCCAGTGGAGCGTTTCCTTCCCCGCTGAAGAAGCTGGCGGCCCCTACAAACTGCAAGTGAAGGCCCGCAGCGGAGAAAAAACGCTGAGCGACGTATGGGTGGGCGAAGTGTGGCTTTGCTCCGGACAGTCGAACATGGAACTGAAACTCTCGCAAGTGCTGACTGGCAAGGAAGACATCGCCGCTGCCGACACCTGTTCGCGCCTGCATTTCTATGACATGCCCTCCATCGTGCCCACCTACGCTATGGTGTGGGATTCGGCACGCCTCGATTCCATCAACCATCTGCAATATGTGCTCCCTGGCAACTGGCAACGCGCCAACTCCAAGGCCGCAGCCCATTTCTCGGCCATTGCCTTCAACTTCGGACGCATGCTTGCCGACAGTCTGGGCTGCCACGTCGGACTGATTTCCAACGCAGTGGGCGGTTCTTGCACGGAAAACTGGATTGACCGCGCAACGCTCGAAAAGGAATTTCCAGCCATTCTCCGCAACTGGAAACACAACGATTTCATCATGCGCTGGGCCCGCGAACGCGCCGCCTATAACACGCAGAAGGCCACTTCGCAGCGCCAACGCCACCCCTACGAACCGGCCTATCTCTTCGAAAGCGCCATCCAGCCGCTCAAGGGCTACGACGTGCGCGGTGTGCTCTGGTATCAAGGGGAATCCAACGCCGACAATATCGAAGTCCACGAACGCCTTTTCCCGATGCTTGAGCGCAGTTGGCGCGAGTTCTTCAACCAACCCAATCTGCCCTTCCATTTCGTGCAGCTCTCTTCCATCGGCACGCGCCCATCCTGGCCGCATTTCCGCGACAGCCAGCGCCGCATGGCGGAAACGCTCCCCAACACCTATATGACTGTATGCTCCGACATCGGCGACTCGCTCGACGTTCATCCTCGCCACAAGCGCGAAGTGGGCGAACGCCTTGCCTTCTCTGTGCTCAATCGCACCTACGGCCATAAAGTGACGCCCAACGGTCCGCGCTATCAGTCGATGAAGATTGACGGCAACGCCATCGTTCTCCGCTTTGCCGATGCCGAAGGAATGCGTGCCGCACAGGGAACGCGCCTCATCGGTTTTGAAGTGGCTGGCGCCGATGGCATCTATCATCCTGCCGAAGCCACCATCAAGAACAACACCGTCATCGTGCGCAGCAAAGAAGTGAAACAACCCGCTGCGGCCCGCTATGGCTGGCAGCCCTTCACCCGCGCCAATCTCGTCAACGCTGCTGGTCTGCCGGCCCCAACGTTCCGAACGGCAACGTGGTAAGTAAAAAATTATGACATAACGTACCAAACAAAACAGAGGGGATTTCAGTTTTTTCCTTACGGCTACCGTAAAAACACCACTGAAATCCCCTTTTCACCTTCACTGACCATGTCCTTTATCGATAACTCCCGCAGATGCCTGCGATGGATGCGACGCTTTCGCCACCGCCGTGGCTATAACATCCATTCGCCCTTTGCCTTCAACCTGGTGACGGGCGTCATCTACGAGCGCGGAGCCTATTACGCCTACGACGACCTGAGAAACCTACGGAAGACTATCCCTTCAAAACTGCGCGAGCGCGACGACCGCCTGCTTCTCCGCCTCATCAACGCATCAATGGCCAAAGAAGCCCTTGTGATCGGCGATGGCCTGCAAATGCAAACAGCCTATCTCCGCGCCGGACGTCCCTCCTGCCTCTTCCGCGAAATTACCACTTCCGACCTCCGTACTTCGCAAGGCAATGCCCTAAAGATACATCCCGTCAAAGTTGACTTCCTTTATCTCGACGCTCCTTTGGAACTTTGGCCTTCGGCATGGAAGGCGGTGCTGTCTAAACGCGGAGAGAAAGCTTTCTTCGTGGTGCGCGGCATCCACCGCTCCAAAAATGATTTCGCTGCCTGGCAACGCCTCACGGAAGACACCGCCGTGCGCGTCTCCTTCGACCTCCACGACTTCGGCATCGCCTGTTTCGAAGCCCGCTTCAACAAAGAGAACCATCTCATCAACTATTTTTAGTAAGTAGGTGGTCAATTGTCTACCATTAACATAGGTCTTCCCACATCTATATTTCCTCAAAGCCACAAACACATGAATGCACTCGTCAAGACACAAACCATAGCCCTCAATGGTCTGACGGCTTTGCCCGTGAGCATTGAAGTCAACACATACAATGGCGATACCTCCATCATGGTCGGACTCCCCGACAACGCCGTGCGCGAGAGCCGAACGCGCGTGATAAACGCCATCTTCAATTCCAAACTCAGGCTAAGCTCCAGCGCATTTGTGGCAAACTTCGCACCGGCCGACGTGCGCAAGGAAGGAACGGGCTATGACCTCCCGTTGGCGGTCGGCATTCTGGCCAGCAACCAATACATCACCTCCACCCTGCTCGACAAATGCTGCCTCGTTGGCGAATTGGGCCTCGACGGTTCGCTGCGCCCCATTCGCGGTGCCCTCCCAATCGCCATCAAAGCTCGCGAGATGGGCTACGATTTTCTGGTCGTGCCACAGCAAAACGTACACGAGGCAGCGGTGGTCAACCGCATAAAAGTCTATGGTGCCAACCATCTGCTGGAGGTGGTTGACCTGCTGAACGGACACCCCACAATCCAACCAGTGGAATATGACACGCGTGCCGAATTTTACGCTGCCCAAAGCCAGTCGCCCTACGACTTTGCCGACGTGAAGGGACAGGAGCAGGTGAAACGTGCCTGTGAGGTGGCAGCGGCAGGCGGCCACAATCTGATTCTCGTGGGAAGTCCGGGATGCGGCAAGAGTATGATGGCGAAGCGCATTCCCTCAATTCTGCCGCAGCTCACGCTGGCGGAAAGCCTCGAAACGACGCAGATTCACTCCATTGCCGGAAAAATTGACGGCAACACGTCGCTCATCTCGCAGCGCCCCTTCCGCAGTCCCCACCACACCATCTCCGACGTGGCACTCATCGGCGGCGGTGCGAACCTGCAACCGGGCGAAATATCACTGGCACACAACGGCGTACTCTTTCTTGACGAACTTCCAGAATTCAACCGCTCTGCCCTCGAAACGTTGCGCGGACCGCTTGAAGATCGCGAAATCACCATCTCACGCGCAAAATACACCGCCACACTCCCCTGCTCTTTCATGCTCGTGGCTTCAATGAACCCTTGTCCCTGTGGCTATTATAACCATCCCCACCACGAATGTGTCTGCTCGCCAGGACAAATCCACCGTTACCTCAACAAAATCTCTGGTCCGTTGCTCGACCGCATTGACATTCAGGTGGAAGTGATGCCTGTGGCCGTTGAAGAACTGGCCACGGCGCCGCGCGGCGAAACGAGTGAGACCATCCGCCAGCGCGTCATCAAAGCGCGTGACATACAGACCGAACGTTTCCGAAACATTCCAGGCATCCACTGCAACGCACAAATGACTGCTTCGCAACTCGAAACCTTCGCCACGCCCGATGCCGAAGGCGCCCGCCGTCTGGCCTTCGCCATGAAATCGCTCAACCTCTCCGCCCGTGCCTACGGCCGCATTCTGAAAGTGGCCCGCACCATCGCCGACCTCGATGCCAGCGAAACAATTATGCCACAACACATCGCTGAAGCCATCGGATACAGAAATCTTGACCGCAGCGACTGGGCGGAGCGGTGAACAGAAGGTCAAAATGTACCTAAAATACAACAAAGAGGGATACTACCAAGAGGTTCCATCTCAAAGAGAAAATGCAAGAGAAATTCTATGCTTTCTAAAAGTAAATTACCATGCTCGAACTCGAACTACAACAATACCTCCTCCGTGAGTACCCACAAGAGAATGCTCGCTGTGAATGGAAGGAATTTAAAAACCTAAAAAACTCGTTCTGTGGGGACGAAAAAGATGATGTGATTTCCTACGTGTCGGCAATCGCTAACATGGAGGGTGGGCATCTTGTGATTGGCGTTAAAGACAAGACGCTTGAAATTGTCGGGACAGACATTTCAAGGCTTACCTTTAATGGTCAGCCTGCAAACACGCAGTCTGCAACCTTCAAACTCACCGAACAATGCACTTATCTTTCATCTGAAGGACTAAGTATTGAGGAATTTATAACGGATGAAACGAACAAGCGAGTATGGATAATCCATATCCCCAAGCATCTGCCCCGCCGTCCCGTTCTTGCCCACAAGAAGGCATGGCAACGGATAGAGGATTCGTTGGTGGAATTAACGCAAGAAAGGATGGCTGTTATCCTCGAAGAACCAATCTACTCAGCAAAGGACTGGTCTGCAGAAATCGTACCTGACGCAACTATAGACGATTTGGATGAGGTGGCTATTGCTAAGGCCCGCATGATGTTCAAGAAAGTCCATAGTCGAATACCTGCAGAAGAAGTGAATGCTTGGAATCTCCAAACGTTCCTGAGCAAATGTGGATTGATGAGAAACGGAGGCATCACTCGGGCAGCCATCATACTGTTGGGCAAATACGAATCGGCTTTCAAACTTCGTCCTGCCATTGCACAGGTTACTTGGACACGCAGAGACAAAAATCAGGAAGTGGTTGACTACGAACACTTCACCGTACCTTTTATATTAACGGTGGACGAAATTCTATCAAAAATAGAGAACCTGACGTTGCGTGAGATGCCAGGAGGCACGCTTTTCCCCGACACGATGAAGCAGTATGACGACTACACCATTCGTGAGGCACTCCACAACTGTATTGCTCATCAAGACTACACTCTTCAGCAGCGCATCAATTTTGTAGAAAATCCAGGCTATTTGTATTATTCCAATGCAGGCACATTTATTCCTGGCACTTTGGAAAATGCTTTGAAGAACGAAGAACCTCAGACGCATTTCCGCAATGAATGTCTGTGCCGGGCTATGGTGGATTTCAATATGATTGATACTGTAAGCCGCGGTATAAAGAAAATGTTCAATGAGCAATGGCGCAGACATTTTCCTATGCCAGACTATGAGATTGACCAAATAAAGAAGAAAGTCGTTGTACGTATCTATGGCAATGAAATCAACAAGCGGTACACTGATTTGTTGAAGACAAACAACAATCTTTCCCTATGGGATTGTATCTCGCTCGATGCTGTACAAAAAGGCAGGACCATTCATGAAGATGTTGCACAAGACTTGCTCAAACGTGGACTGATTGAAGGCGAGGCTCCGAATTACAACATTTCTCTAAGCATTGCCAAGAACACTCACCAACTGCCTTCTTACACAAAAACAAAAGGATTGCATAAGGAGAAATTGCGTCAAATGATTCTTCAATATCTCAGCAATGCAGGCGATGAAGGTGCCAAGCGAGATAGTATATACGAATATCTGAAGGATGTTCTTCCGCAGAACAAGACGGAAGAGCAAAAAATTCGTATGCTCGGAGATCTGCTGAAGAATATGAGTAAAGAGTGTTTAATAAGAGCAGAAGGAAAAACCTGGTTTACCATGCCTCTATCATAGAGAATATGTTATAGCGAATTTTAACGGATTTATGACGAACTCGTCATTTATTATAGCGGAAAACCGTTTTGAATCCGTCAAAAATGACGAGATTTTATAGCGAAAGTAGCGGATTATAGCGGATTTATCGAAAATGCAGAAGGGGCGGTCGGTTCATAATAAGCGACAAAGCCATGTTTTTGCAAGCATCCAGCGTGCGCGAAAATCCGGCGGACGTTGTCGGAACAACCTGCAACACGCTCCTGTGCCGTCAGAAGAGCTTGCCCTTCGCGCTCAGAGATGCGAAAGGCATGAAGTATTTTTCCTTTTTTCTCTAAAAAAAAATATTGCTGTCCGGTTATTTTTTTCAAACAAAACAAATTTGGGCTGACACTTCTCACGAGGTGTCAGCCCTTTTGGTTATCTTTGTTTTTGCGAAAAAATACTATTGCTATCCGGTAAAACTTCTAAAGTTTAAAATATTTCTCAGCCATTTTGGTCAGCTCGCCATTTGAAATATTCGCAACGCCAGTCTGCTTAATATACGAAAATTTTTCTTTTTTCTTACCAATTACAAATTTACGCTCCACGTCGTCAATATCAGCATACAGGTGGTAGTTGCCTATATTCATGGGTTATTTAGAGTGGCGAATGCGTTGTGCTTTCTTTTCGTCCTTACGCACCAGATAGGGTGACTCTGGCAATTCGGGAAGCACTTCATCCAGTGCATCAATCTGGCCCACAACTTTCAGCAAGAGAATGAATGTAGACAATGAGACATTGCCTGCTGTTCCGTTCTCGAATTTATGTATTGTCGTCAGACCTACACCCGACTGTTCGGCAACTTCTCTTTGAGTGAGGTTGCAGCGCATCCTATACTCCTTGAAGCGCGTTCCAAGCAAGCGCACAAGTTCTGGTGTTGAATATTCATAAAAGTCTGCCATTTGCACATATTTTTATTATCATTATAATGATATTTACGGCTTATTCTCCCATATAACATTCAATATAATGAAGTTTATACTTGCAAAGCTATATACAAATATTGAAACCACAAAATAAAATTTCCACAAAAACTTTTTTAGACAGCCTTTCCCCACGACAAAAAACATGGAGACCAAACGCTCAGGGCTGTTTGGTCTCCATGTTTATATTTTAGGCGTACTGAAAGGGATTTCAAGAACGCCATTACATATCATTTAGCGAATCACCTTTTCTCCGTTTCCGTTGATGTAAACGCCATGCTGCACGGGCTGGTGCAACTGTCTTCCCTGAAGGTCGTAATAGACGTTGGAAGAAGCGGCAGAAGAAGTGTTGACATTGTTGATGGACGTTGAGATGTTGAGTTTCTCAAATGTCCAGATGCTGGCACCCCATGCAATGGGCTTGAGGATGACATTGTTGGCCCAGCTGCTGGCATTGACATACCAACTGTAAGCACCAGAGGCTGAGATGATGCGGATGCCCGTCTTACCCTCGTCGCAAGTGTGCTGATCGAGTTTCCATGAATATTCCTTGCCCAAGAGGATGTTCTTGGTCTCGGCATCAGAAGCTGGATAGGCCGGTTTGTCACCCACCTTGCTGAAGATGCTCACCGTGCCATCGGCATTCTTGCGGATGCGCCATTGATAAGCATCGGTATTGTTGCTCATCGTGCGAGGCTGCACCGTGTTGGAAGTGGAAGCCATGGCCAGATAGTTGGTGAAATAGGCGTTACGCAGGTTATAGTAGTAACCTTCATCCAGCGCGTCGAGCACAGAGGTGCGTGGCATGGCCACAAACTGTGCGTAGAGCGCGAGGAATTTGTCGTATTCGCTGCGCGAAACAGCGCCCTTACCAATCAGCGCTTTGGCCGGCGCGATGATTTCATCGCTGAGCAAGCTGAGGGCCGCCTCTGTCGGTTCGCCCATCTCGCCCGGTTTTGCGTTGTGCAAAACGGTTTCACATTTCTCAACGAGGTGCTTGAGCATGAAGGTGAAGTCTTTCACCTCAACAATGCGCCATGTGCCCTGATAGCAGAGCGCAGCGTCAGTGCCGCTCTTAGCATAGCCTGTGCAGTCGGCCGTGAGGTATTTGCCGCCAGAGGAAATGTTGAGCACGGCAGGAATGTAAGTGTACTGTCCGCTGGCTTTAGTGGCGAGCGCAATTTTCATCACACTGCCGTTTGCCGTCAGCGTCATGTTTTCGGCATTGCCCGCCGGCATGGTCAAAGCCTTGCCCGTGATGACGTTCTTCACCTTATAGCCACCCGTCACGGCTTCAAACTGCCAAATTTCTTCTGGTTCATATTGCTTCGTATAGTGGAAGCGCACGTTGTTGTCGCTGGCATAGAGCGAAGAACCTTCATATTTTGCCTTGTAGTAAGTGGAAGCAGAGAGAATCTGATAATATTTTCCCTCTTCCGGCATCGTGATGTCAGCCTTCTTATATTGGCCGACAGACGCTGTCAGGGCAGCGAGTTTGTCGGCATTCTCCATGTCGCCCTTCAAATCGCTGAGCGCCTCCGTCATTGCCGTTTTCTTATCGGCGGCAGGCAGACCAACGTAATCGCCAGCGGCAGCGATGATTTCCTCAGCCTCTTCAACGGCCTTTTGCGCCGCCGTCTGTTCGGGTTTCTCGAAATAATGAGTGGCATACGTCACGCCCATTTCGTCGAGCACGCTGCGCTGCGTCTGGAGGCGCATATAGAAGCCCACCCAGTTTTTCTTGGCAGCTGGCAACCATCCCGTTTCAGAGAGCGCCAAGAGACGCGGGAAGAGCTGGTATTCGAGTTCCACACTGTCGTTGCACGTTTCAGTCCACATATTTCCCTGAACGCCCAAACAAAAGTCTTCACGTCCTGAGAGCGAAGCCACGGGGTTGACATTGTAGACGGTTTCCACGCTGTTGACCCAGTTGTCGCCCCATCCGCCTTGGTATTTCTCGTTAATGTCTCTCTGCGCCATCGGCACCTGCATCATGTCGAGATAGAGCGACTGGTAAGGCACCACGATGCTCTTGAAGCCCTTGTCGGCAGCCTTGGAACTCATGTTGATGTTGTTCCAGGCCATGATGACGGGTTTCACCTTGTTGTCGGCATTCCAGTGTGAGAGAAGTTCATCCCAAACCACGATGTCCTTGCCGTATTTTTCCTTCAGATAGAGTCCCAGTTCTTCAACGAGCCACGACTGGAGTTCGTTGACGCCCGAGAGACGCTTTTCTTTCACGCGGCGGAGACAGTCGGCATTGTTGGCCCACTGGTCTGTCGGACACTCGTCGCCGCCGAGGTGAATATACTGATAAGGGAACACCTCTGCCACGTGGCCGAGCACACATTTGAGGAAGTCAACCACTTCGTCCTTGCCGATGTTGAGCACGTCTTTCGAGATGCCGCCGTCGATGCGCACGCTGTAAGACTTCGAAGGATCGCAGCTCAGTTCGGGATAAGCAGCCACGGCAGCCACCATGTGTCCCGGGAGGTCGATTTCAGGAATGATTTCAATGTTGCGGTCCTTGGCATAGGCCACGATTTCGCGCAAGTCGTTGAGCGAATACCACATGCCGCGACCATATTCCGTGTCGTCGAAGAATTTCGAAGCGCCACCAGCATTGGAGAACGAACCGGCACGCACGCTTCCCACCTCCGTTAAACGCGGATATTCAGGGATTTCAATGCGCCATCCCTGGTCGTCGGTGAGGTGCCAGTGAAAACGGTTCATCTTGTAAGAAGCCATCACGTCGAGCACGCGCATCACTTCTGTTTTAGAGAAGAAGTGACGGGCCACATCAAGCATGAAACCACGGTGGCCGAGGTTGGGTTTGTCAACGATTTCCACGTAAGGCAGCGTCCATCCATCGTTTTTCTGCAACGTCTTGCCATAGATGGCCGCTGGCAGCAACTGCTTGAGAGTTTGCAGACCATAGAAGAAACCAGTACTATCGGCCGAAGCGATTTCCACGCCCGAGGCGTTGATGTTCAGTCGGTAAGCCTCGTGTTCGAGCGTCTTGTCGGCCACCATAGAGATGGCGCAGGCTGCAGAAGCGGGGTTCACTTGAAGGTCGATGCCCAGCGTGCGCTTGGCCTGACTGGCAAATTCGCTGGCATAGCGCAGAGGAGCGTCGCCCGTTGCCACGATACCATCGATTTTCGAGAGGCTCAAAGAGCCGTCGCCCTTAGTCACACTGGCAGGATAAGGCACCAAAGAGAGCATCTTGCCCATCTTTTCAAAATCCTCCTCGCTCACGAAGGTGAGCGGCTGGTTGGCATCAGAGCGATCGTTCCAGAGTCCGAGTTTTTTACCCGTTCCGGCACCGCCCCACTGGTTCATATACACGCCCAGATTAGCCTTCGGCGAAATCACGAAATCGCCAGAATAGTTGGCATTAGTCGTGGTCTGCCAAACGAAATATTTGTTGGCGTTAGGCATTTTTCCGGCCTTGAACATACCTTCCTGCTTAGTCGTAGTGGTATAGAGCGTGAGACCCGAACGGCTTGTGAGGGTATAGCCCGTCGTTGCCGACCCTTCGATTTTCCAGAATTGTGCGTCACGTCCCATCGGAATGCCCGTAAGCACTTCTTCGCCGTCGCCCTGCGCCGTGAGCACACCTTTCCCGTTCGACATCTGAACGAGATACCATGTCACGTCATCGCCGACGCTTACCTTCGGCTTTTCTGCCGCCCACAGCTGCGAAATGGCAAGCAGACAGAAGAAGCATAGCAGTAATGTTTTCTTCATATAGATAACTTTTAAAATGTTGATTGTATTACACTTGCAAATTTACTTTTTATAATTCAGACAACGAAAAAAACCTTGGATTTATTGTTGCGCGGGGAGGGAACTAAGTGAAGCGCGGCATAAACCACAAAAATCATACCAAAAACACCCATTTTCTTGCCGATACCGGCAAGAAAACATATCCTTGCAATAAAGAAATAACCATCCAAAAGCCTTCTACCATACATTCAAACTTACCGCGACCATTTCCTTGCAACCTTAAATTGGCAGACAAATTCTCCCCTATTATGGCATGATTGTGCCCTGTCCCCTAATCACAAATTATCTACTCGCGGCCGCTGGTAGAGCTACTCGCAGCCGAGGGTAATGCTACTCGCGGCCGAAGGTAGCGCGACTCGCGGCCGCGAGTAGATAACTTCTCATACTTCCTGATTTGACAAAATAAAAAAAAGCGTGAGGCACACACCATCTGCATGCCTCACGCCCAAATAATCTATGTTTTATCGTTCAGCCTCAACCGGCTTCAACAGGTTGTTGGGAATCAGCTTCAAGTTCTTCAGTTTTGCTGCACCTTGCAAGGTGTCCGTCTGGACGGCAGGAGCGGCGCTGGCACCATTGCCCAATCCGTCGACCTGAATGATTATTTCAGCATTACCGAAAGTTCCTTCGTTCACAAAGTATTCCAGAACAAGGGAGAATTTGCCTGTCTGCTTGCTATACGTACAAGGGTATTCATCATAGCTTCCTCCTCTGTAATGAACGGCATCAGAAACAAACAAATCTCCGTATTGCGGATAAACTGTTACTTTCTGATTTAGCACCTGACATTTGGAAGTCAAGGGGTCGTAGTCGATGATGAGTTCGCATTCGCCCTCAAAATTCTTCAGTTTGAACTGGCCCTTACCTGTTTGCGACGAATAGCGATAGGAGATGGGCATGCGGCCTTTGAAGCCAAACAAACCGTCGGATGTCATGACGCATGTGCTGTCGCTCTTCGAAAGCGGCCATTCACTGGCATCGCGGCCGTCGGCCATCCATTCTGATATTGAGGAATACCACTTGCTGTCGAGCACGGCAGGACAGAATCTCGCTCCCTTGACGTCCTTCACAATGTTGCCTTCTGCGTCACATCCGGCAATGACCACCGTGTAGTAAATGCCGGGCACGGGATTCGGAACTTCAATTGTGACAGAGTCTTTACCCGACACTTTCACCTTATAAGGCGCCAGGGCCACATTTTCCCATACGTTGCCCTGCAGCAGGGTGTCTGTCAGGAGCGCGATGTAAGCGCCGTCAAATTCAGAGGCGTCATACGCAAAGGTCAACTTGGCAATATTGTTTTCTTTCTTATGGCTGGCCAGGTTGATGGAGAGATTGCGCGACGGACATTCGTAAATCACATCGTTACCTTTTGTATCTTTGTTGCACTCGACATTCACCACTTCGCCTCCTGCCACAGCCAAGGTAACTAACTTATATTCTGCGGTTTTCTGAGGATAGGGAACCACAACCTCTTCTACTTTATACGTATGAGTGGTGGTCACTTCCACGCATGAAGGCAGGGTGCCAGTTTCCAACTTCTTTTTGATGTCGGCTTCCGTTGCATATTTCTCCAATCCATGCCGGACGCGAAAGGGCGCAGCAAAGCTGCTGTGAATATGGAATGTAGTCCTCGTCATCCTGGTTCGTGCGGTCGACACCCATATCCAGTCGCTTATAGTCGAAGAAAGACTGCCCCTCGCCCCAGAGTTCAATGCGCTTCTGCTCAACAATCATATTGATGGCAGGTTTTTTAGGCACATCGTCCTTGTTCACCACGAGAGCATAGTTGGGCCGTCTGTATTGACTCATGAAGTTTTCAAGCAACGTCAATCCCTCTCTGACAGAGCTATGCGCCTTTGCTTCTGCCTCAATGAAATACATTTCTTCAACACGCATCAAAGGATAGGCCGAATGCGAGCCAATGTTCATGTCCGTATAATTTCCCTTGTAAGGACGGAACTTCAGCGAAGCATATCTGGGAAGCGCATTGTAAACGTCATCCGACAAATGCGGCTCTTTGTTGCCGCTGTTTTCATATTTCTTGAAAAGATTGATGCGGATATCATCTAAATCAATCCTCTTGAACAACGACGGAGCAATGCACACGGGAACCAATGAAGCATAGCCGAAAGCGGCTTCGTTGCTCATCCATCCACCCCAGTTGACAAGTCCCGTATTGCTGTCTTCCGATGGCTGCGCTCCCCACATCCATGAAGAAGGGGCCATGTTGTTGAAGCCATTTTTAAGGTCATACATCTGGGCTTCCGTGAGCGGCTGTGAACCGCTCTGGTTGATGGCTTTCCGGGCATAGGCGGCTGCCACTTCATAGTTTTCCACCCACATATTCAAGCGTGCCTGCAGGCCGTAAACGCAAGCCAAGTTGGGCAGGCGTTTGCTCTTGGGCTGGAAGTCTGAAAGGAAACTTCCCGCTTTTTCAAGGTCGCTGGCGATGAAATTCTTCATCTCCTCTCTTGTGGCACGCTTCAGTTGGGGCACATCCTTTTCAGCGGTCTTCTCCGTGATGATGGGCACCGTCAAGTTTCTGATGTTCTTACCAGTGTTCGACAAAGGCTTGGTTTCATAGCAATCCAAATATTCATACATGCGGGCGATGTCGAGATAATACAAAGCACGGAAAGCGTATGCAACGCCGAGATACTGCTTCTGCTGATGGTTGGCCTTCGTTTCGTCAATGGCCCCGATGAGTTTGTTGCAGGCTGTGATGGCATTCTCATAGAAACGCCACATGTAAACGGTGGATACTTCGTTCACACCTATACGATTTTCTGCCAAATTCTGAAACCAGTTGTAACCGTTATCCGGACGGTAAAGGTCGCCCGTTAAGACGTCACGCATGTGCATGACACCACCATAGCCAAAGCCGGCGTGATAAGTCTCACTACTAAAATAATAGTGCATGGCGTTGTTGATGTCGAGCAAATAGCGCTCGATGTCGCCATAGAAAGTCATTTCCTCGCCACGATACACTTCCACCTGGCCGTCTTTGCTCACCTTCACTTCCACCTGGCCTTTGTCGTTGTTCACGAAGTTGATGGAGTCGCCTTCAACCAATTCCACTCGCTTGCCGCCCAAATAAAAGCCCAATCCTTGGCCATTCAGGCTGCCGCTGCCTGCCAGTGCCACGGCGAGCAGACAGATGATATGTTTTATCCTCTTCATTTTATCAACACTTTAAATGATACATTGCCAGCCTTCACAATGACTGTTCCCGACATTTGGCGCAAAGAAGCCGAAGCGCGTCCGTCGCTGTCGGCTTTTACCTGCACGGCGGTCTTGCCGTCGAGCGTGTAAACAGCCACTTGTTCGCCGCTCTTCAGTCCAGCGACGTGCAAGACGCCGCCTTGGATGGAAAATGCGGGACGCGCGGTAGCGGTCAGTTTCTCTTCAACAGAAGTCGGCACCCGGTGTCCGAACACGCCCATATAGTCGCGTTTTTCCAGCGAAATCTTATAGTTGGACGATTCCGACATCGGGATACTGAAATAACACTCATGCTGACTCACCTGGAAATAACTCTCCTCTTCCCATTTGCCTTCCGACTGCACAACGGCATATCCGTTGCTTACTTTCAACGTCGGATTATTTGCCACGTAGAAACTATATAGTTCCTGATTTCCTTGCCACACCACCAACGCTGATTGAAAATCGTCGGCCACGGCGGGCATGACGGCCGACATGCCAAATGCCATGAGGGCCAAACAACGCTTTAGTAATTTCGATTTCATAAAGATTGCTTTATAAGCAGGTCTTCAAATATTGTATTTTCCACCTGCTTGGGTTAGACTTTCAGTTAATTAAAAATGTGTGTCTGTATATTCTCGTTTGATGGTCTGATGAATATCTATCTCTTACCAAGGTTTTTCTTTAGAGGAGTTGAGTTCTGAAAAGGTTCTATGAAAACACCCCTTAACGTGTGATGCTGGCCTTCTGTCTTGCCAGCATCACAAATTTAAGCAAAACCCTATAAACGGGCAATACAAAAATTCACATTTTTACCATTTGGAAGTAATTCCCCGAGTTTTTTTACAGTTTGAACGTTTTTTAGGGGCGATGGGCGGATATGCGGCGGAGGCCTGGGGCGAAGCACTGTAGCTCACTTTGCTCGCAAAGTGAGGGGAGCGAATATTGTGGCGGC
>OHUK01000029.1_pt1 | contig 153234 bp, 146 predicted proteins | sample 1579201 | NCBI WGS metagenome assembly OHUK01 (sample SAMEA3879528, study PRJEB24766) | human gut metagenome | biome: human-associated habitat; feature: feces | place: USA | collected 1985/1987 | reverse complement strand
CGAAGACAACTAGGATGTTGGCTCAGAAGCAGCCATACATTCAAAGAGTGCGTAATAGCTCACTAGTCGAGAGGTCCTGCGCCGAAAATGTCCGGGGCTAAAACACGACACCGAAGCTGTGGATCCGAAAGGATGGTAGAGGAGCATTCTTAAGTCGACGAAGCTGTACTGTAAGGAGCAGTGGAGAGTTAAGAAGAGAGAATGCCGGAATGAGTAGCGAGATTTAAGTGAGAATCTTAAAGGCCGAATATCTAAGGTTTCCAGGGTAAAGCTGATCTTCCCTGGGTAAGTCGGGGCCTAAGGCGAGGACGAAAGTCGTAGTCGATGGATAACAGGTTGAAATTCCTGTACTGCTTATGAACAGAACTGTGGGGACGCAGAAGGAGAGCACGAGCCGGAAATGGAAAAGCCGGTACAAGCGTATAGCAGTCACATAGGAAAATCCGTGTGAGAAATGTAAAGCGCGATGTGGATCGAACATTAGTAGAGAAGCGTGTGAGCCAGCTGCCAAGAAAAGCCGCTATTGTTTCATGAGTACCCGTACCGTAAACCGACACAGGTGGATGAGGAGAGAATCCTAAGGCCGGCGGGAGAAGCATTGTTAAGGAACTCGGCAAAATGACCCCGTAACTTCGGGAGAAGGGGTGCCCTTGAAAAAGAGCCGCAGAGAATTGGCCCAAGCAACTGTTTAGCAAAAACACAGGTCTATGCAAAACCGAAAGGTGAGGTATATGGGCTGACGCCTGCCCGGTGCTGGAAGGTTAAGAGGAGAGGTTAGCGCAAGCGAAGCTTTGAATTTAAGCCCCAGTAAACGGCGGCCGTAACTATAACGGTCCTAAGGTAGCGAAATTCCTTGTCGGGTAAGTTCCGACCCGCACGAAAGGCGTAATGATTTGAGCACTGTCTCGACAATGCATCCGGTGAAATTGAAGTACCAGTGAAGATGCTGGTTACCTGCGCCAGGACGGAAAGACCCCATGGAGCTTTACTCCAGTTTGATACTGGGATTCGGTACTGTCTGTACAGGATAGGTGGGAGGCTAGGAAATGGTGACGCCAGTTGCCATGGAGCCAACCTTGGGATACCACCCTTACAGTACTGGGTTTCTAACCTGCAGCCGTGACCCGGCTGGGGGACAATGTCTGACGGGGAGTTTGACTGGGGCGGTCGCCTCCGAAAGAGTATCGGAGGCGCTCAAAGGTTCCCTCAGAATGGTTGGAAACCATTCGAAGAGTGCAAAGGCAGAAGGGAGCTTGACTGCGACACCGACGGGTGGAGCAGGTACGAAAGTAGGACTTAGTGATCCGGTGGTATAAAGTGGGATTGCCATCGCTCAACGGATAAAAGCTACCCTGGGGATAACAGGCTTATCACTCCCAAGAGTTCACATCGACGGAGTGGTTTGGCACCTCGATGTCGGCTCATCGCATCCTGGAGCTGTAGCAGGTTCCAAGGGTTGGGCTGTTCGCCCATTAAAGCGGTACGCGAGCTGGGTTCAGAACGTCGTGAGACAGTTCGGTCCCTATCCGGCGTGGGCGTAGGATATTTGAGAGGAGCTGTCCTTAGTACGAGAGGACCGGGATGGACAAACCTCTGGTGTATCTGTTGTTTTACCAAAGGCATGGCAGAGTAGCCAAGTTTGGCAGGGATAAACGCTGAAGGCATCTAAGCGTGAAGCCCCCCTCAAGATAAGATATCCCATCTTCGGAGTAAGACCCCTTGAAGACTACAAGGTTGATAGGCTTTGAGTGTAAGTGCGGTAACGCACTGAGCTGAGAAGTACTAATAGGTCGAGGACTTATCCTTAGAGGTTTCTAAGAGATAAGCTTTGGAGATACGCAAAAAAGCGGAAGAAAAAAGTTTACTTGGAAATGGACAAAAAGATAGACAAAAGATAGAAGTCTTAACAACTTTCTGTGTGAAATTCTGAAGGTACAAAAGTAAAGAGTACCGGGAAAATTTAACGCTGCAACAGGTGTTAAATTTTTTCTGTATATAGGGGATTGGTCAAATGGTATGATAGGGGTCTCCAAAACCTTTGGTGGGAGTTCGATTCTCTCATCCCCTGCTGATTAATACTCAGAAAGCTTGGCTTTACAAGTTTTCTGAGTTTTTTTGTATCTGTAGTGCTGCCATATATATTTTATGGTGACTTTAGTAAAAAAATATGTAAAATAGTATATTATAAAGCAAGGAAAAGAAGGGATTAATATGTATTACAATGATGTGCTTGATCTGATAGGAAATACTCCACTTATGTGTCTGAGGAAGTCTACAGGTTACAATATATTTGCAAAGGCAGAGTTTCTTAATCCTGGCGGAAGTATTAAGGACAGGATTGCAAAAAACATGTTAGAGGTAGCAGAGACTGAGGGAAAACTCAAGCCGGGAATGACTATTATAGAGCCTACTAGCGGCAATACAGGAATAGGTCTAGCACTCTGTGGTGTTCAGAAAGGCTATAAAGTGATAATTGTGATGCCGGAGAATATGAGTGAGGAGCGCAAGAAGGTTATCAGGGCATTTGGTGCGGATCTGGTACTTACAGATCCGGTTCTCAGTATCGGCGGAGCTGTTGATAAGGCAAATGAGATAGCGGAATCTGATCCGGAGAAGTATTTTGTGCCGCAGCAGTTTGTCAATCAGGCGAATCCAGATGCGCATTATCACACGACTGCGGTCGAGATGTGCGAACAGCTTGGTCAGAAGATAGACATATATGTGTCTGGTGTTGGAAGTGGGGGTACTCTCCAAGGTATAGCTAAATATCTGTTGGAGAAAAATCCAGATACGAAGATTGTTGCCGTTGAGCCTAAGGGAGTGTCAGCGCTACATGGAGATGGCCCGGGAATCCATCAGATACAGGGCATTGGAGATGGATTTGTGCCGGATGTGCTTGATACGGATATGATAACTGATGTTGTGGAGGTATCAGATGAGGATGCAATACAAACTGCAAGAAATCTTGCTAGAAAGCAGGGACTTCTTGTTGGAACCTCATCAGGTGCAAATGTGTGGGCAGCCATGCAGATGGCGGAGAAGTATGGGAAGGATAAGGTCATAGCTACAGTTATGGCGGACAGGGCTGAGAGATACTTCAGTGTAGGTCTGTTATAGTATTCTGCTTATAGAGATAAAAATTGTATATAAATTAAAAAGAGACATTTTCAATAGGTTATGTGTATGGTACATTGAAAGTGTCTCTGTTTTTATTTTCGGAGATAAGGATAATGTGATGTTAGACTTTAGAATGGGGACCTATGCACTGGGGGCATCAAGTGACTAAAGATATGATAAAATGGGAACAGCTTCCAGCGGCTTTGGCTCCGGACACGGAATATGATGAGGATGGCTGCTTCTCTGGTACGGCCATAGAAGATAAGGGGAGACATATACTCATATATACGAGCGTTATGAAGAATCCTGATGGTGAAGGCGTCCTGCAGAATCAGAGTATAGCTGTCGGAGACAGAACAGAGTATACCAAGATAGGCTGCAATCCGGTGGTAAACGGAGATATGATTCCTTATGGTCTGAGCAGAGAGGATTTCAGGAATCCTAAGGTTTGGCAAAGAACGATAGGTATTATACGAGATTTACATATGACAGGCGCAAAAATATCATAGAGCTCGACAGGACATTTGCTGGTTTTGAGAGGGATGTGGTATGTATCAGAAGGGCGGAAGTTAAGCCGTCATATTCAGCGGAGGGTCAATGCGGGTCTTCTGAAGATGTAGGCAGCATTGATGAGCAGATAGAGCTTAGATTTATACTGGACAGAAATTCTATAGAGCTGTTCGTGAACGATGGGATCATGACGCTGAGTACAGCAATATATACTCCAGTCACGGCCACTGGAATAGAATTCTCGTGTGACGGCAAGGCAGTAGTCGATATAGAAAAGTATGATATAAAGATGAACTGACCAGTTAGGATTCATAACGAATCAGGATATGTATATATAGCAATATTAAAAATGATGACAAGGAAAGTTGTCAAAAAGTATTGACAACTTTCCTTGTCATTTGTTATACTCCATTATACAGAAAAATGACAACTATAGTTGTCATTTGGCATATGTAATTTTAAATATATTGTATTGGATTGGAAATTTCAGTATATGAAAATTAAATGGGGTAGTGAAGATATGGGAAAAAGAAATGACAAGGCTAGAGTTAAAGATGTTGATAAAGGTAATAAGAAATCTGTCAGTGAAGCGATAAGGTCAATGTTTGAGATCAAAGACGATGGAAATTCTGTAAATAAATTAAAAACTCAGGTTAAAGGATATTCTGTGACAGCCATCACAGAGAGAACGTTAAAAAAGAACAAGCTTGGAGATGTCATGACTGCGGTGTGCAGCAAGAAAGAGCTCGAGGAAGAGATTCGGGAAAATTTGAAATTGGGGCTGCCGGTGTATGGATTCTTTCGCGAAAAGAAGATGTGGAGTTGTTTTTTATTTGACAAGGTTAATATTTTAAGAAATGAATTGTCACCTGAACCTGAAAGTGGAAACGATACGCTGGCTATATATAAGCTAAGAAAGTCATATGTTCACCCCGATGCGGAGAACGTACACGAAGATATGGCGGAGGTGGCCCACAGCAATGTGTACCAGAGTGTGCTTGATGTTTTGGGTGATGGGAAAATTGATGGTTTTATGTGGAAAGACAGGGTATACGTGTGTAAGAGAGAGAAGTCGACAGGTATACCGTATGGATTGGTGATGGGGATAGCACTAGGCGTTATCTATGGAATGTTATTTGACAATCTGGCACTTGGAATCTCTCTTGGGGTTTGTTTTGGAATAAGCTTTGGCATGATATGGGGGACATCCACCCACAGTTATGTGGAGCATGGAATGGTGGATGATGACGATACGGATGAATAAGCTGGAGGTGATATAGATGCCGCTGTACAACAAGCTAAAGGAATACAGGGCAAAGCTGGGGGTGAACCAGCAGGAGATGGGGGCATTGGTTCAGACATCGAGGCAGACGATAAGCCAGATAGAGAGGGGCGACTATAGTCCGTCGGTGACTTTGGCACTCAAGATCGCGAAGGTGTGTGGTGTCAGAGTAGAGGATATCTTCCAATATGAGGAAGATGATGAGTGACTTCTGACATATGGATAAGGTCGTGTTAATTCATAGAATGAAAAGAGGATATGAGATGAATGATACTGATAAAAAAGTGAACAAGAAAAGTAATCTGAAGATATATATAATATTTGCGATAATGATCCTGGTAAGTTTGCTTGGAGGGTTCCTGGCTGGAAGGCTTGCAGCGGTGAACAAGGATACACTGGATGGAATCAACTGGGATAATATATGGAGGATAGTGGCTGATACGCTGCCTATAGCATATGGAGTGCTCATGATGACGGTGTTCGTGGTGTCATTTGTCATGTATGGGAAGATAAAGAGGGCGATCAGTGGCTGGGACGGAGAAGATGAAGATGTAATAGCGGATATAGAGAGAAAGATATCAACTGCCTCATATCTCCCATGTGTAGCTGTGTTTATGGGATTTGTATTGTTCCCGGTATGTATATATGCCATAGACAGAGCTTATGGGGATGATGGTGGTATGGTTATGGCCATTGTGTCTGAGCTGGTATTCGTGATATCGTTGGCGTTGTACTGTGTAGCAGAAAAGCTTGTTATCGATGAAGAGAAGAAGCTTAACCCGGAGAAATGCGGCAATATATTCGATATGCATTTTCGCCGTGACTGGGAGAGTACATCGGACGAGGCAGAGCTTACCATGATAGCAAAATCCTCTAAGAAGGGATTTATGTCTGGAATCAAGGTGGGATTTGTCATGTGGATACTCATGTTTATGAGTATGTTCGCATTTGGAACAGGGGTGATGCCGGTGTTGGCAGTGGGAGTGATTCTGCTTGTCATGTATGTGGCGTATGGAAGAGAGTTCAGGAAACTGCAGAAGTAAATACGATTAGAAATTTGATTTGGGATGACCGTGAAAATTACGGCCATCCTTTTTGTTGCATTAAACTTATGATTAATATCTTGCGCGTAATCAATATAATGACTGTGTTCGGGATGATGTGATACTCAATACCAGAAAAGCAATGCCCATTTTTGAGTGGCTATGAGGTCAGTTGAGTTTTTTTTAGATATAAGAATAGAAATGATGATATTGGGTCAATAATATCTATGCAATATGAAATGTTAGAAAAGTTTTTCACAGGAAAGGGGTATTGCTATGATATTAAAGGAAAAAGAGAAAACAGTTATCCAGGATCTTCAGACACAGGAGAAGTCTTGTGTGGAGAAGTATGGACGATATGCTGAGCAGGCGAAGGATCCGGAGCTCAAGAATCTGTTCCAGACTATTCAGAAGGAAGAGCAGAAGCATTATGATTCACTTACACAGGTGCTCGATGGACAGGTTCCTCAGTGTGATTGCAATGACAGCAATGGAAAAGATTATGAGCCAAAGCAGACATACAAGATGATGGACGATTCAGAGGATAAGAAGAATGACAAGTTCCTTGCAACAGACTGTATCGGAACGGAGAAACTTGTGTCAGGCGAGTACAATGGCGAGATATTTGCATTTGGCGAGAGTGCGGTCAGAAAGCTGCTTGCAGACATACAGATCGAGGAACAGAATCACGCCGAGATGCTCTACAAGTACAAGGTTGCAAATGGAATGGTGTAGGCAGCTTACTGATGGGGACGGAGGTACCTGACCCCTTGGGATAAATTTGACGTAAATAGGCGAAAAAAAGGGCAAAAGGGGACGGAGGTACCTGTCCCCCTTTTGACAAAACGGATTAAAAATGTAGTATACTGTTATACAGTTCATGATGAGCAAAATATTAGTAAGGCACATTTGGAATGTTTATAACGAAGAGGAGAAAGGTAAAGTGAAAAGAAAATTCTATAGTGCGCTATATGTGGTAGTATTTGCGTTGATGCTGTCAGGCTGCAGTCTGTCAGGAATTGCAGATGGCAGTAAATCGGCGGTTAATGGTAATCTTGCTTCTGATGGGGGAACTACTGTATCTGAACAGGTAACTTCTGCGGAGACTACGATAACAGAGGAGATTACGGAAACCCAAAGTGATATTTCATCAGAAAGCTTAGAAATCACTGAGGATACGACAGTTTCGGATCCTGGTGGGGCAGCAGACGCAAGCATCGAGGGAAAGGCAGCTTCAAATATGGAGCTTGCTGATATTCCAGCATATTCTGGAAGTGCATATTGTGAGATAAATGGCAATGTGCCGGCATTTGGCGATGATGAGCTGGTGACGGATGCATTTGAGAATTATAGTGATCTGGACTCACTTGGAAGGTGCGGAGTTGCTTATGCCAACATTTGTAAAGAGATCATGCCGACGGAGGAGCGAGGAGCAATAGGTATGGTCAAGCCTTCGGGCTGGCATACGGTGAAGTATAATGATCGTATAGATGGTAATTACCTATACAATCGATGTCATTTGATCGGATATCAGCTGGCTGGAGAAAATGCAAATGAGAAGAATCTGATAACGGGAACCAGATATCTTAACGTGACAGGCATGCTTCCATTTGAAAATGAAGTGGCTGATTATGTGGAGAGCACAGGCAATCATGTGCTGTACAGGGTGACGCCTGTGTACGATGGTGATAACCTAGTCGCATCGGGAGTGCAGATGGAGGCTGAGTCCGTGGAGGACAAAGGCGCTGGGGTTAGCTTTAACGTGTATGTGTACAATGTGCAGCCTGGAGTGCTGATCGACTATGCAACCGGTGGTAGTGAGGCGGATCCGGGATATGTGGTGCCGGGGGAAAATACGAGTTTGGAGATATCCGGTGAAGATGGAGACCAGGCAGCAGAGGCTGGAACAAGCGAGGAAACTCAAAACACAGGGTCAGAGGCTGATGATACATCGGAAGCTCAGACGGAAGCAGCAAATGAAGATACATATATAGTAAACACCAATACAGGCAAGTTTCATAAGCCGTCATGCAGGAGTGTGAAACAGATGAAGGAATCCAACAAGTCTGAGAGGACGACCACAAGGGATGAACTTATATCTGAGGGATATGAGCCTTGTAAGAACTGTAATCCGTAGTTGGATTTGATTGTTAAGGCTTTTAAATGCGCTACAGAGGTTATACAACAACCACTTGATATAACAGACTATATCAGGTGGTTGTTTTGTTATAGAGGTAAAGCACATATTTTATCAAAATATTATATATGACAGCGTGCTTGAGAAGTTCCAGAGTCTGCCACCGGAGAAGCAGACTGAGAACATGGCAAGCGCATTTGGTGACGGAATGGATCAAATGGTGAATTATGTATATGACCATTATGACAATTTCAAACTACTGTTGCGGTGCAGCGACAATGGAAAGTACGGAGATATGATACACAATCTGGTAGATAGCAAGACTTTTGAGTTCACTTGCATCAGCGCCGATGATATTCAGGACCTTGGGATGTCCGATTGGCGTGAGGAGGACATGAAGAAAAGGATAATCGACAAGATCAGCGATGAGCTTGAAGCTGCAGAAGTGAAGATCGCCGATGACACTTTCGACGAGCTTGTGAAGAAGTTTCAATGATAAGCGTATCTAATAAAATTGTGGCAGGATTGGCTGCGATTTGTTATACTGATATCAATATTGGGAGGTGGTTATATGTGTGATGTAGCTAAATACTCTAAGATGTATAAAGATATAAAGAATTTACAGCCTGAAGACACTTTGCAATTGGTATTAGAGTCAAAGACAAAGGATGAAAAAGAATTCTTTGAATTGATAGGTAATTATTTGTTGCAGAAAAAGCAAAAGGAAGTTATAGAGGGGAATTTGTTTTAAGTGAAAAAATATATTCTTATAGCTGGAGTTAATGGGGCAGGAAAGTCAACATTGTACCAGACGCTTGATTCACTTAAAGATATTAAACGAGTTAATATCGATGAGATAGTTAGGGAAAATGGTAACTGGCGTAATCCAGCAGATGTAATGACAGCGGGAAAACAGGCTATCAGGGTAATAAAAGATTATTTTGATAAAGGCATATCTTTCAACCAGGAAACAACATTGTGCGGAAATAGTATTTTAAAAAATATAGATACAGCCCTGAATGAGGGATATGTAGTTGAGCTTCATTATGTTGGAGTAGATTCTGTTGATATAGCAAAGCAGAGAATTGCATACAGGGTAGAACATGGAGGTCATGGAATCCCGGACAAGGATGTAGAGAGACGTTATACAGAAAGCTTTATTAACTTGAAGAAAGTAATAGGCAAGTGTGATATGGCAATAATGTATGATAATACGAATGTATTCAACAGATTTGCTGTATATGAAAAAGGACGTATTGTTGAATTGTCGAATAATGTACCAAAGTGGTATACAAATAATTTCGTGTAGAACAGAAGGGGCTGTGAAAAACTCGATTGAGTTTTTTCGCAGCCCCTTTTTGCCCTTGTTTGCTATAAATAACTGGATATCAGCTCACAGCCTACTCAAAATCGTCCTCGCCATAGTCGCAGTCACAGCCACAGCCGCCATCGCTGCAGTTTCCGTTGTATGAGCCAAATGTCTGGCTCTTTCTAGGAGAGCAGAGCATTCCGAGCACAAGCCCTGTGAGGAATGTGCAGATAGCGAAAAGCACGGCCTCTCTTGTTGAGTAGTCTTTATCCTTTACGACAACAGTGAATTTGTTCCATCCGTCTTTGATAGTTTTCATTGGTTTCATTGAAATCCCTCCTGATCATATTATATTGATAAATCCTGAATCAGGGAAAATCCCCCAACTTTAATGAATCTCCCTGAACAGTTAATTATATGATACATCAACATCATACATCAGTCCACCCCTGGGCAGGAGACTTAAGAACAAAATGAGATTTGTGAAAGTCGATCATACCTTCGTCTTTCATCCTGCCAAGTTCAGTAGACAGTCCACTGCGGTCCACGGACAGAAAGTCAGCGAGCTGCTGTCTGGAAAATGGTATGTCAAATTCGTTGCTGCCATGTCTGTGCATCTCCGATGACAGGTAGGAGAGCAACTTATCCCTGGTTGTTTTCTGGCTCATGTGCTTTGATTTTTCGCCGAGCCTCAGGTTCTTGCCGGCGAGATCGCACAGGAGATTTTTTATCATCTGATTATGTCTGCCACATGTTACCGGGCAGGTGGTAAGCATTTTTTGAACATTCAGAAACAATACAGAACTTGCAGCTTCAGCATATACGCTGACGTCGAGTACGGAGCCAGGGGTACAGGCATATGATTCCGCAAACGTGTGTCCGGGCAGGATGGCAGACATGACGCTTTGACCACCCCAGTAATCCTCCTGGATGACTATTGCTTTGCCTGTAAGCAGCAATCCTATATATTCTGTTGTGTTGCCAGCCATGAGAATACACTCATTTTTTTGATATTTTTTGATGATTGCACCCAGACAGTCCAGTATGGAGTCAACGTCGTCGGCGATAATACCAGAAAAAAGACTGGATTTCAATAATGTGTCCATGTATTTGTTCATATTACCTCTTAGTGGGGACGCTTCTTTTGTCACAAGGAGTGTCCCCTGTATTAGATTTGTATGACAGAGGGACACTCCTTGTGACAAAAGGAGCGTCCCTGGAGAGTATAACATTCCTAATGTTGAAAATTCAACATACACAAATGCTCTGACTGAATATAATGACGTTAAAAGCAGGAAAAAGATTGGAGGAAATATATATGATAAGAAGAGTTATACAGATAGACGAGGATAAGTGTAATGGATGTGGAGCCTGTGCAAATGCGTGCCATGAGGGTGCTATAGGCATGGTAAACGGCAAAGCAAAGCTGCTCAGAGACGATTATTGTGATGGACTTGGCGACTGCCTGCCGTCGTGTCCTACAGGAGCCATAACATTTGTGGAGAGAGAGGCGGCTGCGTATGATGAGGCGGCAGTCATGGCAAACAAACAGGCAAGACTCGATGCAGAAAAATCCAGAAATATGGTTGGCTCAGGAGTGATGCATGAAAAAAGTCCGGCACACTCCGGTTGCCCTGGTTCTATGGCGAGAAGCATATTCAGGAGACCGGCAGCAGCTTCAGGTGAAGCAGTACAGGCAAGCTCATATGAACAGTCAGCAGTAGAATGCGTACAGAATACAACTGATAAAACAGTCAATCAGCAGGCGGGTGACATATATAATTATGAGCGCCCGAGCCAGCTCACACAGTGGCCGGTGCAGATCAAACTTGCCCCGGTAAATGCGCCATACTTTGATGGTGCAAAGTTGCTTATAGCGGCGGACTGTACAGCCTATGCCTATGCATCGTTCCACGAGAAATTCATAAAGGGACATGTGACTCTGATCGGCTGTCCGAAACTTGACAGTGTCGATTATTCAGAGAAACTTACAGAGATTATCAGGCGAAATGACATACAAAGTGTTACAATAGTCCGTATGGAGGTTCCTTGTTGTGGAGGACTGGAGATGGCTGCGAAGAAGGCACTTCAGGACAGCGGCAAGTTTATCCCATGGCAGGTTGCAACAATATCAATAGATGGAAGAATCCTTGACTGACATTCTCTTCACGGCACCATGAAAGGTAAAGACAATGGAAGATAAAATAAGAATTACAACTGAGACAGGCAGTCGTCTGGTCGGTGCTCTGATAGGGCTGGTGAGAGCCACTGATGGGATGATGCATGTGACTGATGATACAAATAACATAATAATAGAAGGTTTGCACATGTCTGATATTGCTCTTGGCATCTCTGATGCAGACATGGAGGCGATGATCGCAAGGGCGCATGCTGATAAGCATACAATTGTCCCTGACTGCAGTGTGTGCGGTGCACCATGTGGCAGGACGGCAGATTATGACTGGGAGAGCGTGTACAGAGAAGAGCGGACAGAGCACGAGGAAGGCGATAGTGATGGCAATGTGGCAGAGCCTTCTGTCATATCGGACGTGCGGATAGACATACTTTCCATACTTCAGAAGATATCCCACAGAGTGATCTCCGGGGAGATCAACGCAGATGACGAGGTGAACTTCAGTGTGTGCAGGGCAGTATTTGCACTGGGGGAGAACTGGAGTGACGGCGAGCTTGAGAGAGTAGAGCGTGAACTCGAAGATTTGTCAACCAACAGTATGTAACAATGGCACACAAAAATATAATACTTGAAAATAACAAGGCTTGGCGCATCACAGATGGAATGAATGTGGTGCGCTTATTAAAATTAATAAGAAAATACCTTACACTACAGTATAAAGCCATTGCAAATACAGTTATTCGGGAGTACAATAGTCGGACGCATCAAAAAATATGGATAATGGTATACTATGGAATAAGAGGTAACGATATGGGAAGTGCTGCTACAGGCTTTGTAAAAAATAATAAAAAGGTGACATGGAAAGAATTTGCCAGAATGCTGGCTGTGCTTGCTGTGCCTATTGCGATGCAGAATCTGCTGGCGACCACCGCTAGTATGGTTGACACCATCATGATAGGAAGTGAGGGCGAGATCGCCGTTGCGGCGGTTGGCGTGTGTGCACAAATAGGATCACTTTTGTTTTCAACATATTGGGGATTTGTCAGCTGCTCCCTTCTGTTCATGTCTCAATACTGGGGAGCCAAGGATCCAGAGGGAATGAACAAGGCATTTGGTCTGGCGATCATATGTGCGGGAATATTTGGAATAGCATTTGCGGTGGTGACTGTGGTTGCACCGGGGTGGATACTTGGAATATATACAGATAAAGTAGAGATCATAGCACTTGCGAAGCCATATATGAGAATAGTTGGATGGTCTTATCCGCTTCAGGTATTTGCCGCAATAATTACAGCACTTCTTAAGTCAACGGAGAGGGTGAAGGTGCCACTGGTATGCTCCATCATCTCACTTTTACTCAACTTTTGTATAAATTTTGTGTTGATCTACGGTAGATTTGGCGCTCCCAAGATGGGAGTTGCCGGTGCGGCTATAGGTACACTGGTGTCAGGAATCGTGAATATAGCATTGCTCATTCTATATCTTGCAAAGAGCAGGCATGAGATAAAGTTCAGTGCGCGAAAAGCATTTGATATTGATATGGGATTTGTGAAGTCCTATGCGTCAAAGGCATTTCCAATCGTGTGTAACGAAATACTCTACGGTGTGGGACAGATGATAATCAATGTCGTCATGGGACATCAGAGCGATTCGGCCATAGCAGCCATGGCAGCGTTCCGTGTGTGCGAGGGATTTGTATATGCGTTCTTTGGAGGTCTGGCAAATGCGTCAAGCGTTGCAGTGGGAAATGAAGTTGGCGCGGGTAATCTGGACAGGGGACTTTCCTATGCCAAGAGAGCTGCACTGGTATGTCCTGCCATCACATTCACAATTGTGCTCATCACGATGCTGCTGCACAATCCGCTGTTCGGATTGTTTGGACTCGGGGCTGAGGCGATGATGTACACAAAGTATATGCTTATAATATATCTGTTCTTCGGAGCAGTCAGAACATGCTGCTATATACAGAACGAGTGCTTCCGTGCAGGCGGTGAGGCCATCGTTGGAACAGTTATGGAGATCAGTGGACTGATGTTGTTTTCGGTCCCGGCTACATGGGTAGCAGGAATGGTGCTCAAGCTGCCATTCCTCGCAGTGTTCTCATTTGTTTACACGGATGAACTTCTGAGATTTGTCATACTCACGCCGTATCTACTGAAGGGAAGATGGATCAAACCTATGACAGGACCTGGACGCGCGGCACTTGATGAGTTCAGGGGCAGGATGAAGCGAAATAAGCATAGAGCGCGATAATCTAAGGGGACGGATGGGTCAGGAACCTCTGTCTCCTGTTTTGAAAAAGGAGAAAATAATATGCTGCAAATAAAAAATCTCACAAAGAGATACGGAGATAAGTTGGCGGTGGACAATCTAAGCCTACATATAATGCCGGGGGAGATATATGGTTTCATAGGACATAACGGAGCAGGAAAGACAACAACCATAAAGGCGTGTACAGGGATCCTGAATTTTGAGGAGGGAGATATCCTTATAGATGGCGTGTCCATAAAGGAAAAACCGCTGGAATGCAAGAAACAGATGGCATATATTCCTGACAATCCAGATATGTATGATTTTATGACCGGAATCGGATATTTGAATTTTATAGCAGATATATTTGACGTGCCGGAGGAAGTCCGGGACGAGCTCATAGACAAATATGCTGACGCATTTGAGATAAAAGATAACCTAGGACAGCTGGTATCCGAGTATTCTCATGGTATGAAGCAGAAACTGGCAATCATATCTGCATGGATACATGAGCCGAAACTTGTCATCATGGATGAACCATTTGTCGGACTTGATCCAAAGGCTTCCCATATACTCAAGCAGATGATGAGAAAAATGTGTGATGACGGAGGGGCGATATTCTTCTCCACACATGTATTGGAAGTCGCTGAGAAACTGTGCGATAAAGTGGCGATCGTCAAAGGCGGACGGCTTATAAAGGCAGGCATAATGGAGCAGGTTAAGGGTGACGAATCTCTGGAGTCTGTGTTTCTTGAGCTGGAGGGCGAGTCATGACAAAGATACTGATGAAAAAACAGCTCAAGCAGCTTTTCAGTGGATTTTTTGTTGACCGAAAAACTGGAAAATCTAAATCCAAAGGCGCTGCGGTATTTGGAATAGTCATATATATCGCGCTAATACTCGGCTGCATGGGCAGCATGTTTGGCAGCGTGGCATACTCGATGTGTGCTCAGCTCTGCGCCGTGGGACTAGACTGGATGTATATGGCTATGATGGCTATGATGTCCCTTGCCATAGGTATATTTGGAAGCGTGTTCAATACATATGCAAGCCTTTATCAGGCAAAAGACAATGATCTGATGCTGTCACTTCCAATACCGGTCAGAGCTATACTGTTTTCCAGACTGGCAGGTGTGTATGTCATGGGCGCGATATTTGCGGCAACAGCCATGGTTCCGGGAATAATAGTGTATGGGATAGTGGTGCATCCGGGGATAGGTGCTGTGATTTCAGCGGTCATAGTTATGATCCTCCTGACATTTGTCGTTCTGGTACTTTCGTGCATACTTGGCTGGGTAGTGGGGAAGATAGGCAATAAGACGAAGAATAAGAGCTATGTCACGGTTATACTCTCACTGGCATTTATAGTGGGTTATTACGCAGTATACATGAATGCAAATAAGATGCTTACAAATATTCTGGCAAATAGTGAAATGTACAGCGCAAAGATAAAGGGGGCAGTGTATCCTCTCTATTCCATAGGATGCGCAGCCACGGGTAACATAATGCAGCTTGCGTTTGCCGCAGTCGGAACGCTGGTGGTATCACTGGCTGTGTGGATAGTTCTGGAACGAAGTTTTATCGGTATAGTTACGACAAAGACAGGTCATGCGGCAAAGAAACTTGTGGCGAAGCGAAGCAGGGCAAAGAATCAGGAGATGGCTTTGCTTATCAGAGAGTTTAGAAGATTGGCATCATCAGCGATATATATGCTGAACTGTTCGCTTGGAACATTGCTCATGCTCATTCTGGCGGTGATATGTCTTGTGAAGGGACACTCTGTAACGGATATGATCTCGAAAATGCCAGGACTTCCTGATGGTATACTTGTATTTGGGGCATGTATAGCGGTGTGCGCGGCAGCCTCCATGAATGATCTGACCGCACCGTCCGTATCCCTGGAAGGAAAAACGCTGTGGATAGTAAGATCGCTTCCAGTCACATCATGGCAGATACTCAGAGCCAAAATAAGAATGCATGTTATACTCACGATGGTTCCGGCGATGGTGCTCGATGTGGCTTTGATGGCTGTGGTGAAGCCTTCACTTACAAATGGAGTGATGATGCTTTTGATACCATGCCTTTATGTATGTCTGACTGCCTATATCGGGCTCGCGGTGAATCTCAAGCTGCCAAAGCTTGACTGGACATCGGAGGCAGCGGTGGTGAAACAGAGCATGGGAGTACTTGTTGCTCTTTTATCAAATTTTGTGTATATTATAGTACTTGTAGCAGGATACGTAGCCCTCGGGAGCCTGACTGGATCGACATTATATCTTATAATAAGCGCAGTGTTGACAGCTGTCATTGCCGCGTTGTTCAGGATATGTCTGAAGAGACGCGGGGTGCAGGTGTTTGAGGCACTCTAGTTGTCTGCGATGATGAATTCAGGGCTGTGCTCTGCACGGGAGCTGGAGACTGCGGTTGTAAGACAGTGTAGATTATAGATGGCAGAATAAATTATAGATAGAAATATAGATAGAAAGAAGTTTCAGGATTAAATATGGCAGAAATAAAGAACTCGGAATTAGATATGAGTAGTCAGCAGAAAGCTGAACTGGACAAAGAGAAAAGAAAAGAAGAGAAGAAAGAGGCAAAAAGAGCAAAAAGGCAGCACTACAAGGAATTAAATGAGCCGCCAAAGCTCACCGTCCTTGAGGAGGTGGGAAATGCTGTTACCCACGGAATAGGAGCAGGACTTGCCATAGCCGGCTTTGTCCTTCTTCTCCTGAAGTCGGACACAGGGCTCAAAGTGATGGCATCGTGTTTTTATGGAATATCACTGATATTGATGTTTCTCATGAGCTGTCTGTATCACTCATACAAATCCGGTCTGGCAGTCAAGCGGCTCTGGAGAAGATTTGACTATTCCTCGATATATCTGCTGATAGGCGGAACATTTGCGCCGCTGTACCTTGTATACTGGGGAAATGTGCTTGGAATAGTGTTGTTCTGTGTGCAGTGGGCACTTATCATAGCGGGGATCACCATCATATGTGTGTTCGGACCGGGCAGGTTCAGACCGATACACTATACGCTGTACTTCGTCATCGGATGGAGTGCTATCATGTTCATTCCGGGCTGGTTCAGAAATGACAAGCCGCTTTTGGGATGGATCGTGGGCGGTGGCATTGTATATACGCTTGGCATGATACCATTTGTGAAGGACACCAAGGGAGCGCACTTTATCTGGCATATCTTTGTGATGCTGGGGGCTGCGCTGCATTGGTTTGGGATGTACCTGTTTGTGTATTGATGAAATATAGATAAAATAAGGGTGTAACGTTTGGTTACACCCTTTTTGATACTATCTTGATACTATTATGTTATCTAATTTGTCAGCAACTTCCTGATGCTTGCTTGGGTATAGGTGGCCATATGTCGATAGGACCATTTGCACGGTGTCGCCGATTCTCTCAGCTATGAGTTGCACAGTAAAGCCCAGTTCAATGAGTAGAGACACATGGGAATGCCATTACGGTATAATAACGACAAACGGAAAAAGCCTTGATTTTCAAGGGGTTTCAGCGTTTGTCGCCGTCTATTCAATTCCTTTTCCCAAGTTGAAATATGGCGAGAAAATTGACGAAAAAAGGAGGCTGTTACATTAACGACAAAACTGAATAGTGCCAGCGGTCCGGCATTTTGCCTGACCGCTGATTGCCGTGGGCGTTTCATCTTATTAGGTGGACGCCCTTTTTTCATGCAGATTTTTAGAAGAAAGGAGCCACACATGGAACTGAATGAAATGGAAAAAAAGATGCTCTTTCAGGTCGAAGGAGATTGCCAGGCAAAGGTCCTGAATGAGCTTTACATGACCGTGCGCTACTCAAACAATTCCGAGCTGCGGGAGACAGCGGAAAGCCTTATGGCAAAGGTGCGTGTCCTGTCGGATCGTGAGTGCATGGATTTGGTGCGGGATATTCAGGAAAATTACCGGCTGCCCCACCCGCCCCGGACCATTGGGGAAAGGATCGCCGAGGCCAGGCAGCAGTCTGGCGCGGAGAAACTTAAGGGGCATGACATCATGGGGCTGGAACGATTTGACCCAGAGGTAAAGCACATGATCGTCTTTGATGTGCTGTCCTATGATTCCCCTGTTGGGGACAAGGGCGATAAGATGCGCCTGTTTCTTACGGAGGCCGGCCATCAGAAATTCTTAGAGAGCCAGGAACGGGGCGAAGTCAAACTGAAAAACCATGCGAAGGTCTCAGGCGGCCATCTCCATTATGACCGCAGGGACCGCGCTTTGTAACGGAATAACCGAAGAAAGGAGGCTGTGAAATGGCTGTATTCCGTGTAGAGAAAACAAAGGACTTTACGGTTATGAGCAATCACCACCTGCGCAATACGGAACTGTCCTTAAAGGCGAAGGGGCTTCTTTCCCTTATGCTGTCGCTGCCGGAAGATTGGGATTATACCACAAAGGGGCTGGCCCATATTTGCAGGGATGGCGTGGATTCCATTACTACCGCCCTGAAGGAGCTGGAACGGCACGGGTATCTCACCAGGCAGCGCCTCCGCTATGAAAACGGACAGCTCGGCGATATTGAGTACACGATCCACGAAAAGCCTGTAACCGGCGTAAAACAAGGTGTTTCACCTAAACGGGAAAATCCAAGACAGGTAAATCCAAGACAGGCAAAACCTGAACAGGCGGAACCTGAACAGGAAAATCCCGCACAATTAAATACTAATCCACAAAGGACTAAAAAATCAAAAACGGATATATCAAGGACACATCAATCAATCTATCCGGCAGAGCCGGAAACGGCAGGCTGTCAGGATGGGATTGATCGGATGGATATGGCAGAGGCATACCGTGAAATTATCAAAGAGAATGTTGAGTATGACTTCCTGGTTCCACGGTACGGACAGGAACGCATGGACGAGACTGTGGAGCTTATGCTGGAAACGGTGCTGTCAAGACGGCCATATATCCGCATTGCCGGAGACGACTTCCCACGGGAGGTTGTCAGGAGCCGGTTCTTAAAGATCAATTCCGGCCACTTGGAGTATGTTTTTGACTGTATCGACAAGAATGTTACGAAAGTCAACAACATCAAGGCTTATCTGCTGGCGGCGCTGTATAACGCCCCGGCAACGATGGATAGCTATTACCGTGCGGAGGTCAACCATGACCTGTACGGCTGTTAGGCGCTTTCGGGCGTCTTTTTTCATATCATCACAGGAAGGAGGCGAAGCACGATGAAACGAAAATCTGTGCCCGCACCATGCCCGGCGTAACCAAAGAGCAGATTCAGGCGGCACGGGAGGCAGACCTGTTCGCCTATCTGCAATCCCATGAGCCCGGCGTACTCAAACGGGACGGCCCCAATTACCGCCACAAGGAACATGACAGCCTGGTCTATGTGACCGGGAAAAGGTACTGGTACTGGAACAGCCGGGGCCGGAGTATCAACGCCCTGGATTACCTGATCCAGATTCGGGGCTATGGTCTGGTGGATGCGGTGCAAACACTGGCAGGCGGAGAAATCCGGCAGGTGCCGGCTTACCAAAGCGCGGCAGCAAAGCAGGCGCGGAAAGAGCCGGAAAAGAAACCGTTTACGCTGCCCTGGGCCAGACGGTGCGCTACCGCCGCGGTCTCGTATATGCAGCGGCGCGGAATCAGCTCGGACGTGATTAGCCGGTGCTTTCGGAACGGGCTTTTCTATGAAGCCCGGTATCATGGAGAACCGGTCTGTGTGTTTGTCGGTAAGGACAACGCGGGGAAAGCGAAGTTTGCCTGTATGCGCAGTATCACCGGCAATCTCAGAAAGGATGTTTACGGCAGCGACAAGGAATTTAGCTTCTGCTACCCGCCGCGGAATCCGGGCAGCCGTCATGTGGCTGTTTTTGAGGCTCCCATTGACGCCCTTTCCCATGCCACGCTGCAGGAGCTTGAAGGCTGGAAATGGGATGGCTACCGCTTATCCCTGGGAGGCACTTCCCATGTGGCGCTGACCGCATTTCTGGAACGCCACCCGGAAATAAAGCGGGTCACGCTTTACATGGACAATGATTTTGGCGGCCTTACCAATGCCCGGAAAATCAAAGCCATGCTCCATAAGGATCAGCGTTTTAAGCACATACGGGTAGGCGTCAACCCACCCCGCGTCGGAAAGGACTATAACGAAAAGCTGCTATATACCAGGGAACAGATCAAGGACCGCCAACTACAATGCCGCCAGAAACAGGCGGCTATTTCAATTTAACAGGAGGATTTTAGCATGACGAAAACAGAAAATACCGCTTTGCAGATGATCGCCGAGGCCGCCCGGTGCCCGGAATATGGCCCCGATATGGTTAAGGCGCTTATGGAAAAATTGGATATGAACGAAAAGGGCTTTGCGCTTCTAATGAACGTTACGCCCTCCACTGTCCGTCTCTGGACCAGCGGCGCCGTTCAGCCCAGCGGCACGGCAAAACGCCTGATGCAGATTTATGAGACCGGGCCGGAAATTGTGAGCAAGATCGCCGGCGGGCAGCCCCCGGAGGACGGGAGGGATTCATAAATGGCAGGTGAAATCACACAACCTGTCGATGGGATGGAACAGCCCATTGCCGAAAATGAACAGGTGAAAGCGCTGCTTGCGCTCCTAAAGGAACACAACGCTGCGGGTTATGAGGACTTTGCGAAACTCATTGAATCTGTCACAACGATGGAAAGCCGTCTCTCTGTTGCGCTTGGAGAATTGGAAGCTATGCGGGAGGATTTGCTGAAAATGCAGGATCATTCCCTGAAAGCATCCCTCCAAAAGACCTGCAAGGCATTGGAGGCGAATGTCACTTCCATGCAGCAGAAATTATCGGAACTGAAAGGCCGGATCGTTGAGGGATGCAAGCATATCCTGGCGGATTTTAAGGAACGCGGTGTTGCTGCCCTGAATGGGATCACCCGTTTTCTTCACTTGAAACCGGCATTGGAAACGATTTGCCAGGGTGCGGAAAACCACCAACAGGCCAGTAACCGGGCAATGGCAAAGATTGACGCCTTTGTGTCCGAGTACCACGAGGCAGGGAAACACCTGAAAAATATGCGCTTGGCGTTGATGGGAAAGGAAGCGGTTCAGGAGGCAAAGACCGGTGGTGAGATTGCCCGGTATGTCAAGGCTCCTTACCGCGCCAGCCGTGCGTGCATGGGGACAGTGAAAAAGAGTGCGGAAAAAGCACTGGACATGTTGGAAAGATTGGAACAATCCGCAGAGCGCCGTCCCTCTGTTCTGAAAGCCATGAGGGAGCAGGCGGCAAAAGTGGAACCGGCGAAAAAGCAGCCGGCTCCTTCCCGCGACAAGGACAGCCGGTAGATTATCAGGTTCAGAGTGAAAGGAGGAATTTGATTGAACAATGAACCGCTTCCGCAGATTCATTTGATCCGCGACACGGACCTTATTACATTTGCTTATGAGCTCCATATCTTCGCGGGCGACTTCCTGCGGGAATTAGAATTTAATATACATTCCCTGGTGACGAATACCGGGGCGGATTCGGTTGCCATTATGGGGAAAAACCACATGTGGCTGTCGGATGCCCTGCACGCCTACTGCTCCACGGCAGACCTCCACCAGATGATCTTTACAACGGAATATATCGGGGCAAGGGCTTTCCTGTTTCACACGGACCGGAAAGAGGATGGCCGCCTGTACGGTGACGTTATGATGCTGGACTTAGATACGCTGCGCCAGGACGTGAAAAGAAATACCCTCTCCCCTTATGGTGTTGACATATATCGTCCAAATGGACGCATGGAAACAGTCAGCCTTGAAAAATGGCACTCTATGGAACTCTGCGAAAAAGACGCCTTGAAAAGCTGGGGGTTCTGCTACAGGCCGGAGCAGGTCACAGAATGGCAGCACCACTATTCCGGCATGTTCAGCCGGTGGAAAGAGCAGGCGTTTTCCTACATGGCCCAGGATTTGGAGGAACTTCTGAACATCAGCTATATGGAGGCGGCACAGAACCCCGATACAGACATGTACCGCATACCGCTGGGGACGGCCCGGCAGATGCTCCTTTATGATGAAGCGCCGGTTTACCGACTTCTCCCTTCCGGCCCGGAAAAGATACCCCCCATTGCGGCGGTCCGGGCAGGCTTGTGGTATGAGAACTACCGGGAATTTGCTGTTGCCCCGGAGGATTTGGGCGCGGTTGACGCCCTGGTACGCAGGGAAACGGACCGGCTCGCGGGGAACCGCCCGAAACTTCATCAATCAGAGAAAAACCGTTCCACGCCGGAGCGGTAAATTTTTGCACAGACTGGAGGTGATAATGTTTGGCAGAAAATTTACAGCATGAAGATTTTGGGGAAAAGATCGGAGGCGCGAAAAAAGACCTCTGGAAAGACCGCGGTCTATATGTAGACGACCTGGGCGCCATGAATGAGCGGGAGGCGAAGAAATTCGTCAAGAAGGATAATGTCTGGAAAAAGCCGGACTATCAGGCCATGCTTGACGGTGGTGTTTCCCTCGGTGTTGTCTATTTCATCAAAAAGGCGTGGGACAGCCTGGGGGCTTCTCCCCAATACCGGTACAGCGACAAGACCCCGGAGCTTAGGCGTGCCAGGCAGGAGGAATATATTGAGACCGTCCGGCAGCTACAGGCCGTGATCGAGGATGTGCGCACATTGGATGACGCCATGCAAGCCTATGACCGCTTTCTGATACAGAATGGATATGTGGAGCAGGTGCAGGGCTGGGCCAGCGGAACCCATTACCGCGCTACGAAGAAAGCCCTGGATAACCCGGTCATTACCAATAAGCTGGTGCAGACCTTACATATCCGCTCGGCTTCCCACTTTGACCGGGATTTCACGCAGAAGGCGCAGCAGGAACAGTTTGGCGTTTCCAAAGACCAGAAGGTGCCAAAGGGCTATGCGATCCACTTCAATGACGGAAAAAACACCTATTCCAGAAATAACGACTGGAAACCCGGCACTTATTATGTGACGAAGGGCTATTCTATTTTGCAGACAAACTTGGAATCCCGCGAGGCAGCCCTGAAATGGGTACAGGATTTTGCCCGGCAGCGGAGCAAAGGCGGAAAGGTCCGGTTTACCCCTCCGCAGCTTGCGCATGTGAGAAGGACTGGGCCGGACTACCGGCGCGGCCAGGAGATCACCGGGCAGCATTATCTTGATACTTTCGGCTTCCGTGGCGGCGAGTTTGGAAACTGGATGAACCAGAATGACCGGCAGGCGTCCCTGAACATGGGGTTTGAAGCATTGAAAGACCTGGCGGCTGCCTTGCAGATCAGCGATCAGGACATTGCCTTTGGCGGCACGCTTGCTATCGCTTTCGGTGCCAGAGGCAGCGGCAACGCCGCGGCCCATTATGAACCGCTCCGCAAGGTCATCAACCTTACGAAGATGCACGGGGCCGGTTCCCTGGCGCATGAATGGTGGCACGGCTTTGACGACTACCTGGGGGCAAAGATGGGCGCGAAAGGGATGCTCTCAGAACAGCCCCGCCTTTACCCATTGTTCCAAAAGCTCATTGATACCATGAAGTACAAACCGGAGATGCCGGAACAGGCGGCCAAACGCACCGAGGCACAGAACAGCCGGACAAAGAAAAACGCGGCAAGCTGGCTGGATTCGGCGGTGCTTGGCTCCTTGAAGCGGTATGGCAGTGAAAGTACGCTGGAACAGTACGCAGCATTAAAAGACGCTTTCCTTTCCGGGAAGGTCGGTTCCGTGGATAAGATCAGCACCTTAAAGAAATCCGTCAGCGGCCATGTGATCCCCAAAAGTGAACGTGACCGTCTGGAAATGTTCGAGCGGATGCTTCACGGGATTCAGGAGCAGGAAACCCCGCAGATCGGGCGGACAGAGACCAACTTCTACCGCAATTCCGTAAAAATGGGAAAGGAATGTGAAAAAGACGGCGGCTATTGGGACAGCAACACGGAAATGACAGCCAGGGCTTTTGCCTGTTATGTCAAGGATAAGCTGCCCTATGCTTCTGATTATCTGGCAGGCCATGCGGATTGCGCGGTAGCCCTCGTTATGGATAAATCCGGGGAGACAGAAGTTTTGAAAGCCTATCCCCAGGGTGAGGAACGCAGGGCGATCAATGCGGTGTTTGACGAGATCGTGGCAGATTTGAAATTGCAGCACACCCTTACCCACGCGGAAACAACGCTGCCTCTTGCGGTGCAGGCTGTACCGTTGGCTGAAAATGAGCAAATTTCCATATTTACGATGGAACGCCCTTCGGTGATCGGACAGCTTGCGGCGGCAAGGCCGACAGAAAAAAGTGCGCCGGCGCAAGCGGCTCCCAAGAAGTCCCACGCGCCGGAGATTTAAGGAGGTGGAACATTGGAAGAAAACAAGGATTACCAGGTTTACCGTTTTGATTATCTGACGGAAGGCAGCCAGCTTAAATTGGATCACAGCGTATATTGTGAGGATGTGGATATATCTTCCCTGATTACGCAGAGCGCGGATGTACTGGAGGCACTGCGTCAGGACAGCATGGACGGCGAGCAGAAAGCCCTTGCAATCGTGCAGGCGGCGGCAAAACAATGGGAACAACAGGCAGCAGTCACGCAGAAATTGAACCGTGCGCTGGCATATCTGCGGACACCGGAGGTTGTGCATACGGGAAATGAATGGCGCAAAACCGGTAACTGGCGGGATGCCGAGGAAATCAGCAACCGTGTCTATAAGATGACTTGCAGCGTTTGGGAAGATACCAAATATGACCGGGAAACGCAACAAAGCGTTCCGGTTGCCTGGTATGTGACCTGGGATGTGTATGTGAATTCCCCAAAGGAGGGATATGGGGAAAAGATCGCCGGACAGAACCAGAAGCGTTATACAGACAAAGCCGCCGCTATGAAATATCTGGATGGGCGCAAGAAAGCCTACTCCCACCTGTTTACTGAAATTTCCCCGCAGATTCCGAAAAAATATGAACGCCACTTTACCGTTCACGGTGCCCTCCTTCCCGGTTATACCGTAGAGGGCCAGGAGCCGGTCAAGGCAGAGCACACCGCCGCCGAGGTTTCGGAGGGCGGTATTTCTTTGCCCGAAAAGTCGGAAAAGCCTTCCGTGCTGGGGAAACTGGCGGCGGCGAAGCTGGGCGCAAAAGAGTCCGGGCAACCGATCCGACGGGGAGAAAAACATCAGTCAGAAGAAAGGAGCAGCTTATGAATGAGTGGGAAAAGAATCGGCGCATGGCAGAATCTTACCGGCAGTCATACCCTCCCGGTACAAGGCTGGAACTGATTGGGATGGATGATCCGTTTGCACCGGTTCCGGCAGGAATGAGGGGAACGGTTAACTATGTGGATGACCAGTCGCAGATTCATGTGAAATGGGACAATGGCAGCGGGCTTGCCCTTATCCCGGACATGGACAGTTTTCGCAGGCTATCCGCAAAAGAGATTGAGGCGGAGAATGCGGCGAAGGGTTCTGTCGTAAGCAGGCTTACCGCTTCCAAAACGCAACCAGGGAAAGAACGGGAAGAAGGCAGGCGGCAGGCAAAGCCGAATAAAAAGAAGGAGGATATGCAGTTATGAACGTGTTAATGGTAGAGCCTGGGGAAGTCCCCTATGCGGTGGATATTGGCGAAGGTCTGGAGGCATTGCAGACCGCTGTCGGCGGGGACATTCAGGCTGTTTACCCTTACGAGGACCCGGTTGCCCTGATCTGTAATGATGACGGCAAATATATGGGGCTTCCCCTGAACCGTGCTCTCCGTGATGACGAGGGCAATATCTATGATATTGTTGCCGGGAATTTCTTTCTCTGCGGGCTTGGCGAGGAAGATTTTACAGACCTTCCCGCAGACCTTATGGAGAAATACCGGCAGCAGTTTGAGCACCCGGAGCAGTTTGTCCGCATTGCCGGGAAAATCCTGGCGGTCAAGCAGCCGGTCCCTTCCCCTGAAGAACAGGAGGCACAGCGGGCGCAGATGGCCGCACAGGAGGCGCAGCGGGAAGAAATGCGGCTGGACGATTCCACGGACCTGGCCTTTGACCTGGATGTGTTCCTGCGGCAGTACAGTGACGCTTATGCGGATATGCACCCCGATTTCCATGAGGAAAAAGAACGCATGTCGGACGAACTGCTTTCCGGGCAGACCGGAAAGATACGCATGAGGATGGCAACTGTCATTCAGGAGGAACATTTGGACGGCGAGGCCAGACCGCTGCTGAATCGCATTGCCGCCTATGAAAAGGAATACGGGATCAGCGCCTACTCCATTTACCAGCTTGACTTATCGGACAGCACCGACGACCTGCGCTTTATGTCTCTTGACTGGCTGGAAAAGAAAGGGCTCCCGGTAGACAGGGACAATTACCAAATGGTCTATGCGGCGGAGCTTTCACCCGGCGAAACACTGGAAGATATTTATACCCGCTTTAACACCGACCACCCGGAGGATTTTAGAGGACACTCCCTTTCTGTCTCTGATGTGGTAGTGCTCCACGAAAAAGGCAGCGACACCGCCTACTATGTGGACAGCATTGGATTTAAGGAAGTGCCGGATTTTTTGGGCGGTGCCCGGCAGCCGGAGGCAAAGCGGGATGTGTCGCTACGGGAGCAGCTTGACGACGCAAAGAAGCAGGCGGCAAAAGCAGAACCTAAGACGCCGGAGAAAAAGAAAGAACCGGAAAGGAGCTGATGGCTTATGCTGATGGCAGAACAGGAACCCTATGCCTTAATGGTGCAGCCGGACGATATGCTGATCAGTCCCCGTGAGGTTAATGATAACTTCGGAACAATGGTATGCTTCTACCCCCGCTATGCCCTGGGCGATCACCACAACTATGTTGACAAGGACGATTTTCTTCGGGAAATGTACCTAAACACCGTTGGCAACAACGAGCGCGGCATGGAACGCTATGAGCGCATGGTAAATATGGTCTGGAGCCGGAAAATGACCGGCGACCACCCCGATCCCCGCGCCGTGGATGATACCATGCTCCGGGTGATCTCTGAAAAATACATTGTGATGCCCCTGTATCTTCTGGATCACAGCGGCCTTGCCATGCAGACCGAGAGCTTTCACGATCCCTGGGACAGCGGGCAGGTAGGTTGGGTATATGTTTCCAAAGAGGATGCGCTGAAAGAGTTCGGCGGGGAGAAAATGACCGGCACCCTCCGAAAGAAAGCCGAGGATTTGCTTCGGGGCGAGGTTGCCGAGTATGACGCCTATCTCCGGGGTGAGTGCTATGGTTTTGAGCTGTATAAAAACGGCGAGCTTTCGGATAGCTGCTGGGGCTTCATCGGAAGTTTGGAAGATGCCTGTAAAGCAATGGCGGATTATCTGCCGGACGAGTGCAAAGGCATGACGGAGCACCTTTCGGAAGTGAAAGAACCGGCTTCCATGATTAAGACGCTCCTTCGGCACGCCCGTATTCAGATCGAACAGGCGGCGAAAGCCCATGAACACGCCCCGCGCCAGCAGGTGCTAAGTGAGGTGCGGTAATGAACAGACTACATTTTTTCAGGAAGGAGGATGCAGGTGCAGGAAGATATTGAACAAAGAACCATGTCAGTCACGGTCCAGGCAACAAAGCTGTCCGGGCGGGTGCTGAAAGCAGCCATTGCCGCCGCGCTTCAAAAGATGGAGCAGAACCGCAATACCCCGAAAGTTGGCCGTAACAGCATGAAACGGCTGACCGCCAGGGACCCCGGCGCCAGTACCATTGAAGTGACCGGGCGGATTCGCTCTTTTGAACGGATTGCCAAAAAGCATGAGGTCCGTTATCACATTGAAAAGGATCCCGACACGGACCCGCCCAAATGGACGGTATATTTCAAGGCAAACCAGGCGGACGCACTGACCGCGGCATTTAAGGAATATACAAGAAAAGACCTTGCCCGCAGCACCAGGCCGTCGCTGCTTTCCCAGCTCGCCAAATTCAAAGAGCTGGCGCAGACGCTTGGCCGTGACAAGGTAAAGAATAAGGAGCATGGAGGGCCGGAGCGTTGAAGATAGATACCGACACCCTGAAAAAGCAGGTGATCCTCCACCTGCCTTACCTTCTGTTCCTTTTTGTATTCGCAAAGCTGGGCCAGGCGGTGCGGCTGGCTCCCGGAGCGGATGCTTCGCAAAAACTGCTGGGGCTAAGTGAAGGTTTCACTTTGGCCTTTCAGAGCATGTGGCCCGGTGCGGCGATGGACTGGCTGGTGGGTCTTGGCGGTGCGGTCATTGTGCGGCTGGCGGTGTATCTCAAAGGAAAGGACGCCAAAAAGTACCGCAAAAACGTGGAATACGGTTCTGCCCGCTGGGGCAGCAAAACGGATATTGCCCCATTTATGGACCCAAAGCCGGAAAATAACATCATTCTGACGCAGAGCGAGGGGCTTATGATGTCCGGCAGGCCGAAGAACCCGGCCAACGCCCGGAATAAAAATGTGCTGGTGGTCGGCGGTTCCGGCTCCGGCAAAACGAGGTTTTTTATCAAGCCCAATCTCATGCAGATGCACAGCTCTTATGTCGTTACCGATCCGAAAGGCACGGTCTTGATTGAGGTTGGAAAGCTGTTAAGCCGGGGCACACCGAAGCTGGATAAGGACGGAAAGCCGGTCCGGGGCAAGAATGGGAAGATCGTGTATGAGCCGTATAAAATCAAGGTATTCAACACCATCAATTTCTCAAAGAGTATGCACTATAACCCTTTTGCGTATATCCACAATGAGAAGGACATTCTCAAACTGGTAACGGTGCTGATCGCCAACACGAAAGGCGAAGGAAAATCCGGGGACGATTTTTGGGTCAAGGCCGAAACGCTGCTCTATACGGCTCTGATCGGCTACATCTATTATGAAGCTCCTTCCAATGAGCAGAACTTTTCTACGCTGGTGGAAATGATAAACGCTATGGAAGTCCGGGAGGATGACGAGACTTTCAAAAATGCGGTTGACCTGCTCTTTGATGCTCTGGAACAGAAAGACCCGGACCACTTCGCCCTCCGGCAGTATAAAAAATACAAGCTGGCTGCCGGCAAGACGGCTAAGTCGATCTTAATTAGCTGCGGCGCCAGACTTGCCCCGTTTGACATTAAGGAAGTCCGGGAGATTACCATGTATGACGAGCTGGAGCTTGATTTGGTGGGCGACAGAAAAACGGCACTGTTCTTTATCATCAGTGATACGGATGCGACCTTTAATTTCCTTGTCAGTATGGCTTATACCCAGCTATTCAACCTGCTCTGTGAGCGGGCGGATGATAAATTTGGGGGCAGGCTCCCGGTCCATGTGCGGTGCCTGATCGACGAGGCGGCCAATATCGGCCAAATCCCGAACCTGGAAAAGCTGATGGCAACGATCCGTTCAAGAGAAATATCCGCCTGCCTGGTATTGCAGGCACAGAGCCAGCTCAAAGCGCTTTATAAGGACAACATGGACACGATTATAGGCAACTGTGATTCTTCTCTTTTCCTGGGCGGTAAGGAGGAAACCACCTTGAAAAGCTGGAATTCCCTGCTGGGGAAAGAAACCATTGATATGTATAACACCAGCGTCACGAAGGGCACCCAGGAATCCCACGGACAGAATTTCCAAAAGCTGGGCAAAGATTTAATGTCCGTTGACGAGCTTGCGGTGATGGACGGCGGCAAATGCCTCCTGCAGATCAGAGGCGTACGTCCCTTCCTGTCCCGGAAGTACGATATTACCAAACACCCGAATTACAAATACCTTTCGGATTTTGACGAAAAGAATGCCTTTGACATAGAGAAATACCTGTCTACAAGGCTGCCTGTACGTCCCGGAGAGCTGTACCCCAACTATGAGATCACGCCGGAAGAACTGGCAGCACAGACAACCGCGTAAAATCCCGCTGTATTATTTTCTTATTATATGGCGGGCTTTTATATACCCTTTGGAAAGGAGGCGCCCATTGCGGATTCGTGATTCTCCCTGACAACTGAATATTCCCCGCAGGTCTTGTCCTGCCCCTTATGCTGCCGCCATGTTTTTGTAGGTTTTCTATTTGAGCATGGCGGCGGCTTTTTTTCGTTTCAGGCCCAATGCGGCCACAACAATAAATTTTATGAATTTTAAGGAGGACTAACTTTATGGCATTTTTCGCAAGCGCGATTGACACTTTGAAAATTCTCGTGATCGCCCTGGGCGCGGGTCTCGGCGCATGGGGTGTTATCAACCTCTTGGAAGGCTATGGCAATGACAATCCCGGTGCCAAGTCTCAGGGTATGAAACAGCTTATGGCGGGCGGCGGTATCGCCCTGGTGGGTGCCACGCTGATTCCGCTCCTGTCCGGCCTGTTCGGTTAATAGCCGATGGGCAGTCTGTTTGACTGGATAACAGACTGGATCAAAGAGGGCCTGATCGAAGCAATCACCGGGCAGTACACCAGTATTTTTGAATCGGTAAACAGCCAGGTCGCGGATGTGGCCGGGCAGGTCGGACAGACCCCGCAGGGCTGGAATGGCGGCGTGTTCAGTATGATCCAGAATCTTTCTGAAACCGTCGTCATTCCCATTGCGGGCATTATTCTGACCTTTGTGCTGGTATATGAGCTGATTCAGATGATTTTGGAAAAGAATAACATGCACGATTTTGATACGTTCAACATCTTCAAGTGGATCTTCAAGACCTTTGTAGCCACCTACCTGCTTACCAACTGCTTTACGATTGTCATGGCGGTGTTTGATGTCGCCCAAAATGTGGTATCGCAGAGCGCCGGCGTGATAAACGGAAATCTGGATGTCACGGCGGCGCTGGCTGACCTGGAAACGCAGCTTGAAGCAATGGGGATGTGGGAGCTGATCGGCCTGTGGCTGGAAACTAACATCATCAACCTGTGCATGTGGGTACTGTCTATTGTAATCTTTGTCATTGTCTATGGCCGCATGATTGAAATATATCTCACGGTCAGTCTGGCACCCATACCGTTTTCCACAATGGCAAACCGTGAATGGGGACAGATGGGGACGAACTATCTTCGTTCCCTGTTCGCCCTGGGATTCCAGGGGTTCTTGATCCTGGTATGCGTCGCGATCTACGCGGTGCTGGTCCAGTCGATCCCCTCGTCCGGCGATATTCACGGTGCGATCTGGGGCACGGCGGGATATACCGTCCTGCTGGCCTTCGCCCTCTTTAAGACAGGCTCGTTATCAAAGAGCATTTTTAACTCGCATTAGCGGGTAACAACTACATTCTAACAAGGAGGAACTTTCATTATGAGTAAAACCAATACCGAACCCATGCAGCCGGACACTCAGGCGTCCGAAGGCTTGAAGCTGGATGTGACCGTGCGCCCGATTGCCCCGATGGGAAATCTTATGGCCTTTGCCAACGTGACGATTGGAGACTGTATTAAAATCGACGGCTTCCGTATCTGCTCCGGCGAAAACGGCCTGTATGTCAACATGCCTTCCACCCAGGATAAACAGGGAAAATGGAGGGATGTGTGCTGGCCGGTGACGGCGGACTTCCGCAGGCAACTGGGTGACGCCCTGATCGAAGGGTACGGCCAGGCGATTGAAAATTTGCAGGCCACCCTTGAAGCGACCAGGGGTGCGGAAAAGCCTTCCCTGACCGGCGCCCTGAAAGAAAATGCCGGAAAGGTCAAGACGCAGCCGGCAAAGCCCGCACCTGCCAAGAGTGAGCAGGCCCGCTGATGGCGGAGGCCGGAAAATATGGCATTGTGTACGCGGACCCGCCCTGGCGCTATGACATGAAGCGCGGCAAAGGCGTGGCGGAAAACCATTACCCCACCATGAGCATAGATGAAATATGCGCACTGCCGGTTGCAAACCTTGCGGCCAAAGACAGTGCGCTTTTTCTATGGGCTACCTTCCCGCAGCTCAATGAGGCGTTCCGGGTAATCGAGGCATGGGGCTTCCACTATAAGACCCTGGCGTTTCTGTGGCTGAAGCAGAACCGGAAAGCCGATACATGGTTTTATGGGATGGGCTTCTGGACCCGCTCTAATGCGGAGGTGTGCCTGCTGGCAACACGCGGGCACCCGAAACGCCAGTGTGCGGGAATCCACCAATTTGTGATCTCCCATATCGAACAGCACAGCAAGAAGCCCGATGAAGTGCGGGACAAGATCGTAAAGCTCATGGGAGATCAGCCCAGGGTGGAGCTTTTCGCCAGGCAGCAGACGCCCGGCTGGGACGTGTGGGGCAACGAAGTGGATTGCAGTATCACAATGCCGCAGATTGGATAGAAAAGATTCTCGCAGATCGGAGGTGACAATGAAATGCCTTATGTACCCGTACCTAAAGACTTAACCAAAGTCAAGACCAAAGTAGCCGCTGGCCTGACAAAGCGCCAGCTTATTTGTTTCAGTCTGGCCGCGCTGGTGGGGTTGCCGGTATATTTCTTTACCCGCGGCGCCATTGGCAATTCGGCGGCGGTGCTCCTTATGATCGGCCTGATGATGCCCTTTTTCTTCTTTGCCATGTATGAGAAGGACGGGCAGCCTGCCGAGAAATTGCTGAGGAACCGGCTCCGCTATAAGCTCTGGCCGAAGAACCGTCCTTACCGGACGGAAAATCTCTATAAATCTATATCCAAAAAGGAGGTATCACAGATTGCCAAAAACCAAACAGCAGGAGGCGCAGGAAAAACGTCTGCAAAGAAACGTAAAGCAGGCAAAAAAGACCCGCGCCGAAGCAAGAAAGGCAGGAAGTAAAACTGCCTCTCCGGCCGGGCCGAAGAAAAGGCCCGGCTTTTTTTCCGGGCTGAAAGCGGACGCCCCGCAGACGGTCCAGCAGAGTATTCCCTATAAGGAAATGTACCGGGACGGTATCTGCCGTGTGAGCGGCAATTTTTACACCAAGACGGTACAGTTCTTTGATATTAACTACCAGCTCGCGCAGGCGGACGACAAAGCGCAGATTTTTGAGGGCTACTGCGATTTTCTCAATTACTTTGACGCCTCGATCCATGTGCAGCTCACTTTCATCAACCAGCGGGCCAATATGCAGGACTTTGTTCGGAGCATAGATATTCCTACCCGTGGCGACGAGTACGACGGAATCCGCAGGGAGTACGCGGATATGCTGAAGAACCAGCTCCAAAAGGGCAACAACGGTCTTACCAAGCGGAAATATATCACGTTTGGGATTGAGGCGGAGGACCTTCGCACGGCGAAAATGCGTCTGGAACGGATCGAAACGGATGTGCTGGGGAACTTCAAAGCCCTGGGCGCGCAGGCAAGGCCCCTGAACGGGCTGGAACGTCTGGAGCTTTTGCACAGCCAGCTCCACCCGGACGGCCAGGAGAAATTTCATTTTAACTGGTCGGATTTGCCGAAAACCGGGCTCTCCACAAAGGACTATATCGCCCCTTCCGGCCTCTCCTTCTCACAGGACGGTAAAACCTTCCGGGTGGGCGACCATTCCGGCGCGGTGTCCTTCTTGCAGATTTTGGCCCCGGAGCTGACGGACCGGCTGCTTGCCGACCTTTTGGACTTGAACGACGCCGTAACGGTGAACCTTCATATCCAGTCTATCGACCAGGCCCAGGCGATCAAGAACATCAAACGCAAGATGTCCGATTTGCAGAAAATGACGATTGAGGAACAGAAAAAAGCGGTCCGCTCCGGCTATGACATGGACATCATACCTACCGACCTTGCCACTTATGGCGAAGAAGCGAAAAATCTCTTGCAGGATTTGCAGAGCAGGAATGAAAGGATGTTCCTTGTGACGGTGCTGGTGGAAAATATCGCCCCGAAGCGCCAAAAGCTGTTTAACGATATTTTCGCCGCTTCCGGTGTGGCGCAGAAATACAACTGCGCCCTGAAACGTCTGGACTTCCAGCAGGAGCAGGGCCTTATGTCCTCTCTATGCCTGGGACAGAACCAGATCGAGATCGAGCGCGGGCTTACCACCAGCAGCACGGCTATTTTCGTACCGTTTACCACCTGCGAACTGTTCCAGGAGGGCGAAGCTTTGTATTACGGTCTCAATGCCCTTAGCAATAACCTGATTATGGCGAACCGCAAAAACCTGAAAAATCCCAACGGTCTGTTCCTGGGTACGCCCGGCAGTGGCAAATCTTTCTCTGCCAAGCGTGAGATCGTCAATGTGTTTCTTCTGACGGAGGACGACGTTATCATAGCAGACCCGGAAAATGAGTATGGACCTTTGGTAAAACAGTTTGGAGACCAGGGGCAGGTCATTGACATTTCCCCTAACTCCACCAACTACATCAATCCGATGGACATTAACCTGGACTATTCGGACGATGAAAACCCGATCACCCTGAAAAGTGATTTTATCCTGTCTCTGTGTGACCTTATCATCGGCGGCAAGGAGGGGCTTTCCCCCATTGAAAAGACGATCATTGACCGCTGCACAAGGCTTGTGTACCGGGACTATTTGCAGGACCCGCGCCCGGAAAACATGCCGATCCTGGGGGACCTGTACGACCTCCTTCGCAAACAGAGCGAGCCGGAGGCACAGAATATTGCCACGGCGCTGGAAATCTACGTCAACGGTTCATTGAATGTGTTTAACCACCGTTCCAATATCCAGATGGATCACCACCGGGTACTGTGCTTCCAGTTGAAGTCATTGGGAAAGGCCCTGAAAGAGATCGGCCTTCTTATCATGCAGGACGCGGTCTGGAACCGTGTTACGGCCAACCGCTCCAAGCATAAGACGACCTGGTTCTATATCGACGAATTCCACCTCCTGCTGAAAGGCCAGACAGGGAGTTTTAGCGTCGAAATTTGGAAAAGGTTTAGAAAATGGGGCGGTATTCCCAGTGGTTTAACTCAGAATGTGAAGGACCTGCTGGCTTCCAGGGAGATCGAGAACATTTTTGAAAACTCAGATTTTATCTACATGCTCAACCAGGCTCAGGGAGACCGGCAGATTTTGGCGAAGCAGTTAGGCATTTCGCCCCACCAGCTTTCCTATGTGACCCATTCCGGCCCCGGCGAGGGCCTTTTGTTCTTTGGCAACGTGATTATTCCCTTTGTGGATCATTTCCCGAAGGACACCCTTTTGTATTCGGTCCTTACCACAAGGCCGGATGAAGTGGCGGGGGCATGAGCGTCGGCAGACCAACAACGATAATTCAGACTGGAGGTGATGGATATGTCCCGTGATAAAGAGTTCAGACGACCCAAAGACGCGGTACGGCAGCCGGCAAGGAAAACAGAAACAGACGTCCGGGCTGGTGAGGTGCGCGGCCAGGATTTTGATCTGCGCCGGGCCCGTGATGCTCCTGTTCAGGAAGATAACCGACATAGAGGAAGGAACCTGTATCAAGGGGGTTCGGAGGACGGCACAGTTCCGGCAGCGGATTCCAGTGTGGATTATACTGCTTCCCGGCAGGCGTCCGGGGATTCTGTTCCGGACAGCCGCGGCGATTCACAGCAAAGCGGGCCGAATTTTTCCGGGCGTGACAGCTTCCGCGAAAGCAGGCAGCAGGATTCCGGCAGGTTTCGGCGCCAGGATGCAGACTTTTCCCGGCGCGGCGGCCAGGAGTTGTCCGGTTCCGGCAGTTCGGAGGCTTCCGCTGCTTCAGATGGCGGCAGTACAAATGCCGGGGAAACACCGGGCAGACGCCGGATGCACCAGCACGGCAACAAATACCAGCAGCGTTTCCAGGAGGCGGCAAAAGCCGAGGAACCCCAGGAGAAACAGCCGGGATCAGCCGAAGGAGAACCAAAACGGCCTTCCAAGCTGGAATTTACCGCTGACGAGCTGCCACCGGAGGCGGCGGATAAAAAGCTGACCCAGGCGAGGCGCAGGGCCGAGCGTATGGAAAAGAAGCTGGAGGACGCCGAGGCGCGTCTGCCTTCCCGGAAAAAACTGCGTATGGAGACGGCTTCCGACCCGGAGACCGGCAAAGCAAAAAAGCGGCTGAAATTTGAGCAGGAAGTAAAATCCCAGCGGGCCCATGTAAAGGGTTCCCTTCCCATGCGCCCGGTAAAGGCGGCTGCAAATACGGCTGTCGGTTACGCGCATAAGAAAATCTACCAGGCGGAGGAAGAAAATGTTGGCGTGAAAGCCGCCCACCGCACAGAGCTTGTGGGTGAGGCCGGGGTGCGCACCCTGTACCACCGCCATAAAACAGCGCCTTACCGCCGGGTGACAAAGCTGCAGCAGAAATCAGCGAGGGCTAACGCGCAGCTTGCCTACCGGCAGGCCCTTTCGGATCACCCGGAGTTAAAGAAAAATCTCCTTGCCCGGATGTGGCAGAAGCAAAAGCTGAAACGGCAGTATGCCAAAGCCGCAAGGGAGGCACAGAAAACCGGAAAGCGGGCAAAGGACGCAGCCGTTACAACGGAAAAGATCGCTGCCTCGGTGGTAAACACCGTCAAGCGCCACCCGGTTATCTGCGGCATTCTCGTCCTTCTGCTTCTGGTGGTATTTCTCATTTCTTCGCTGTTTTCCTCGTTTTCCAATATCGGGACCGGGGGCCTGGGAAGTATCGCCGCCTCTACCTATCTGGCGGAGGATCAGGACATCAACAACGCGGAGCTTATCTATACCGAGTGGGAAACAGACCTGCAAATGGAAATAGACCGTGTGGAAACAGACCGGCCCGGTTATGACGAGTACCGCTATAACATCGGCGCTATCGAGCATGACCCCTATATCCTGATGGGCTATCTCACTTCTGCCTATCAGAATTTTACCTATGAGCAGATCGAGGGCGTCCTGCGGCAGCTTTTCAATGAGCAGTATTCCCTTACCTTTACGGAGGAAACGGAAATCCGCTACCGGACAGAGACCCATGTTGACCCGGAGACCGGCGAGGAAACCGAGGAAGAAGTGCCCTATGAATGGCACATCTTGAATGTAAAGCTCACGGCCACGCCTCTTGCAAACCTGGTGGTACAGCGCATGAGCTCCGAGCAGAAAGAAATCTGTGAGATTCTATTGCAGACCAAGGGCAACCGGCAGTATGTGAAAAATGTCTTTGGAATAAACTGGCTGCCCTATGTCACCAGCTACTACGGCTACCGGGTACACCCCATCAGCGGGGGAAAGGACTACCATACCGGTGTTGACATCGGCATGGCCCAGGGCACGGAAATCTTAGCCGGCCATGACGGAACAGTGACGCTGGCAGGAAACGCAGGCGGCTACGGCCTGTGTGTCGCCATTGAAGGCGAGGCTTACGAGGGGCATACCCTTACCACGAAATACGGCCACTGTTCGCAGCTTCTTGTGTCCGTGGGTCAGGAAGTAAAAGCCGGGGATGTGATCGCAAAGGTCGGCAGCACTGGCAATTCTACCGGGCCGCACCTGCACCTGGAGGTATTGGTGGACGGGCAGTATTTAAACCCGCTGTATTTTGCAGATACCGGCGATACCAACAGTATCGGCCTGCCAGACATTGGCGCGGGCGGAGGCGGCAGCTACTTTGATTACGATATTCCACCGGAGGCCCTTGCGGATGAACAGTTCGCGGCCATGATCGCGGAGGCGGAGAAATACTTAGGCTATCCGTATGTGTGGGGCGGTGCAAGCCCTTCCACTTCCTTTGACTGTTCGGGCTTCGTTTCCTGGGTAGTCAACCATACCGGCTGGAACTTCGGACGGCTTACCGCGGATGGGCTTCTAGGCGTGTGTACGCCTGTATCGAGCGCGGACGCAAGGCCCGGCGACCTGATTTTCTTCCAGGGGACCTATAACACCAGCGGCGCGAGCCATGTGGGAATCTATGTGGGTAACGGAATGATGATCCATTGTGGGGACCCGATCTCTTACGCAAATATCAATACAAGTTACTGGCAGAGCCACTTCTACACCTTTGGCCGTCTGCCTTAACAGAATGGAGGTAACAAATTGAACCCTAAAATTGAAAAACTGGCAAAAGACATTGAAAAGACCAAGGCGAAGATCGCGGAGCAGCAGGCCAGGCTCCGGGATTTGGAGAAACAGAAAACGGAGCTGGAGAACACCGATTTTGTGGCGGTGGCCCGCAGCTATCACCTGACGCCCCAGGAATTGGCCGAATTCTTAAAAACGCGGCAGATGGCGTCCGTACAGGAACCTTCGCCGCAGGAACAGGAGGAAGTGCATGAGGACTAAACGAATCTCTCTCCTTGTGGCGCTTGTCTTTCTCATAGGCGCCATGACCTTACCCATGACGGCTTTTGCCGCCGGTGACAAGGACACCACGCCGCCCACGCTTACGGCGGTGCTGGATGAGGAAACCGTAAAGATCGTAAGCAGCGACGACAATTCCGGCGTGGAGGCTGTCTATATCGACAAGACCCGTGTAAATTCCCTTGTAGACGGGAAAGCCTCTGTCTCGCTGAAGGATTATGCCGGCACGGATAAAAAAGTGAGCGTCTATGCGGTGGACTATGCCGGGAACCGTTCTGATACCGTGAAGTTTGACAACCCCTATTATAAGGAACCGGCGCCCACGGAAAAACCGGCTGCCCCCACGCAGGCGAGCCAGAGCAGCACACCGGCAACGAAACCGGCGCAGACCCCGGCAGCTTCTTCCGGCAGCACGGGCACCGGCACCCAAAGCGGCAATTCCGGCAGTTCCAATACGGGAACGGCTTCGGGCGGCACAAACTCCCAGGGCGGCAGCTCCGGCAGTACAGGAAATTCCGGCACACCGGAACCCACCACTTCCTCCGTCCCGGATGGTGCTTTCACCCCGGAGGGAACCGGGACCGTGCTGGACAGTGCAACCGGCGAGGATGGGGATAAACAGTTTTACACCATTACCACCGAGGCCGGGAATGTGTTCTATCTTATCATTGACGGCAAGCGTGACGACAACAACGTGTATTTCCTGAATGGCGTTACCGAGGCGGACCTGATGGCCCTTGCGGAAAAGAATGATGGCAGCGTGAGCGTGATCCCGGCTGCGGATGTCTGCACCTGTAAGGAAAAATGCGAGGCCGGAAAAGTCAATACCGGCTGCCCGGTCTGCAAAAATGACTTAAACGGCTGCATCGGGAAAGAAAAGCCGGCAGAGCCGGAGGAACCGGCTGAACCGGAACAGTCGAAGAAAGATACCGGCAGCGTCGGCACGATTATCTTTATCATTGTTGCCCTGCTTGCAGTCGGAGGCGTCGGTTACTATGTGAAGATCGTGCGCCCGAAGCAGCAAGCGGCGGACGAGGACGAATTTGACGAGGACGACGGCTACGGGGAGGGCTTTGACCCGGACGAGGCTTACGGCGAACCGGAATATCTCTCCGAGGATGACTTTGAGGATAGCACCCATGAGGACGGCGAGTAATGCGCCGTCCTTACCTATTTTATGAAAGTGAGGTCTTTCTATCGTGAATATGAAAACAAACACACACCGCCGCGGTCTGCACAGGATCGTGGCATTTTTACTCTGCGCGGTATGCGTCTTTAGTCTGCTCCCCGCCCAGGCGTTTGCGGCAGGCGTGGGCCAGAAAGCAAGCTCCTGGCTGGGCGACCAGTATGTAGGGTCTGACGGGCAGCATTATTACGCGCCTGCACCCTATACCTTTCTTGCCTATCATTCGGATGGCACAGTAGATGTCCGCACCAGTTCCGGCGGCAATGCCTACCGGCACTATATGCTGACGGATTCAGAAGGTATCAGCCATCATGTTTACTGTGTGGAGAGCGGGATTGCCTATAACACTTCCGAAAATACCTATACTTCGGAGAATGGGACCAACAGCGATTATCTGAATATGCTCCCTTCTGCTGCCAAGCGCGGCATTACCCTGACGGCGATCTATGGCTGGAAACCCGGCGCCTTCCTTCCTGTTTCCGGGATCAATGAGGACGATTATAAGATTGCGACGCAGATCATCCTCTGGGAATACCAGCAGCAGCTTCGGAGCGACCCCTACAGCAGACACAGCAACGGCCATGCTTCGGCGGACCAGTATTACAGCGTGGTTGCCGGGCGTCCTGCGGAAAAGGCATACAACTGGATTCTGGAACAGGTGGCGTCCCACTCCACCGTCCCTTCCTTTACTGCAGCGAATAAGGGGGATGCCCCTGTTCTGGAACTGAAATGGGACACCAGCAGAAAGGTCTATACCCTGACTGTTACCGACACCAACAACCTGAATATTGACCTGGAAATGCTTTCCGGCAGCGGCGTGACCGTGAGCAGGAACGGCAACCAGTACACCTTCACCAGCAAAAACATGATTATGGACCCGGTTTCTTTTAAGTTCAGAAAAGATATTCCGGTTGCCAATGATATGCTGATCTGGGGCAGGCCCGGCTACCAGACTATGATGACCGGCGCCAGCGACCCGGTTTCCTTCTTTATGAACATCAAAACGGAGACCTACGGAACCGCAAAGATCGTCAAGACCAGTGAGGACGGCATTGTGTCCGGCATTTCCTTCCGCATTTCCGGCACGGATATTTTGGGAAATGAAGTCAATGAGACTGTTACTACCAGGGATAACGGCCAGGTGGAAAAGAAATTCCTGCCCGGCACCTATCTGGTGACGGAAATCCCGGTTGACCGCTATGTGACCCCTTCCGCACAGTACATCACCATTGAGAGCGGCCAGACTTCTTCCGTCCATTTCAGCAATATCCTGAAGAAATTCCGTGTGCATGTGGTAAAGAGCGACGCGGACACCGGGACCGCCCAGGGCGACGCCACCCTTGCCGGGGCGACCTATGGGATTTATTGTGGTGGCGATCTGGTAGATACCTATACCACCGGGCCGGACGGCAGTTTTATGACCCGCTACTATGTCTGCGGCGATAGCTGGACGGTACGGGAGATCGAGCCCAGCACTGGCTACCTTTTGGATGATACGGTCTACGAGGTGGGCGCTTCCCCGACGCTGTACGAGGTGGAGCTGAACACCACGGAAAACCAGGTCACGGAAACCGTGATCTATGGCAATATCCAGCTTGTAAAGCATACGGACGACCCGGACCCGGATGTGTCCAAAGATGAAAATACGGAAGAACCGAATGAGGGAGTGATCGAGCGCCCGGAGGCCGGCGCTGTCTTTGAAATCTACCTGAAGGCGGCGGGCAGCTATGATGCGGCGAAGGAAAGCGAGCGCGACCTGCTCATCACGGACAGTGATGGCTTTGCTTCCTCCAAAATGCTCCCTTACGGCCATTATACGGTCCACCAGGTAGCCGGTGAGGATGGAAAGGCTTTTATCCCGGATTTTACGGTATTTATTTCCGCAAACGGCCAGACCTACAGCTATATCCTGAATAACCGCACCATTACCGCAAGGCTCAAAGTGGAGAAATGCGACGCCGAGACCGGGAACATTATTCCGATGACCGGCACCGGCTTCCAGATCAAGGACCTTTCCACCAGGGAATTTGTCACCCAGGAAATTTTCTACCCGAACCCGGAGACCCTTGATACCTTCTATGTTTCGGACGAAGGCTGGCTCATGCTGCCGGAACCTCTGCATACCGGGGATTATGAGCTTTATGAGGTGGCGGCGCCTTACGGTTATGTCCTTTCCAGTGAGCCCGTGCCGTTCACTATTGACGGCAGCGAGGCGGTTGTGACCGTCACACAGTACAACATGCCCCAGAAGGGCCAGCTCACCATTACAAAGACCGGCGAGGTGTTCGCTTCCGTCCAGGAAAACGGCGGCCTGTATCAGCCGGTGTATGAAGTGGCCGGGCTTCCCGGCGCGGTCTATGATGTGATCGCTGACGAGGATATTTATACCGGCGACGGGACCCTCCGAGTAGCAAAGGACACGGTTGTAGAGACTCTTACCACCGGGGAAGATGGAACCGCCACAAGCGGGCTTCTGTACCTGGGCCGTTACCGTCTGGAAGAACGGCAGGCGCCGGCTGGCATGGTCGTAAATGCGGCCCCGGAATATGCGGAGCTGACCTATGCAGGCGAGACCGTGGAGATCACGCAGACCGCCGCATCCCTGTATGACGAGCGCCAGAAGGTGGATGTGGCCCTGTTCAAAGCCCTGGAAACAGACGAGCTTTTCGGGCTTGGCATAAATGAGGAATACAAGGACATTTCCTTTGGCCTGTATGCTTCCGCTGACCTGACGGCGGCGGATGGCAGCGTGATCCCGGCAGGCGGGCTTCTGGAAGTGGTCTCCGTTTCCGCAAATGAGGCGGGCGGCTATGACGCTTGCTTTGATTCCGACCTTCCTTTTGGCAGCTATTATGTGCAGGAGCGCACCACCAACAGCGCCTATGTGCTTTCCGATACCAAATACCCGGTAGTCTTTGAATATGCGGGCCAGGAGGCGGCGCTGGTACAGATTCTTGTCAATGAGGGTGAGGCTGTTCCCAATGACCTGCTCCGCGGGCACATTGACGGCGTGAAATATGGCGAGAGCACAGACGGCAGCGAGGATGTGAAGCTGGCCGGCGCGGTGATGGGCCTGTTTACGCCTGATACCGAGGAATTTACCGAAGAAAACGCGCTGCTTACCGTAACCACCGGCGAGGACGGCAGCTTTGCCTTTGAAAATATCCCTTACGGCCACTGGATCGTAAAGGAAATCTCCGCTCCCGCGCTCTATACGGTGAGCCCGGAGGAACACCATATCTATATCGGTGTGGACGGACAGACAATCGAAATCCGTGTGGATGATACCCTGATCCGCGGACGGGTACAGCTCCATAAGACCGAGGCGGTGGATGAACCTTCCTCTGTGGAGAGCGACAAAGAAAATACTTTCCTGCGCTTCCTCTCCGGCGCGGTGTTTGAACTGTATGAGGACACCAACAGCAACAAGGAGCTGGATGCCGAAGATACGCTGGTCGGCACCCTGAAAGAGACAGACGGCGGATTCCACATGGCGGAGAATCTTCTGGCTAAGGGCTATTTCGTAAAGGAAAAGAAAGCGCCGGAGGGCTACCAGCCTGACGAAAAGGCGTATTACTTTGCGATCACCGAGGACGGCCAGACCGTTGTGATCGAAAACGGCGAGGCAGGCCGGGGCTTTACCAATGAGGCATACCGCGGAAACCTGAAAATCACCAAAGATTCCAGTGACGGACGCAAGGACGGCTTTGCCATTGAGGTCAAGAGCGCGGACGGTTCTTACTGCGAGACCTTCACCACACCGAAATCCGGCGTGATCGAGGTCAAGGGGCTGCGCGTTGGCATTTATACCGTAACCGAGCTTTCTAACCGAGCAAGCAAGGACTATATCATTCCTGACGCGGCCACGGTGGAGATCAAGGCGGACCAGACCGCAACGGTCCAGTTCTTTAATGAGAAACCGGAAGAACCGGAAACTCCTGATAATCCGAAAACACCGTCCAAGCCTTCCACACCGTCTAATCCTGATAAGGCAGTACCGCAGACCGGGGATGACAATTTTATTTTCCTGTACGGCGGCCTCCTGGCACTGGCCCTGATCGGCGGCGGGGTGTTTGCTGCCCTCTATTTCAAGAAAGGAAAATACAGCAGACAGACCTCCAGGACAAAGTCTGCGGGCATTGCAGTCCTCTCCCTCTGCGCGGCACTGGCGTTAGGCAGCGGCTTCCTGATGGTCCGTGACCTCTGCCAGTACAGCGAAAGCGCCGGGGCTTATGATGACCTTGCGGGGCTGGTGGAGCTGCCGGAACTGCCGGAGCAGACCGAAACGCCGGAGGATATGGAGACCGGGATGGCGCCCGCTGAAACGGAACCTGCTGGGTCAGCCCCTTCCGTGGTCCTTCCTGCGGTGGATTTTGAATCTTTGCGGGAAAGCGGGCCGGACATCATCGGCTGGCTGAACCTTCCCGATACGGTCATCAACTACCCGGTAACGCAGGCGGACGACAACGAGTATTACCTGCACCACCTGTATGACGGCACCTACAATAAGGTGGGATGCCTGTTCGCGGATTATGAGAACAAGGCGGATTTTTCTGACCGGAACACCATTATTTACGGCCATAACATGCGGGACGGCTCCATGTTCGCAGTCCTGAATGAGTATGACGAGCAGAGTTACTTTGATACCCATAAGCAGATGTACCTTGTGACCCCGGAGGGCGGTTATCTCTGTGAGATTTTCGCGGCGTTTGTGGCAAAGCCTTCCGAATCCGGCAGCGATACCTCTCCCTGGCGTCTTAGCTGGAAGGATGACGGCGCTTATACGACCTGGCTTACCGCTATGGCGGAGCGTTCCGTTGTGGAAACGGACGTCACGGTGACAAGCAGCGATAAGGTGCTGACCCTTTCCACCTGTACGCCCGGAGGCGCGAGCCGCTTCATCGTCATGGCAAAGCTGGTGGAAGTAAACAACTGAACAGACTGAAAACCGGTGCGGGGGCATGTGCTCCCGCACCAGTCATTTACAAGGAGGATTTTTCTATGGTGAATACCATTGTTTCAATACCCGGCTATGTGCATCTGTACCGCTCCCTTCTTAGGTTTTACGACATGCCGGAAAATGAGATCAGGGAAATGCTGTACCTGCTGAACACGGCCAACCTGGACTGCTACGAGTATTACCACCCGGAGCGGGAACTGGTTGAAAGCGGCCCGGTAGCCTTCTGCCACTGGCTGGAGACGATGGACTGCCGGCCCTACCGCACGGAGGTACAGCTTTACAAGTCGCTGCTGTTCCTACAGCGCAGCGTGGACCGTGACCTGATCGTGACCTCCCAGCGGGAGGCATTGCAGACGCTTAAATGTATTATCGCCAATATCGAATACCGCTTTTACAAGGCTTATGAAATGGAGATCGAGGACAAGCGGACCGTTTACGGGGAATGTACCTACCGGCTGGTCCCCAGGGAGGACGAGCCCAGCGTGTGCCTGATGCACGACTGGATTTATCTGCCGAGCGCGTAAATGGTCCCGGATTCTATACAGGATTCGGGACAAATCCATTTTCAAAGGAGGGATGCCTTATCACACAGAAAGAGGTCATTGCCGTTTTTGACGGGCAGGTGGCTCTATGCAGGGAAATCCTGCAAAAGAAAACAAAGGAATACACCGGGGACGATACGGACCGGCTGGGAGCTTTCAAGGCTGCCGCTGCATTGCAGCACACGACACCGGAGTGTGCCCTTGCCGGGATGCTGGCAAAACATATCGTTTCCCTGTATGACATGTGCTTTGCCGATGGCGTGAGTTTCGACGCCGGCACATGGGACGAAAAGATCACAGACAGTCTTAACTATCTGTTTTTACTGAAAGCGATTGTAAAGGAGGGACAGACCAATCAACAGAATTGAAGTAAAGGTTTTGAACTGCCAGGCGGTGGCGGAGGCCGAGAAAAACATGGTGTTTGCGGCCAGACTTACCCAGCGCGGGCATAAGATCAATACAATGGAGGACCTGACGGCGCTTTATGAAAAGTCGTTCAGCAATGATACCGTAACAGCGATCAGCAAGCTCCCGCACCCCACGGTCCAGAAATTCGCGGTCATTACCGTTGCCATTGTAGGCGCAAGCAGGCGTTTCCTGGCACAGATCACCAGGCACCAGAACGAAGTAAAGTTTATGAGCGCGTCCTTACAGTACAGCAACTATGCGGGGCAGGCAGACTTTGCCGTACCCTATGAGATTTTGACTGCGCCGAAGGCAATTCAGGAAATGTATCTGGAAAGCTGTAAATCCGATATGGATTGTTACGAAGAACTGTGCGCGGCAGGGATCGGGCACGATGCGGCGGGCTATGCCACGCCCCAGGGCCTTAGAAATGTGCTGATTATTAGTGCCACGCCTTACCAGTGGAAACATATCATCGGCCAGCGGGTATGCCGGCGCAATACGGACGAGACCCGGATCGTGCTCCTGAAAATCTGGCAGGAGCTTTTTTCGTTGAGCCCGGTACTCTTTGCTCCCGATCTTACCGGCCCTTTCTGCCAGAGGGATAAATGCCTGGAGGGGAAAATGAGCTGCGGAAGAAAGATCGCGGGCAGCATGACGCCCGGCGGGATTTTGGCAGCGGATTACCCGGTGCTTATGGAAGGCGGCGCCCATGAAGATTAAGCTGATCGATTTTGGTGTGCCGGAGGGCCAGAGACCCTACCGGCCACATGGGAACGATGCCGGTGCGGATGTGTATATGCCTTATGACTGCACCTTACAGCCCGGTGAGATCGCAAAAATCCCTCTGGGATTTGGGATCGAGGTGCCGGATGGGTTTGCCGGATATGTGTTCCCCCGCAGCAGCATGGCCGTCAAAGGGCTGGTCTGCGAGCTGCCGCCTGTAGATTCCGGCTACCGCGGGGAAATCCACGCGATCCTTAGCAATGTGAGCAGCCAGATGCGGCATGTTCCCAAAGGGTCAAGGATCGGCCAGCTCGTCATTACGCCGGTAGTAATCGCGGATTTTGTGACGGAACTTGGGGAGCAGCGTGGCACCGGAGCCTTTGGCAGCACCGGGAAATGATAAAAATGTAGCAGGAATTTGAACCGTCAGACAAAAGGCGGATCATTTTAGGACAAAACAGGGATTATCGCCGGTATAGGGATTGGACATTATCAGGAGATTACCGGGTACAATATTAAGAAAAGCGGCCAACTGCTGGCCGCTCTACCGTTTGCTATTGAGTTCTTTCATAATGCCGAGAATATATTCCATTGATTTTGAGTCCAGTTTTTTGGCCTCGGTTATAAATTCCTGTAGCGTCTGCGGGCAGGCATTTCCTTCATCAAAGAATTCCTGGGGTGTTACGCCGAGATATTCGCAGATGTAGAAAAAGGACTGCATGGCGGGAAGTGACTTCTTATTCTCAATATTATTGACGTAATTGTTCGCCTGACCCAGTGACAAAGACATGTCACGGGCAGATACACCCTTTAGCGCCCTTAGCTTTGCCAGCCGTTCCGGGACAAAATCTTCATACATCATAGTCACCTCCTTTTACATAATAGATTGTACCTTACAGGAGGCAAATATTCGGTAGATGAAAAAGGGTATTTGCGTTGACTTGCTAAAATAAACCTATTACAATATAGCAAGGCGGTAGTTTTAATCTATTATTGGAGGTGCCAGATGGAAAAGAAAACATGCTGTGTCACGGGACACAGGGATTTACCGCAGAATCAGATCAACTATGTAAAGGCTGCCCTGCTGCATGAAATTGAAAAAGCGGTTGCGGACGGCTTTACCTGCTTTATGAGTGGGTTCGCTGAAGGTGTGGACCAATATTTTGTGGAAATGGTTATAGAAAAACAGAAAGATGATCCGTCACTGGAACTGATTGCCGTAATCCCGTATCAGAAACGGCTGGACAGTCTCAGAGCAAAGGGGCGGACCTATGAAATGCTGGAGGCTTGTTGTGATGTCGTCGTGATACGGGAAGAATACCAGCCCAGCGTCTACTCCCACCGCAACCGCTATATGGTGGAACACTCTGACCGGGTAATCGCGGTGTATGACGGGCGGGAAAAAGGCGGAACCGTAAGGACGATCCGCTTCGCACACCAAATGAAAAAAGAACTGCGGGAAATACCCGTGGGAGAAATCTATCTCCCCAAAAAGTAAAACAGGATAGAAAAACTTGGCACAACGCTCACTTGAACAGTGGGCGTTTTCTTTGTATGACGGGCATGCCGTCAGTCTGTGGTGAAAGTCCACAAGGGGCGTAGTTGCCGACGAACCCCAAAGCGACTCCCAAGGTTTACACCGCGAGATGTGGGCGAGAAGAAGGGATAGCGAAATCGTAGCCTGACGAACAGAAACCTGATACAAGGCGTACATGGCGGATAAGCTGACAAAGAACAGTGAAGTCCAAAAGGCAACCGTAACCCATGTGCGTAAATCAGGCAGGTAGACGAGGAAAGACTGGCAGGCTTATCCCGTGAGGTCTCACAGACGGAGATATACCGTAGTAACAACGAACTGTGAGAAGTCAGCAGAGGCCGTAGTAGGCAAAGCCCTGAAATGGGAGTTGCTGAAGGGCTGAACAATGTAACCGTGTAATCAAATGTATGCCCCATGGAATACCTGACGGCAGGAAGGGCGAAACGTAAATGAGCAGGTACTGCACAACTTAGGGCGAATCCATGGGAACGGAAAGGAGAAAGCACACAAGGCAATGTCAGAACTGTTAGAAAAGATACTGTCCAAAGACAACATGAACACCGCATACAAAAGAGTCTGCGCCAACAAAGGGGCAGGAGGAGTAGATGAGGTGACGATTGAAGAACTCGGAGATTATATCAAAGAGAACTGGGAGAGTATCAGGAATCAAATCAGGCGCAGGGAGTATAAACCACAGCCGGTCAGGAGGGTGGAGATACCCAAGGCAGGCGGAGGAATGAGAAAGCTCGGAATCCCGACTGTAATGGACCGTGTAATCCAGCAAGGCATCGTGCAGGTGATAAGTCCAATGTGTGAGCCTTTGTTTTCAGAGTGGAGTTATGGTTTCAGACCGAACAGAAGCTGTGAAATGGCAGTCAGGCAGCTGCTCGTATACTTAAACGAGGGATACGAATGGATAGTGGATATTGATTTAGAGAAGTTTTTCGATAATGTACCACAGGACAGGCTGATGAGCCTTGTACACGACATCATCAATGATGGCGATACAGAATCCCTGATCCGCAAGTATCTGAAAGCAGGAGTTATGACACCACAGGGGTATGAGGAAACAAAACTCGGAACTCCGCAGGGTGGAAATCTGTCTCCGTTATTGTCAAACATTATGCTGAATGAACTGGATAAGGAACTGGAAGCGAGAGGACTCCGTTTCACAAGATATGCAGATGATTGCGTAATAGCGCTCAAAAGCGAATCGAGTGCAAAAAGAGTGATGCGGACGGTGTCAGACTGGATACAGAGGAAGCTGGGGTTAAAGGTCAATATGAACAAAACTCACATCACAAGACCGTTAAAGCTGAAATATCTTGGTTTTGGGTTCTACAAGGACAGCAAGACAAAAGAATGGAAGTGCAGACCTCATCAGGACTCTGTGAAGAAATTCAAAGACAGACTGAAAGAACTAACCAGTAGGAAAATGCCGGGTACGGTCACGAGCAAGATTGAGAAAATCAATCAGGTGACAAGAGGATGGATTAACTACTATGCCATTGGTTCCATGAAAACAGCGATGACAGAGATAGACGCACATTTAAGAACAAGACTTAGAGTTATCATCTGGAAACAGTGGAAAGTGCCGAAGAAACGACAATGGGGCTTGCAGAAACTGGGGGTCGGAAAAGACCTTGCAAGGCTGACAGCGTATTGTGGAGACCGCTATTACTGGGTGGTTACCAGAACATGTGTCGGCAGGGCAATCTCCAAAGAGGTACTAAGAAAAGTAGGACTTATAAGCTGTCTTGACTATTACAAGGAGCGCCATGCTTTGAAGTTATATTGAACCGCCGTATGCCGAACGGCATGTACGGTGGTGTGAGAGGGGGACTAAATTCCCCCTACTCGATTGCCCGAAAGGAGGCGTTTTTATGTGGAGCATGATAACACATTTTCTTGCATTTACAGCCGGTACAGTAGCCGGCGTTGTGCTGCTCTGTCTGATGCAGGCAGGAAAAATGGCGGATGAAGGTTACGAAAATTTGGAACGGAGGAATAATGGATGAATACTGAAATTGCGGAATATATCAAAAACCATATCCGGGAGTATTTACCGCCGGAGTATCAGGAGGCTCATATCACTCTGGAAGAAGTGACAAAAGGAAATGACCGGAGGCTTACCGGCCTTATGATCCGAAACGACGGAGAAATTACTGTCCCGACAATCTATTTGGAACCCTATGCCAAGCAGCTTGCGCAGGGGCGGCCAATGGATGAAATCATACGGGAAATCGTACAGATCAGGACGGAGCAAGATACCAGGATTCCCTTTGAAGTATCGGACTTAATGGATTACGGACAAGTAAAGCCCATGCTTGCTATCCGTCTATGCGACCCCGAACAAAACCGGGAGTATTTGAAAGATAAACCGTTTACCCCGTGCGGAGAGTTGGCGGCGGTCTACCGGATTCAGGTCATAGAGAGCAAAGAGGGTGTTGCCTCTGCTGTTGTTACAGATCGTATGATGGAATTGTGGGGTGTTACTAAAGAGCAGCTTCATCAGGACGCGGTTGCGGCAGAAACGGCAAGAAGCCCTGTCTGTTTTTACAGTATGGAAGATATGATGGACGAAATCATGTTCTCGTCAAAACCGGAAAATCTGTTTGAGCGCACAGAACCATTGGATGCAGCTACTATGCCAATGTATGTTTTGACAAATGCCAGTAAAGTAAACGGTTCCGGGATTCTCGCGCGGGACGGGGTTCTGGATAAAATCGGTGAGCTGCTTGGAAAGAATTTCTATGTTCTCCCCTCGTCTATACATGAGGTGCTGATCGTACCGGATAATGGCGATATGCAGGCAAAGGAACTGGAAAACATGGTTATGGAAGTTAATGCGACACAGGTCGCTCCGGCTGACCTTCTTTCCGATAAGGTGCAGTATTATGACCGGACGGCAAAAACTCTTGGCCGGAAACAGGAAAAGGGGCTCCTGGAACGGCTGGCAGAAAATAAGGTGCAGGTAAAAGAACAGGCAGAAAAAGCACCGAAGGCAAAAACAGCGGCAAAACAGGAACCGAGTTTATAAGGGCAGCTATCTGGCTGCCTTTTGTATTTCAAAGAAATGGAGGATGACAAGTGAAATTAGTGATTGCAGAAAAGCCCTCTGTCGCTATGGCGTTGGCGGCGGTATTGGGCGCAAATGAGAAGAAGGACGGCTATCTGGAAGGAGGCGGCTACCTGGTGAGTTGGTGCGTCGGCCACCTTCTGGAGCTGGCACAGCCTGAAGCCTACGGGGAACAGTATGCCAGATGGCGCTATGGTGATCTGCCGATTCTGCCGGACGAATGGAAATATGAGGTGCCGAAGGACAAGAAGAAACAGCTTGACCTCCTGTGTCGGCTGATGAAGGACAAACGGGTGGATTCCGTGGTGTGCGCCACTGACGCCGGACGCGAGGGTGAGCTGATCTTCCGTCTGGTCTATGAGTACGCCGGATGCAGAAAACCGATGGAACGCCTCTGGATTTCCAGTATGGAGGACGCGGCGATCCGGGACGGATTTGAACACCTGCGCCCCGGTAAGGATTATGACCGCCTCTATGATGCCGCGGTCTGCCGGGCCGGTGCGGACTGGCTGGTTGGGATCAACGCGACCAGGCTGTTTTCTGTCCTGTACGGTGTCACCCTGAATGTCGGGCGCGTCATGTCCCCAACGCTGGCGCTTTTGGTGCAGCGTGAGGCAGAGATTCAGGGATTTACCAGCAGGCCCTTCTATGTCCCGGAGATCACTTGCGGCGGTTTTACTGCTTCCGGTGATAAGCTAACGGAGAAACAGGCGGCAGAGGCGGTCCGCAGGGAATGTGACAGGCAGACGGCTTCTGTCCTTTCAGTGGAAAAACAGACAAAGAACGTACAGCCTCCCCGCCTCTATGATCTGACGACCTTGCAGCGGGAATGTAACCGTATCTACGGCTACACCGCCCAGCAGACCCTTGACTACCTGCAATCCCTCTATGAGAAAAAGCTGGCGACCTATCCCCGTACCGACAGCCAGTATTTGACCGAGGATATGCAGGCAACCGCTACCTCCCTGATCCTGTGGCTGCGGGACAACATGCCTTTCGGGAAAGGCTGCCTGGGCGAACCGGATATTGACCGGGTGACGGACGGCAGTAAAGTCACCGACCACCACGCCATTATTCCCACCGTGGAGATCGCCCGGACGGACCTGTCTGTCCTGCCTTCCGGGGAGCGGGATGTTCTGACGCTGATCGCCATGAGGCTCCTTTGCGCCACCGGCCAGACGCACCGCTTTGAGGCGGTCACGGCGGTACTGGATTGTGCGGGCCATCCCTTCACAGCGAAAGGAAAGACCGTCTTGCAGGCAGGTTGGAAGGAAATTGAACGGCTCTACCGCATGGGGCTGAAACACGCGGAACCGGAAAAGGCGGACCCCGCAGACGCGGCCTTGCCGGAGCTTACCCAGGGCCAGACCTTTGAACCGGTGGCAGCAGGCGTCCGGGAAGGCAAGACCTCCCCGCCAAAGCACTATACGGAGGATTCCCTGTTGGCAGCTATGGAAACGGCAGGCGCGGCAGACGCGCCGGAGGATGCAGAGCGCAAAGGCTTAGGCACCCCGGCTACCCGTGCCGCCACACTGGAAAAGCTGGTAGCAACCGGCTTTGTGCAGAGAAAGAAGAAACAGCTCATTCCCACGGAAAAGGGAACCAACCTGATTACGGTCCTGCCGGATAATATCAAATCCCCGCTGCTTACCGCGGAATGGGAATCCAGACTAAAACAGGTGGAGCGCGGCGAGATCAGCGCGGAGGCTTTCATGGAAGGAATCGCCGATATGAGCCGGGCGCTTGTCAAAGAACATACCGCACCGGAGGAACGGTTTGCCGGCCTGTTCCCCGATGCAAAAGGAACCCGGCGCGAGGCTGTCGGCACCTGTCCCCGCTGCGGCGGCACTGTGTATGAGGGCAAAAAGGGATTTTTCTGTGAAAATCAGGACTGCTCCTTTGCCCTCTGGAAAGACAATAAATTCTTTACCGGCAAGAAGAAAACCCTGACAAAAATCGTTGCGGCGGCCCTTCTGAAAGAGGGCCGCGTTTCCATGTCCGGGCTTTACAGTGAAAAAACAGGCCGGACCTATGACGCGGTTGTGGTGCTGGATGATACGGGCGGCAAGTATGTGAATTTCAAGCTGGAATTTCCGGCGAAGAAAGGCGGGCGCAAATGAGCGCCCTGCCGGAAAGAGAACTGACACGATCCGAGCGGGCGGCGATCCGAAGGCTGGTGACGAATTTGTGCGCCAATTATGACTGCCAGGATAAGCTCTGCCTCCCCCTGGACTGTCCCTGTTTCATGCTGAATAAATGGTGGACCGGCGCGTTCTGCCGTTATTTCCGGGCGGCGGTGCTGCCTACGGAGCCAAAGCTGGAATCTGCCCTGACCGGTGAAGATACTTCTCTCAGGCAGAAGATATGCCCGGTCTGCGGAAAGGCTTACCTTCCGGTCACAAGCCAGGTGTATTGCTCCGATTATTGCCGGACCTTTGCCAGACGGAAATCCGAGCGGGATCGGAAACGGCGCAGGCGGCAAAACAGGGGGTGATGTGTCCGCAACTTAGCTCAATCAGGCCAGTGTTTTCAAGGGTTTTAAGGCCCTGTTTACGGGGCACCTATATTAGAATACTCCCGGCCTCTGAAATGGGGCTAAGTTGCGGACAAAGGGCGCTTTTTGGCGCTCTATTTTTATGACAGTTTGGAGGGATGCCTATAGAAAAAATACCGATTGTGCCGGAGATCATGCGGATCGATACCGGGACGCAGGCCATTGACATGCAGCAGATCGACAACCGGCGCTTTCTGTTCAATCCAAAGACCGGTGTGCTGGTCCTGGGAAAACAGTTTGGAAAAACGAAGGGACTTCCAGGCAGCCATGCGGAAGAACTGGCGGCTGCTGGTATCATAAAGGATTTTGATAGCTTTGTACGGGGCTGGATCGGGACTGGCAGGAACTATCCCAAAGGGGTGATCCACTTTGCCCCATGTGTAGATTCCGGAAACATTTCTCTTTTTGACCGGGCTTTTGACACACTGAAAATGTTCAGGGAAAACGGCGCACTGGCCGGAACGATGGTACGGGGTTTCGGGAGCCGGTGGGAACAGCCCTTATCTGCGATCCTTACGGATTTACAGAAAGAGGAACAAAAGCCCTCCCTCCGGCAGCAGCTAAGAAAAACGCCGGAGGGCAAAGTCGTTCGGCACAGGAAAGAAAACCAACAACAACGATAGGAGGCGATTTTTTGAGTATCAACCATATTGAAACAGTGGACCTTCGCCGTATGGAGGGAAAAGACGGCCTGATCTTGCAGGGCTGCGGCGGCGAGCTGCAGGAATGGCTTGACGGGATCAATGAAATGTTCACCGAGGCCGGTATTCTGAAAAACGGCGCGAAGTTCCAGGATATTTCCGCTTTTGAGTATGACGGCCTTACCTGTCTGCTCTATCCCTTTGAGGGTGTGGACCTGGAGATTGGAAAACTTGCCGTGTGGCGTTTACAGACCCATGATACTTTCGGCGGCACATGGCTCTCTGATTTTGTTCCCAACCGCCTGGGCGGGTTTATCGGGGAACCGGCGCCGGAGCCGGAAAAGCCGGACTGTGCGCTGATCGGGCAGGATGGCAATATTTTTAATCTGGTGGGGATCGCTGCCCGCACTTTGCGGGAGCATGGGCTTACAGACCAGGCAAAGGAAATGAAGGACCGGGTATTTGCTTCCGGCAGCTATGGCGAGGCGCTTTGTATCATCGGCGAGTACGTCAATATCACAGATACGGAGCCGGAACGCAAGCCCTCCCTCCGGCAGCGGCTTAAAGAAACGAAAACAGCGGAACCGTCTGCCCGGCTAAAACCGGAAAAGCAGCAGGAACGATAACAGGAGGTGCCGATGGAAAAAGAAAAGACTTACGGTGTATGGGCGGTGCGCAGCGCCGCTTCAATTTTTGGACGGGCGGAAAGCTGGTGCAAGGAGGACGACAAGCCCCTTGAATTTGCTTCCCAGGAGGCAGCCGAGGCTTACGCGAAGGAATGTAACAGCCGCACGACTGCCAACGTCCACTATTTTGTAAAGGAAAAGGAACCGGGTGCTGTCCGAAGGGACGGAACACAGCCGGACAGAGCTGCCCGCGCCCATGAGGAACAGACGCCCCGAAACGCGGCGGTGGAAAAACTGAATGAGATTCCCGGCAGGCAGCTTTCTAAAGAGCCGGACCCTTTGGTGGAAATCCGTTCCGCGGTACACAGCAATTATGCCGGCATGGTCGCCATGCTTGCGGCAGACAACCGGGTCTATCTGGGCCGTGAGGAACGCTATCACTATCAGGACGGGCTTACCTCCTATTACGATAACGGCGACGGTTCCCTATGTTTTGTCACAGACCGGGCGGATATGTATTATTTCCTCTACGGTGAGGGCTGGGCCCATTCTCAGGCGGAAATGCTGGAGCGCGGGCTTACATCGGATCAGTATGCGGAGTTTGCCCGGCTGAAAAACGGCGTTCTCCGGCAGTTTGAAGCACAGCGGGAAATCCTGTTCGCCGGGCAGCCCTTCCAGCCGCCCGAAAGCTATCTACGGAACGCGGAGCTTTACGAGGAAGGACAGACCGGCAATTATAATATGCTGGACGGCAGGCTGAACAACGAGCCCCCGGTAAAACCGGACCTGACAGACGGCCAGACCCATGAGGAAATCCGGGAGCTTGCACCGGAAACCTTGCCGGAAGAAAAGCCCTCTGTCCTGGACCGCCTGAAATCCGAGCGCCCGGAGCATGAGGCGAGGCAGATCACACCGCCTGTCCCGGAAAGGGGACTTTGAGTATGGGGACAAAATTTGAAGGTGTTGACGTGCTGGACTTTCTGGGCCAAGTCGTAGAACTGCATACACAGCATTATAAAGAAGATTTTGACATGGATAAAGAACTGATCCAAAACCTTGCCAGAAATATGCAGCCGGAGAAGTGCAATCTCCTGTGGATGTCCCGGCCCTGCGGCACCTATTGTTTGAGCGAGCGGGAGGTGTATTTACAGGATAGCAACGAAAATAAAGTGTGGATGTTCTACCATGAGCAGGCGAATGACCCGATTTTAGCTTATGCCCTTACATTGGATGGTTTGCAGGATGGAAAAGTGACCGGCACCATCTACCCTCTGGATTACCCTTCCCATGTGGAGCGGGTGAAATCGTTGTCCTGTCCCATTGACCGGGTAACGGTGACATTCGAGGACGGCGTACAGTTTACTTTGCCGTACCAGTCACGGAGACGGCAGATCAATGAACTTATGCCGGAGCATGGCACCCCAAAATCCATACAGTACGCGCCGGAAAGCGAGCGGGAGCTGGCGGTGATCCTGCGCCGGGAACGACTGAAACGGGATTACCATGCAAAGCCGGGCAATGTTCAGGAATACATGGAAAAATTAAAAAAGGCGTCCATGCGCGGCAGGCTCAAAGAAGCGCGGACAGCCGCTGCAGCTTCCCCGAAGCCGCCTTCCCCGAACAAGGGGCCGGAACGATGAAGGGCGGGCGCAGCAAAAAATCTGTCCGGGTGGAATTCGTCATGTCCGAGCAAGAGGCAGAGCTGGTAAAAGAACACATGGCGGAGATGGGGATCACCAACCTTTCCGCTTATCTTCGCAAGATGGCGGTGGACGGTTATATCATTCACCTGGATATGAGCGACATTCAGGAAATGATACGCCTCCTTCGTATCTGCTCCAACAACCTGAACCAGTACACCCGGCGTGCCAATGAGACCGGCAGCGTTTATGCTGCGGATGTGGAAGATCTGCGTACCCGGCTGGATGACCTGTGGAATGGCATGGATAAGCTGCTCCGGGGATTTGCAAACATTTCATAAACGGAGAAAATAGCCGTTGCTTTTCGGGAACCGGCACGGTAGAATTTTGGCAGAGGGATATGATATTTTCCCGTGGAAGGAGGCTTGACCTATGCGTCTGATATTCAAACTGTTGGCGTTTCCCTTTGTCCTGGTTACGGGGCTTCTTTATCTGGTGTGCAAGTTCCTGGTGATTGCGTCCGGCGCGGTGCTGGGGATTTTATCAGGCATTGTATTTCTGGCGTCGCTGGTGCTGTTCTTTACTGCCGGAATGTGGGCCGGGCTTGCATGGCTGGTGATCGCGTTTCTGATAAGCCCCTACGGTCTGCCAATGGCGGCGGCCTGGCTGGTCGGGATGATCGGCGGCGCAAACCACGCACTCAGGGATTTTGTATTTGGATAAACTTATGGGCGGGGCATTTTCAGTGTCCCGCCCTCTTTTTCACTATTCGGGGCTGTCTCACAAGGCAGCTTTTTCTATTTGGAGGGATCACATGAAAGACACAACACAACTATATATCTATCCGGCTTCCTATGCGCGTGAGCATGGAGAGCTGGAACAATACCGCGCTTCCTATAAGGCAAATATCGCCTGTAAGGAGGCAATCGAACAGGCCATTGCCGATCACTACCGGGATAACCACCTCGGCACGGAGGCAGTACATCAGGTTTTGGAAGAGTTCGGCTATGACCGGATGTTTTATGTTCTTGCCAACACGGTCCGGCAAAAAGATTGGGATGGGCGTATTTCCCGTGATAATAAAGCCTGGGCGAAAACCATTCCGGTCTATGAGAACCCGGACGGCTTCGGCCAGGACCGGAATGTTTACTTTGTGGTGGACCGCAGCCACCCCGGACTTGTCGATCTCTTTCTTACACAGGCCCGGCTCGATTATACAAAGAAACATGGGAAAAAAGTCTCGATCCGCGAAAGTATGAAACAGAATACAGAGCAGACGGCAGCCTTACATACACCAACAAAACGGAAAGAGCCGGAACGGTAAAGAATTTTCAAATTCGCACAAAACAGATACTTTCCCTATTGTTTTGTGCGGTTCAAAAAACGATTATTTCTAAATCTGCTCAAAACCATTGTAATTTCTCTTGCTTTGCGTTATAATAAAAACAAAAAAGGAGGCTGTGCAATGGAACTATACAAAGAGCTTGCCGCTTTGCGCTGTTTTACACATGATGATATGGTGCAGCTCGCCGGATCAGAAAGCTCCGCTGTATGGCAGATAAAGAGTTATCTGCAAAAAGGATATATCGAGCGTGTGCGCCGCAATCTATATGCGGTCATCAGCATGGAAACCGGACAGGCGATCCCGAACCGCTACCAGATAGCTTCCCGCGTGACAGACGATGCCTGTGTGTCCCACCACAGCGCCTTTGAATACTACGGATATGCGAACCAGGTTTTTTATGATGTGTATTTCACCACCCAAAAGCGCGTCCGCCCGTTCTCTTATGACAGCGTAAATTACTGTCCGATGGTCTGCCGGGGAAATGCGGACATCATAAAAACAGACACCGGCATCCGCGTGACTTCTTTAGAGCGGACCGTGATAGACAGTATAGCGGATTTTGAAAAGATCGGAGGCCTGGAAGAATTGCTGCGCTGCATTCTCCTGATTCCTTCGCTTGATTACAACAAACTGCTTGACGCGCTGGAACTGTATGGCCGGGCGCAGCTATATCAAAAGGCCGGATATATTCTTGAAGCATGGAAAGAGGAACTGTCTTTACCGGAACCGTTTTTTGCGGAATGTGAAAAACGGTCTTCTGCCAGTAAAACCTATCTCTTTGAAAAGCAGGGCGATTTTGTTCTTCATAACAGATGGAAACTGTTTGCTCCAAAAGATTTGAAAACAATCATAAATAAGGGGGTAACTGATTATGATGCGCTTTGACCGTATTACGCTTGGCAGGCAGGCCAAAGAACTCGGCTTTGTCCGTGACACCTTTGAGAAGGTCTGCCGCCTCGCGGACGTTCTTTCTTTTATGGAAAGCGATGGGCTGCTTGCGGACAGCCTCGCCCTGAAAGGTGGCACGGCAATCAATTTGACGATTTTTGATCTGCCCCGCCTGTCGGTTGATATAGACCTCGATTTCTCAAAGGATGTATCAAGGGAACCCATGCTGGTGGAGCGGGCGCAGATCAATGAACACATACAAAAATACATGGCGGCTTCCGGCTATACGCTGAGTTTGAAATCAAAGCAATACCACGCGCTGGATTCCTTCGTGTACGAGTATGTGAATGCCGGAGGAATGAAAGACAACCTGAAAATAGAGATCAACTATATGCTCCGCTGTCATACGCTGCCTGTTTCCCGCAGACCGGTTTATTTGCCATGGAACGATCAGAAGCTTACAGTATTAAGCGTTGATCCTCTGGAAATCTTCTCCGCAAAGACGGTTGCCCTCTTAAACCGGGCGGCGCCGCGGGATTTATATGATATGTTCAATATGCAAAAGTATGGATTGTTTGACGAGACGCAGGAACCGCTTTTCAGAAAGTGTATTATGTTCTACGCGGCGATTGCTTCGGAAACCGTGCCGGAACACTTTGACCTCGATGGTATCGGCAGCATATCCGCACGGAAAATCAGGACGGACCTTACACCGGTGCTGCGCCGTGGAGAACGCTTTGACCTGGCCTCCGCGCAGAAACAGGTAAAGGATTATTTAGCCGCGATTCTAAAACCGGAAGATACGGAGCTGTCCTTCTGGCAGGCTTTTGCGGAGGGAAAATATCAGCCGGGTCTTTTGTTTGACGACGCTGATATTCTCCCGCGTATTGAACATCACCCGATGGCGCTATGGAAATGCGGCGGGCGGGCGCCAAAGCAAAAAGATACACCGGCGCTATAATGAATACATACTAAGGGCTGTCCTTCCGGGCAGCTCTTTCATTTTGACAAGGGGGTGATCCTGATAGCGACCACAAGACTAATGCCTCTGCATGTGGGAAAAGGACGGGATGTGTCTACGGCCATTGCGGACATCATTGACTATGTGGAGAATCCGCAGAAAACGGATTTTGGAAAATTCATTTATGGCTATGCGTGTGATACCCGGATTGCGGATGCGGAGTTCCTTCTTTCCAAGCGGCAGTATTTGAATCTGACCGGACGGGACCGGGGCGCAGATGATGTGATCGCCTACCACCTCCGGCAAGCCTTCAAGCCCGGCGAGGTCACGCCGGAAGAAGCGAACCAGATCGGGCGGGAGCTCGCACTGAAACTGACAAAGGGCAATCATGCTTTTGTGGTGTGTACCCATGTGGATAAGCACCATGTTCATGATCACATCATCATCAATTCCACTGCCCTTGACTGTACCCGGAAATTCCGCAACTTCTGGGGCTCTACCTGGGCGATCCGGCGCATGAATGACAAGCTGTGTCTGGAGCACGGTCTGTCTATCGTGGAAAATCCAAAACCCAGCAGGGACCACTATGGCACATGGCTGGGAAACGAAAAACAGCCCTCTTTTCAGGAGCAGCTACGCCGGGCAATCAACGCAGCTCTGGAAGAAAGGCCGAAAGACTTTGAGGAATTTCTGAAAAAGCTGGAGGCTGCCGGAATCGAAGTCAACCGGGAACGCAGGAACCTCCGGCTCCGGGTGCCGGGGCAGAAAAACTATACCCGGTGCAATACGCTGAAAGGCGACTATACCGAGCAGGCCATACGGGAACGGATCGAAGGCACCCGCACGGTAAAGCCCCGCCGTACTTTCTCACCAAAGGCAGCTCCGAAGGTTGGGCTTTTGGTGGATATTGAGGCAGCGGTCCGGGCCGGAAAGGGGCCGGGCTATGAACGCTGGGCGAAGGTGTTTAACTTAAAACAGCTCTCCCAGGCAGTGATCTACCTGAAAGAGCACGGGGATATGAGTTATGAAGATTTGCAGGAAAAAGCTGCGGCGGCTACCGTCAGCTTTAATGCACTGTCAGCACAGATCAAGGAACTGGAATCGCAGATGACCGCTAACGGAGAATTGCAGAAACAGATCGTCAACTATGCAAAAACGCGGGCGGTTTATATAGATTACCGCAAGGCCGGTTATAGTAAAAAGTTCCGGGCAGAGCATGAGGCGGATATTCTATTACACCAGGCGGCGAAGAAATATTTTGACAGCATAGGAATCACGAAACTGCCCTCCGTCAAATCGCTCCGGGAGGAATACGCCGGTCTGCTGGAACAGAAACGGAAAGCCTATGCCGCCTATAAGCAGGCCCGGTCTGATATGAAGGAGCTTCACAATATCAAGGCCAATGTAGACTATCTGCTGGACATTCCTGCTTCCCAGGAGCAGCAGAAAGACAAGCAAAAATCCCGACAATAGTTTTATGTTGCTTTGGGTTTTCAGCGTTCCGAAGGAACGCGCAGCCGTCACCGCAGGTGGCGATCTCAGGGGTTTGGGGACATGTCACCAACAAGCATTTTAGAGGGTTTCACGGCAACGGGAAATCCTCTAAAATACGCAATCTTACGGAAGATTGCATTGCTTGCCAGTAGTTATCAGGAATATTCTGCTTGCTTTTTTACTTGAATTATGGTAGAATACTTACCGACAGAATGTCGGTAAGTATTTGGCGGGAATGGTGGGATAAAATGCGAATTGTAAAAGAAGCAGAAGAACGCAAAAATGAAATTCTGGATGTAGCGGAACGGTTATTTGGAACAAAGGGCTTCGATAACACCAGTACAAATGACATATTGAATGAGATTGGCATTGCCAGAGGAACACTATACTATCATTTCAAGTCAAAAGAAGATATTCTGGATGCCATGATTGAGAGGATGTCGAGACAGCTCATAAAAAAGGCGACGGACATTTTCAATCAAAAAGGCATACCTGTATTGCAGCGGCTGACTATGATGATGATGGCCTTAAATGTAGATGGAAATCTCGGTCAGGAAGTTATGGAGCAGGTTCATAAACCGCAAAATGCGTTGCTCCACCAGAAAATGCAGGACGGGTTGCTGGTCGGGATCAACCCTCTCATCACCAGCCTGATTGAAGAAGGAATTGCACAGGGAATCTGCCATACAGACTATCCGGCAGAGGTGGCAGAAATGACGCTGTTGTATTCCAACACGGTATTCGATGCCTTGGTGCAGCATAGCGAGACCGAGCGTCAACAAAAGGTTGCGGCCTTTATTTATAATCTGGAACGGTTGTTGGGGATGGAACGGGGAAGTATGCAGGCTGCTATTCTCCCTATATTTCAAAACGGCCAAAAAGAATAACGAAAATAGAGGAACAGGATGGTTCCTTTATTTTCAGCCCTTACACTGACAGGCAGACGGTCTATAATCTATGGAGGATTGAGAGGATGAAATATAAGAAAAGCAATTTTTCAAAATTTTTGCTGTTATGGGCAGGCGAGTTCATTTCGGCCATTGGCGGAGGACTGACCAGCTTCGGGCTGGGCGTATATGTGTTTCAGCAGACGGGAAGCGCCGGGAGTATGGCGCTGGTTACGCTGCTGGCTTTCCTGCCCACTCTGCTGCTCAGTGTCCCGGCTGGCGTATTGGCAGACCGTCACGACAGGCGTTTACTCATGATGGTAGGTGACGGTTGCTCGGCGTTTGGCATCCTTTACATACTGCTGTGCATGATGAATGGCGAAGCGGCTCTCTGGCAGATATGTGTCGGTGTTTTCATCAGCTCTACATTCTCCGCCCTGCTGGAACCGTCCTATCGGGCAACTGTGACGGACCTCCTGACCAGTGAGGAATATTCCAAAGCCAGCGGCATGGTGAGCATTGCCGGGAGCGCAAGGTATTTGATCTCCCCTATCCTGGCCGGCGGGCTGCTGGCGGTCAGCGACATTAAGCTGCTGCTGGTGATTGACATTTGCACTTTTTTCCCTACCGTGATCGGTGCGGCAGTGATTCGGAAAGAGATCGCCAGAAAAACCGTCGAGAATAAGCCTTCCTTTGGAGAAAGTCTGCGTCAGGGCTGGAGTGCGATAGCGGGTAATCGGGGCATTTCCGTTTTGATTGCGGTTTCCGCGGTTATGACCTGTTTTATGGGAACATTCCAAACCCTAGCCCAGCCTATGATTCTGGATTTTGCGGACAGCGCCACACTTGGCGTTGGGGAAACTGTCTGTGCCTGTGGGATGCTGGTATCCAGCCTGTTTTTAGGTGCGAAAGGTATTAAGCGGGAATATGTTAAAATCTTGAGTGTGTCCTTGCTTCTGGCCGGGATCGGCATGATTGGGTTTGGAATCCGGGAAAATATTTACCTGATGTGCCTGTTTGGTTTTCTGTTCTTTGCCACTTTGCCGTTTGCCAACAACTGCCTGGATTATCTGGTCAGGATCAACATCCCGGACGAACTGCAAGGACGGGCCTGGGGTGTGATCGGTTTCCTATCGCAGATCGGGTATGTGGTGGCCTATGCGTTGGCAGGCACAGCGGCGGACGGGGCGGCGGCGCAGTTTCACATCAGCGTGGGACGGGGCGCTGCCAGCATCGTCATGGTGGCGGGCGGGTTGCTCGGCCTGACGGCTCTGCTGCTGGGTTCCATGAAAAGCGTCAAAGCATTGGAAAGGAATTTGCCATGTTAAAGAAACTAATTTGGAATGATGTCAAACAAAATAAGCTGATGTCTGCTGCTACGGTTTTCTTTATGGCGATTTCTGCTGCGCTGCTGGCGTTGACGGTGCTTCTTTGCAGTAATCTGTTGGGAGCCATCAGCACTTTGATGGACAGTGCCATTGTCCCCGACTTCATACAGATGCACACCGGAGCCGTAGATGATGCGGCGCTTACTCGTTTTTCTGAAAGTCGTGAAGAAGTACAGGATTGGCAAATATGCCACTTCTTGAATCTGGATAACAGCAATGTCGCACTGGACGGTCAAAGCCTGATCGACAGCGCCCAGGATAATGGGCTTTGTGTGCAGGGAAAACGGTTCGACTTTCTGCTGGGCATGGATGGCACATGTCCGGAGGTTTTGCCGGGAGAGGTCTATGTCCCCATCTGCTACCGTGACCGATATGGCTTGGCGGCAGGAAGTACCATGACGATTGAAGGCCAGACGCTTACGGTTGCGGGATTTATCCGGGACGCGCAGATGAACTCCATGATGGCTTCGTCAAAACGCTTTCTTGTCAGTGCGGCAGATTATGCGCTGCTGCGCGACCAGGGTGAGGAAGAATATCTGATTGAATTTCTGCTGCGGGATGGGGTTGATATGAATGTCTTTCAGACAGCCTATACCGCCAGCGGTCTTCCCGCTAATGGTCCGACCATCACCCGGCCTCTGGTTCGCATGATGAACGCGCTATCCGATGGAACAATGATTTTTGTGATCTTTCTTATGAGTATCATTATGCTGCTGATTTCCATGCTTTGTATCCATTTCATCCTGTCCTTGCAGATGGAGCGGGACAGAAAAGAAGTTGGTATGCTGAAAGCTCTTGGAATCGGGCGGAAGGAAATCAGACGGCTTTATTTTGCGAAATATCTTTTGTTCTCCCTCTGTGGCGCGTTCATTGGGCTGGGAATGGCGGCTATCCTTCAAAAGCCGCTTGCCAGGCAGCTTCAGGAGCTATACGGAACGGCAGATCAAGGAGGCCTAAAAATATTTGCCACCCTCTTGGCGGCGCTATTGGCCGAGGGTATCATTCTTCTCTCTATCCGCCATTCCTTAAAAAAGACAGACAAAATATCCGCGCTGGATGCAATGTTCCAGGCGCAGAAAGCCGGTAAAGGATATGGGAAGGTTCTTTTGATTGGATTTGTTACAGCAGCCTGTACCTTTTTGATGCTCGTTCCGCAAAACCTTTATAACACGGTTTCCTCCCCAAAGTTTGTAACCTATATGGGAATTGGCAGTGCGGAAATCCGTATTGACATTCGACAGATCAAAGACATTGACAGTATGACCGCTCAAATTGCTGCTGCGCTGGGGAAAGACCCACAGGTGAGAAAATACACAGTCCTCCAGACCTGTTCCTATCCGGCGGCTCTGCCGGATGGCGGGACGGTCAATCTGACGGTTGAAGCGGGCGACCATAGTATTTTTCCTGTCAGCTTTTCAGCCGGAACACTACCAATGAATGAAAACGAGATCGCGCTGTCCTCTTTGAACGCGGAAGAATTGAAGCTGTCTGTCGGTGATACGCTGGACTTAAATGTAAATGGGAAAAAGTCAAGCTACGCCGTCTGCGGTATTTATTCCGATATTACGAATGGCGGCAAAACGGCGAAAATCCACAATCGGCCTGATACTGCTCCCGTGATTTGGAGCGTCCTGTACGCCTCTCTGGAAGAATCGACGGATAGGCAGCAGTGGATGGCAAGGTATCGTGGGATGGGTGTAGATGTGACGGACATTGAGGGCTATGTTCGGGACACTTATGCGCAGACATTGGCGCAGCTTCGGCTGGCATCGCGGGTAGCAGTGGGGATCGCCGTGCTGGTTACAGCCGTGGTGCTGACGCTGTTTCTGAAACTCATTGTGGAGCGGGAGCGTTACGCGATCTCTTTGCGTAAAGCCCTGGGATTTACAAGCGAAACAATAAAACGCACCTATTTTGTAAAAGGGCTTCTGCCTGCCGTATCAGGCATCGTGGTGGGGCTTACCCTAGGCAACCTGTGTGGGGAAAGTCTGTGCGGGATGGTTTTGAAGTCTTTTGGGGCGGACAGTTTTCGGTTTGTCATAAACTGGGGGCAAGTGATGGCTGGCATACCGATTGTCATTTTAGGGGTAGCGATTTTGGCGGTTTGGGCCGGCATCTCGCAAATCGGGCAAATCAAAGCCTATGAGTGCTGCAGGGGAAAGGAGTAACGCAAATGGACAAACTGCTTCGAGTAGAAAATTTGAATAAAGACAAGATATTGCATCAGGTTTCCTTTGAGATGAAACAGGGTGAAATGCTGGCGGTCATGGGGCCGTCCGGCTCCGGGAAGTCTACGCTGCTCTACAATGTATCGGGCATGGATCAGCCGACCGGCGGAAAAGTCTGGCTGGGTGACACGGAGATCACCGGGCTTTCCGAGGACGCAAAAGCTGATTTGCGTCTGCATCAGATGGGTTTTATTTTTCAGCAGATGAACATGATCGCCAATCTGAACATACTGGACAACATTTTACTGCCGGTGATGCAGGCCAATAAAGGCAAAGGCGGAAAGTCAAAGTCCGAGCTTATGGCAGAAGCGAAAAGGCGGATGCGGCAGCTTTCCATTTCCGAATTGGGGAGCCGTCAGATCACGCAGGTTTCCGGCGGACAGCTCCAACGGGCGTGTATCTGCCGGAGCATCATGAACGAGCCGGAAATCCTATTTGCCGATGAACCAACCGGCGCGCTGAATAAAAGCGCGGCAGAGGAAGTGGTGGCGGAACTGCTGAAGCTGAACCGGGAGGGAATGTCTATCCTGATCGTGACCCATGACAGCAAGGTAGCCAGTACCTGTGACCGGATCATGTATCTGCTGGATGGCCGTATTCGCGGGGAGCTGAAGCTCGGCAAGCCGGGAAACAGTATGGAAAAGCAGCGGGAGGAAAGGGTAAACAGATGGCTGATGGATATGGGGTGGTGAATTTAGATAAACGAAACATTGCTTAGCAAAGGAAGGGTATCTTAAAAATGAAAACAAATTATCTGAAGAAATACATGTAACAAGGAGGGTAACAGATTATGGTTTATATCGGTATTGGTTTGCTTGTAGTAGCAGTAGCTTTATGCGGAATCGCTGTATGGATAAATAGGAAAGGAAAATAAAAGAATGAGCAATTTAGAGAAAATCCAAAAAGGAATGAGGGTGTTGCAGATACTCTCAAAAATTATTTTGATATTTGCTGTCGTGGGAGTGGTATTGACATCAATCGGGGCAACTCTTGTGGCGACAGATGTGTTAAACATGGAAAATCAGTTCCTTCATTTCCTGTCAGTCACGGCTGAAATAAGCAAGGGACAGCTCGTAGGGACTTTGACCGCTGCGGCTATCTCTTTGCTGTTTGGAGGTATTATCACAGCATTTGCCTATCGCTATTTTACGGCGGAGCTGAAGGAAGGAACGCCCTTTACAAATGCAGGAGCAGAAAGGATAAAGCAGCTTGGAATTATGGAGATTGTTTTATCTGTCATATCTATGGGGATTATGGATGGTATCTATGAGAAAATTGGTTTGACAGAATGGAACAGATTTGATGATGCAGGCGGTATTACTATTGGTATCTGTTTGATTTTACTTGCTATAGTTATTCGTTACGGTGCGGAACTGGAACAAAAGTCGAGGACGAAATAAGGCGGGAGGTTTCTATGGAGAAAACAGAATGGATACGCTGCCCTGTCTGCGGGAACAAAACAAGGTTGCAGATACGGGAAGATACGGAACTGAAAAACTTTCCCCTCTACTGCCCGAAGTGCAAGCAGGAAAGTTTGATTGAAGCAAAGGATTTACAGGTAACAGTCGTTAAAAGACCTGAAACGAAAATGTCAAATTAATTGGCAAAGCGACAAATCAGAATTTATCGTGATAAATAGAAAACTGGAGGTAAAACATTGTGAAAAAAATCATAGAACTTACTCATCGTATGGATGACTATGTGTGTATGTGGAATGGAGTCGAGGATTTATATATATGCGATACAGGGGAAAAATTACCGCCTAAATTTTTCTTTGTATTGAGCAGCTTTGGTTCGTTTTGCTATATGAAAACGCCAAAAGCGGAACTCAAACGCATGGTTGCGCTGGGTGATGGGAGAACACGGAAAATGTATGAGTTTCTCGCCCCTATTGTTGGATTTGATTATAAAGTATGTGAATACAAATCCTTTGAAAAGGCTCTTGCAAAAATCAAATCAGAGATTGATGCAGGCTATCCGTGTATGATAGGTGCGCTTGATATGTTTTATCTGCCGCATTTTGAAAAGCTATATCATAAAGAACATATCCCATTTCATTATGAATTGGCAATAGGTTATGACGATGAAGCTCAGATTTTGTATTTTCTTGATTGTGGCAGGACTGATATACAGACAATACCTTACGAGGAACTGCGGCTTGCATTTGATTGTTCCTATCCCGGATTATCCAAACCAAACACTGTATGGGCTGTTCGTATGCAGACAAATAAGGGCAAATATGAGATAGCAAAAGAAGCATTTGCACAGAAAAAAGAATTATACCTAAATCCGCCTGTTGGATTTATCGGTTATCGTGGCTTTGAAAAATTTATCAAGGATTTGCCTAATTGGAAAAATGAACTGTCAAAAGAGGACTACGACAAAATACTGTATAACATGGTGCAGTTTTTCGGAACCGTCCCCACAATACCAAATAAACTGCGTGGAATTGATGAGGCTGACACTATGGAGTTTGGCGGTGGTTTTGACAAAGCGGCGGTGGTTTTGTCCACGCTTGGAAAAGAGTATAACGACACAAGTATGACCAGAGCAGCGGAAATATTTTCTCCTGCGGCATTAGTGATTACCAAAATCAAAGAAGTGATTGTTGACTATCTCTCAAATGAATGTGATAAGACAAACCAACTGTCAGATTTATTTGCACAGGTTGCACATTCTATGAAATGCGGTTTTGAAGCACTATGATAACTTCCCGTTTGTTGGGAAGAACAGCTTTTGATCGTAACAGGAGTACACAATATGATTGTAATAATCGAAACAAATCAAAGTTTGAAAGGAGAAAAAATATGGTTGTAGATTTTATGGAAGCGGCATTACCGTGGATTTTATTGGGACTGTTTGTAGCAATCAGTTGTTCATTTATAAGTAAAACAAAGAAATAAATTCCCATTAATTGGGAAGAACAACATATCATCATAGAGCCAGACGCACAGATGATGAAACCATTATAATTGGAGTTTGGAGGTGTAGAGATGATTGACACAAGTATGCCTGATACATTATCCGTAAATGAGAAAGAATATGAGATTATCGAACTTTTGGGTAAAGGTAAAGGTGGATATTCCTATTTGGCAAGCGATGGAAAACAGCGGTATGTCTTAAAGCAGATACATCACGAACCATGCAGTTATTATCAATTCGGTAATAAAATTCAGGCTGAAATAAATGATTATAACAGATTGAAAAAAATCGGTATTAGAATACCCGAAATGATAGATGTTGATGTGGAGAATGAAAGGATTTTGAAAAAATATATCGAGGGCAGCACCATATATGAGCTTGTAAAATCTGATTGTATGAAAAATGAATACATAGAACAGGTACGGGACATGTGTCGCCTGCTCTATCCTGCGAACACAAATATTGATTATTTTCCTACGAATTTTGTGGTACAGAATGGGGTGGTATATTATATAGATTTTGAATGTAACGACTATATGGAAGAATGGGATTTTGAAAATTGGGGGATTTTGTACTGGTCAAAAACAGAAGAATTTTTGAAATATTTGGCTGAACATTCGTAGTGATAAAATTCCCGTTTGTCGGGAAGCGCTAATAGAGCTGATGAAGCCGCAGCATAGAAAACAGAAGGAATATAGAACATGATTATAATAATCGAAACAATAATTTTATGTATCATCTTTTCCCTGCTCTGCTATTTTGGAACAGGTACAGACGAAAAGAATTTGAAAAGCTATTCGTCTTATCCAGACGAAGTACGGAGCCGCATAAAGGATATTGCAGAGTATCAAGGACAATTTAAGGAGAGCAATAAAATAATAGCGTTTGTGTCAAATTTTCTGCTGTTCTTATGTCTGCTGTTTGCATTGGGATTGCTTATTCGAGAAAAGAACTATTGGCACAATTTTCTTGCGCTAACCGTAATCGGACAGGGATTGAATTTTTTTGACTTGCTTATCATTGACCTTTTATGGTGGAGAAACACAAAGCGAATCCGTTTTACGAAAATTCAAGAAAAGAAGTTGTATCAAAATCCCACAAAACATATTGAAGCATTTAGCAGAGCATTGATCATGTATTTGTTGATTGCTCTGATTGACGGATATTTATTGACGCTGTTTTAGAATATTACATATCATCATAGAGCCAGACGCAGAGCCGATAGAAAGGATATAGCGTAATGGATAGATACATACAGGAAACAAATATGCTTGATTACTCAAATGCAAATATTCAAAAGCTGATACAAGCAAGAGCGTGGCAAAAATTAGATACTTTTGGATGCATAAAAGCTGTTTATAACTTTGTGCGTGATGAAATCTTATTTGGATATAACATAGACGACGCTATCCCTGCGTCTAAGGTTCTGGCGGATGGTTACGGTCAATGTAATACCAAAGGAACCTTATTTATGGCATTGCTTAGAGCCTGCAATATCCCTTGCAGAATACATGGCTTTACGATTGATAAAAAACTGCAAAAGGGAGCGATGACGGGATTGGTTTATAAATCCGCTCCGAAAAATGTGCTGCACAGTTGGGTAGAGGTATTCTTTGACGATGCTTGGTATGAATTAGAAGCCTTTATTTTAGACAAGGAATATCTCTCCAAATTACAACAAATACACAGCGATTGCAGTGGTGCATTTTGTGGTTATGGTGTTGCTGTAAAGAATTTTCATCAACCTGTTATTGATTTTAATAGGAACAACACTTATATCCAAAGCGAGGGTATCAATCAGGATTTTGGTGTATATGACTGCCCAGACGACTTGCTGAAAGAACATCAACAAGAAATGTCATTTATCAAAGCATTTGCATATCGAAATCTGGGGCGGCATCTGATGAACAGAAATGTAAAAAAGATACGAAAAGCTGTAATAATAGAAAAAACGTAAAATCATCATAGAGCCAGACGCACAGACGCAGAGCCGACGAACTTATAAAATAACAAATTTGAAGGAGGTGGTGACATGGGAAATTAGCAGTATTGGATTTGTCTGAAAATGGTCAACAGATCGCGGAAAAGCTGTTGACCCTGCTTAATGACAGACAGCGGCAGGAATTATTAAAATATATTTGTCATAGTCTGGAACAGCCCGTTTCTGCTGTTAAGCATCCATGTGCCACTTCTAATTCCAAAGCTCCCGGATATATAGACAAGCCTTTAACGGAGATTCGAGAAGGCGAACTGTACTTTTGTCTGGAATTGCGCAAGGTCTGTGTTGGTGATATGGAGATCGAATTGACGGTAAAAGAATTTGATGCTCTGTACCTACTTATATCAAACAGAAACCGGATATTGACCTTTGAGACCCTTGCCTGTCAGATATGGGGTGAGGAATATATCGATATTACAGCAAAGACAATCCATAATTTAATGAGCCGTGTCCGTCATAAACTTCAAGTTTCCTCTGATACCCGCAACTATATTGTCTGTGTTCGAGGCGTTGGATATAAATTCAATGCCGAAAATCAAAAGACAAATTTAGGGGAACTTTAGGACAACATGATGATGAAATGTCGATAGAATGAGGAAGTGTCTCTGTATAATGTCCCCATAAACAGGGGGAAATCAACAAATAATATTCTAATCCGCTTGTTCTCCCCCGGATATGGGGGTAAACATGCACATTGGGTTAGTCCGATATTTCTACAGGAAACGACAACGATATAGCCTAATATCTTCTGGTGCCGTAGCTTACAAAGCTGCGGCGCTTTTTGTATCGACACATTTCTATCTTATCCCCCAATGTTCATCAAGATATGCCATTGAGCGCGCACCTGGAACCAAACAGGTATGCGCTCTTTTGCTATATACAAGCAGGACAAGCCTGGAGGACTACTCTGTAGCAGATGGTACTCCCGGCTGCCGCTCCCCGCCCTCTGGTTTCGATTTTGCCAGCTATCAACTTAAAAATCGAAATTGGAGGACACCCTAATGAAAGAGATCAATTTGAGGGATTACTACCCTTTTTATACAACAGATATGATCGTGGAAGTGCCGGACGAGGTTGCCGATTTGCTCTACGAATACAAATTGAGTGAGGCAGCTCATTTCCTGCGTACATACCGGCATAAGGCTTATTTTTCGCTGGACTATGATGCCAATGTTGAGCGTGACGCTCTGGTAATTGTCCTGACGCCTGCGGATATTTTGGAACGGAAAGAAGAAAATGCCAAGCTGTATCAGGCACTTGCCTCTTTGCCGGAGAAACAGCGGAATCGGATTTATGCGCATTATTTTCTTGGCATGAGCAAATCAGATATTGCAAAAGCGGAGGGCATCCATAAGAGCCGAATTACTCGTTCTATCAATGCCGGCTTGCGAAGTCTGGAAAAGTTTTTGAAAGAACTTTCCTGACAGACGGCAACTTTGCCCCCGAAAATGAAATGAATAATAGAGGGACATATTTTCGGCAGGACAAGCCTGGAGGGTGTGGCCGTGTGGCAGACGCCCCGGCACACAGCAGACGTGAATTGTCATAACTGCCCGCCCTCTCCTGTTCTTTGACAACTGAATATACGTTGCCATAGGTACGTCATTCTGTGTTCCGAGCGGCAAATGGGGCGGCGCAATGACAGACAGCTAAGGAGGTGATGCACCGGCTGTCCGAGCGATCCACGCAACCCATTGACCTGGCTGTGGCAGGCCGGGCGCGACAACGACGCAGATCACAATGGTACTTTTTCACAACCTCTCACGGACTTGAAGGGGAGTTCCTGCCCTGTGCGCTTGCTCTGGCAAAGCGGCGGCAATGGCGGGGCTATGATGCGGTAAAGCTGGCCGCAGCCTATGGCAGCCCCGCTCTGCTTGATGCAGGGCTGCCGGGGGGCGTGGCAAATACGGCATAACAAAATCGAAATCAGATACCATGAGCCGGGCCTGCTTCCTTATGGATGGGTCCGGCTTATTCATGTGGTTTTGATGTCACTATATTGCAGAACGGAAAGGAGCGTGTGCCATGCAGGAACCATATACTTTATCAGGACAGAAGGATATTTCTGCTGAACCGCTGGCGGATATTCGCCATGTGTCAGTAAATAAAGACTTATCCAGAGAAGAACGGATCGCCGAGTTTGTCCGGCAGATCAAAGACCCCTACTGCTTCAAGTGTGGCAAGTTTACTGTCCGGGCCAGCTTCGCCCAGGGCGGCGCTACACTGGAAGAATGTTTGCAGGGCGTCTTACGGTAAATTTTTTTGAATTGGGGGCTGCTTTTTCCCGCGGGGAGCGTTATAATATTCTTGGGAAAAGGAATTGAATAACGAATGTACGAACTGCACTCCTTGAATTGCGGGATTTTTCCGCGACGAAAGGAGTGTTTTTGTATGCAGGTTTACAGAGCGATCAAGTATATCCGTCTCTCTTATACGGATGACAAATCAACGGAAAGCGACAGTGTTGCGAACCAAAGAAAACTGATTGATAACTATATCGTCCAGCACCCGGAGATTGAGGTTGTGGACGAAAAGATTGACGACGGTTACAGCGGAGTCCTTTTTGACCGGCCAGCATTTCAGGAAATGATGGAACTTATCAAGGAAGGCAAAGCCAACTGTGTCATTGTCAAGGACCTGTCCCGGCTGGGACGTGAGTACATTGAAACAGGGCGCTATATGCGCCGGGTATTTCCTGCCTATGGGGTACGCTTTATTGCGATCAACGATAATGTGGACACCCTGAATGACACGGGCGACGATCTGACCGTTTCCGTAAAAAACATAATGAATGAGGCGTACAGCCGGGATATTTCCATTAAGACCCGGAGCGCCCTGGATGTGAAGCGGCGCAGCGGCGATTTTGTCGGGGCTTTCGCTGTCTATGGCTACATCAAGACCGGTGACAAGCACAAGCGCCTGGAGGTTGACGAGTATGCCGCCAATGTGGTACAGGACATTTTCAGGAAACGCCTGGAGGGGTTCAGTGCGGCACATATTGCAAATGAGCTGAACCGGCTGGGTATTCTCTCCCCGCTGGCATATAAAAGGAGCCAGGGGATGCCCCATGCAAAGGGAGGATATACAGATAAAAAGGACTGTCGCTGGTCGGCAACGACCATTATCCGTATTTTGCAGGACGAAACCTACACGGGTACGCTGGTGCAGGGCCGGCAGACCACACCCCACTTCAAATTAAAGGAGCGGGAAAACAAGCCGGAAGATGAATGGATTCGGGTGGAGGACACCCATGAAGCGATTGTGGAGCGGCACGACTTCGACCTGGTACAGAGGATCAAGCGGATCGATACCCGGACTTCCCCAAAGGAAAATAAGGTGTACCTGTTTTCCGGTATTCTGATCTGTGGGTGCTGCGGCTGCCGGATGACCCGGAAAACCAACCACTACAAAGGCAGGGAGTATCACTATTACTACTGCCCGACAGGAAAGAAAGGCGGCTGCAATGGTTCCGTCATGCTCAAAGAGGAAGATTTGATTGAGTGTGTCCGGGACAGTCTGAAAGGCCATATTGACAATGTGGCCTCCCTGGATGCCCTTCTCTCAGGTATCAGCCAGGAACGGATCAACCGGGAGCTGGCCCAGGAATATGCTGGGCAGATCGCCGCCAATGAAAAACGCATGGCAAAGATTGAGGGCTTCAAGACAAAGCTCTATGAGAACCTTGTCAGCGGCATTTTGACGAAAGAGGAATTTCTTTCTTATAAGCGCAAGTACAATGCGGATATTGACCTGCTGAAACAGGCCATTGCCGAGCTGAACGAAAAGCTGACCGATGTGCTGGAAAACCGGAGCGAGCGCAACCGCTGGATGGCCCATTTTATGAAGTTCTCCACTCTGGAGGATTTGGACCGCCGGGTGGTGGCACAGCTTATACGTAGCATTACAGTTTTGGGAAAGAATGACCTACATATTGAATTCAACTATCAGGATGAATACCAGAAGGCATTAAAGCTCGCAAAGCAGGCGGCGGAGACCGTTGTGCAGTTCAAGGAAAGGATGGTGGGATAAATGGCAAGAAAGAGCAGAAAGAATCAGACGGCAACGCCGGTGTGCGATACTTCCCTCTATATCCGCACCGCCCTTTATATCCGGCTGTCCGTGGAGGATAACAAAAAGCGCGGACATTCCATTGAGAACCAAAAGCTGGTGCTGGAAAACTTTCTGGCAGGAAGGCCGGAATTTGTTGTTTACAACACCTATGTGGACAACGGCGCTACAGGCACCAATTTCCACCGTCCGGGTTTCCAGCAGATGCTTTCTGATATTGAGGCCGGGCTGATCGACTGTGTGATCGTAAAGGATTTGTCCCGGCTGGGACGCAATTCCATTGATACCGGCTACTATATCGAGCAGTATTTCCGGGCGCATCAGATACGCTTTATCGCCCTAACAGACCAGTTTGACACAGCGGATGCCAGCAACCTTCACGGCGGTATTATGCTGCCCCTGAAAAACATGATAAATGAAGCCTATGCGCTGGACATTGGGCGCAAGATCAAAGCCCAGGCAAGGCAGGCCATGAAAGACGGTGAATACATTGGCGCACGGGCCCCTTATGGCTACCGGAAAGACCCGGAGAACTGCCATAAACTGCTCATTGACCCGGAGGCCGCCGAGGTTGTATTTCAGATTTTCCAGTGGGCTTATGAGCATGTAGGGCTGAATGATATTGCCCGCAGGCTGAACGAACAGGGCATACAGACGCCCAGCCACCGGAAACGTGCCACGGGCGAGATCACCCATGAAAACCTGGTCGGCTCCGGCAAATGGCAGACCCGCACGGTTGCAAAGATACTGGACAGTGAAGTTTATACCGGTGATCTGGTGCAGGGCAAGACAAAAATTGTGGACCACCAGCAGGTACAGGCAGACGAGGATAACCTGATTATCGCCACCAATACCCATGAGGCCATTATCAGCCATGAAGTTTTTGAGGCAGTAAAGGCATACCGCAGGCAGGTGTGCGAAGAAAGCAAGGCACATGAGGTTGACCCTTATACCCCGAACATCTTTAAGGGGAAAGTGTTCTGCGCCCACTGTGGCGGCAGCCTCCATCGGCAGCGCAATAAGCGGAAGAAAGGGTCGGATGTTTACCTGTTCCATTGTCTCACCAAAAGCCGTGTAGACAAGAACGGGTGCCTGGGTGTTTCCGTCACCGAAAAGGATCTGCTCGATGCTGTTGTTGCCATATTGCAGCAGGAATTGACGGTTGCTTTAGGTAATTATTCCTTTGTCTTAGAGGCAGAGGTAAAACGGAAGAAAGAGCGTGATGATCTGAAAGCGGGCATTTCCGCAAAGAAGCAGGAAATTGATAGGAACCGCCGTTTTGTCCGTGGTCTTTATGAGAACTTCGTGCAGAAAGTGCTTACCAGTGAAGAATACTTCACCATGAAAAAGGATTATGAAGCAGCCATTGCCAAACTCTCTGACGAGATCAGCACTTTGGAAAACGGGCTTGCCGTCATGGACGCTCAGCTTGCCAAATATAAGGAGCTGGAACAGGATGCAAAAGTCCTGGAAAAAGATCATACCCTGACCGCTGCCCTGATTGACAGGCTGATTGAGAGGATCGAGATTACCCATGACAAGGAAATCCGTGTGAGCTTCCGCTTCAAGAGTGAATTTGAGGAATATGGAAAGGCGGTGGAACAATGCAGAAATTTGTAATCGCATTTTATATCCGTCTTTCTTTGGAGGACACAAAAACCGAAAGCATGAGTATTCCCAACCAGCGGGCGATCCTGCGGGAACACGCCATGTCGCTGGCGGAATGGGACCGGGCCGAGGTTTTGGAGTTTGTAGACAACGGGCACAGCGGCGCAAATTTTGAGCGTCCTGCCGTTCAGGAGCTTTTGGAAATGGTTCAGGCCGGAAAGATCGACTGTATCATGGTGAAAGACCTTTCCCGCTTTGGCCGTAACAGCATTGAGACCGGATATTTCATTGAGCGGGTATTTCCCCTGTACCATACGCGGTTTATCTCTGTCAGTGATGATTTTGACACCATCAATTTCAAGGGAGATACCGGGGGCATTGATGTGGCCTTTAAGTATCTTATCAGTGAGTGCTACAGCCGGGATATGTCGGTCAAGACGAAAACCGCCAAATACGCAAAAATGCAGCGCGGCGAGTACCAGAGCAAGATTTGCCCCTATGGGTACCGGAAAAGCGCGGATGGACGTATGGAGATTGACGAGAATGTGGCTGAAATTGTCCGCCTGATCTTTCGGTGGGCTGCCGAGGGAACCACAGCGGCGGAGATTACCAGGAAGTTGTTCCGGCGGAATATCCCCACACCTGGAGAATACCGCAAGAGCAAGGGACAGAGCTTCTATGATGTATCGCGGACGCATGGAACATGGAGCAGTTCAACCGTCCTGCGTATGTTGGAGGATGAACGCTATATCGGCACCTATGTCATAGGCAAGCGGGCTGTTACCGAGATCGGCGGGCACCGCATAAGGCTGAAAGATGAAAGCGAATGGTACAAGATACCGGATCACCATCCGGCGATTGTCAGCAAAGAGTTATTCGAGCAGGCAAAAGCCGGCATACGCCGCTTTTCTATCCCAAACAAAAAGCAGCATGATTACCCTCTACGCGGGAAAGTGTTCTGCGGCTGCTGCGACCATGCACTGTCACGGACTACACAATATCCGAAGTTCTATTGTCGGCACTCCCAGGTAAACACGGATTTTGCTTGTCATGGTATGTCGGTCAAGGCGGAGGAATTGGAAACGGCTGTATTTCAGATCATCCGGGCACAGGTAGATACCGTGCTGGGGGTTGATGGAGACGGCAAAGACAACCTTGATTTGCAGGTTATTCAGCAAGCAGAATATGAGAAGAAAGTTCAGGTTTTGCAGGATGCCAAACGGCAGCTTTATGAGCAGTTTGCCCTTGGTGAGATCGACCTGGGCACTTACAAAGAGCAGAAAGCCAGATATGACGCAGAGCTGGTCCGAGTGAAGAATGTCTGCACAATGGCAGCGGCACAGACCAAACAGGCCCAGGCAGACTATGAGGCCAAAGTCAAGCGGCGGGAAATCATAAGGGAAGTTTCCGGGGCCGACAGTCTGACACAATCACTGATTGATGCCTTAATTGACAAGGTGTATGTGTTTCCTGGAAACCGGATCGAGATAGTCTATAAAATGCAGGATGTCTTTAACATTTCAGCAAACAGGGGAACAGGCAATGAAAGCGGCGTTTTACTGTAGAATCGGCAACCAAGTGTTTGCATGTGTTTTACCGGATGAAAGGCACAAGTTGAGGGCCTTCCTTAATGCCGAGCAAAAGCGCGAAGCACAGGAAAGCCCTAAGAGAAATCGCCATTTCAAATTTGAAAAAAGATAGAAATTTTTTTGTCGTGGGCTTGACATACGGGTGCCGGAGATCGTGGATCCTGATAAATGGCACCCCGGACACTTTGCAATATTGCACCATGGCGTTTCGAATCAGGCTTCTTGAAAAATCAAAGATACGATCATCATCTTGATAGCCGTATAATTTATCAATATAGCCCCTCAGATCATTCATAACGGCTTTAGGCATATATATCACCCTTATGCCGTTCTCTGTCTTTGGGGGCGATATGTGAGCACCTTCAGAATCAGTATTGATGGTTTTATCAATGTTTATGATACCCTGCTCAAAGTTTATATCTTTGCCTGTAATGGCGAGAAGTTCACCAACACGCATACCACCATAAAATAGCAGCTCTATGGCCATGCGTGCCCTGTCGTTGTCAAGGCTTGCCATAAACTGGTTATATTGGTCAACAGTCCAAAAGTTCAGTGATCTGGTATGTTTGCCTATATGTCCGGCTCTGGTGCATGGGTTAGATGGCAGATTGTAATAATTCATAGCATAGTTAAACAGTGTTGTAAGTGCACTGTCAACACGGCATAGATAACCGGCAGAATAACCGGCGGCTATCTGCTGATTTTGCCATGTCCTTATATCTGCCGGGGTGATCTCATTCACCGGCTTATCTTTGAAGTATGGCAATATTCGATTCTTGAATACGTTCTTTTTACCGTCTAGGGTTGTCTTGCGGAGCCTGTGGCTCATATCCTCAATATAGATATCATAAAGGCTTTGAAAGGTCATGGACGGCGTGCCCTGCTGCCGTTCCAGGAATTGCCGTTCCCATTCCTTGGCCTCTCTCTGGAGCTTAAAGCCCCTCTTTAGTTTCTGCTTGCGCTGTCCTGTGTAATCCTGGTAATAGAATTTTGCATAAAATGTACCTGTCTTGTTGTCCTTATATACTGGCATGTTTTATATCTCCCTTCTTGCTTGGCGGCACAGAAAGCAATATAAAAACATCTGTATATGTTGCTGTGGCTGTCTCAGCCCCCCATATTTTAATTTTAGAGAGTTAGACGGTAATTTATACCATAAGTTGTTAAAACGGCTTAAAACGCAAAATACGGCGTCATTCTGTTTTTTTGTATTCTGGGATCTTTGTTAGATCTTCCACATAGCTGGCGGCTTTTTCCTGCCCTTTGTCGTTCAGCTTGGAGAATGAGGCTTTAAGTTGTTTTAATAATGGTTTTTCTTTTATTTCCATTGCTTGGGCGAATTTTTCAGCATCAACCGATATAATATATGGTTTTTCTCCTGAGATTAAAGTAAAAATATCTACGTTAAGAATAGATGAAAGCTCTGTCATCTTGTCCATGCGTGGGTATGCTGTACCCTTACACCATCCATTAACAGAAGATTTTGCTATTCCCATTCTTTTAGCTAATTCAGATTGTGTTATATTATTTTTCTTTAGTAACTCATTTAATCTTTGAGCAAATTCTTGATTTTTTTTACTATTTCCCATTTTTGATACACCTCCACACATACAAGATACAGCAAAACCGAACAAAAGTAAATAAACAAGTACGGCAAAAACGAAAAAAACGCTTGACAGTTAGTTAAAACCGAACTATCATAAAACATGGTAAGTCAAAACCGAACAAAAAGGAGGTGAGAACATGAAGTTTGACCGTAAGAAGTTAGACATAGCAATGGCAAGAGCTTGCAAGAGCCGCAACGACCTTGTTGCAGCAGGCATAAAACCAACCACGATATCACAGGCTTGCACTGTTGATATGAGACCATCAACAGCCGGGAAGATCGCAAAGGCTTTGGACTGCGACATAACCGAGTTGTTGGCAGATGAATATTTATAAACAATGGAGAGCTTGGCGGCACAGAAAGCAGGATAAGAAAGGAGCGTTGCAAATGGATAAGCTATATCTAAATGTTGATGATGTTATGGCTCTTCTGGGCGTTTCAAAGTCAAAGGCTTATCAGATCATTAAGGACCTGAACGGCGAAATGTCAGCTAAGGGATATTTAACAGTGAATGGAAAGGTAAACAAACGCTATTTATATGAGCGTTGCTACCAGGAAGGAGCAGGAGCATGAGTAAGAGGGCAGGAATAAAAGAGCTCAGGCAGTACAGAGGAATGACACAGGGAGATCTAGCCGGAATGATAGGCGTATCACCGCAGGCGTTGCAGCGTTGGGAGACAGGCAAGCGGACACCAAAGAAAGACACGTTAGACCGTATATATAACGCTTTGGGAGTGTGCGATATTATCACCATAGGCAACCCGAACGACACACCAGCAAGCGAGATTGTAGGCGACAACGTAAGCGTTGATGTTCAGGAAGATGAAGAGGTTTACAGTGTGACAGAAAAGGATCTCAACGCACACGCCTACAATGTCATGGTCAGGACGCTGCACACTTGCGCAACGAAAGATGAAATGATGATCGTGGGCTATGCGCTGGATGAGTTCATAAACGAGATTACAGGAGGTAACGAGGATGATTGATAATACACATATATTCGTGACTAAACAGGAGCTGCAGGCTTTAGCCTTTGAGATGGTGGCAACCAGGAAGGACGCACCGGCAGCGGCCGAAATACTCAGCGAGTTTATTCATATGCTTACAAGCAAAGAGGAAGACGACACGGCAGGACTTGAGCCCTTCAGTTCTCTTCTGGATGAATAGAGGTGTGAACGATGGCAGCACCAACTAAAAGATATTACTGGATAAAGTTAAAAAAGGATTTTTTCAGTGGCATGTATCAGCGAAAAATGCGAAAACAGCCCAACGGCGAGTTATTGTTGATTGTCTATCTCAAAATGATGGTGGCAACATGCGACTCAGAAGGCAGATTTTATTATCAAGGTGTATTCGATGACATAGCAACAGAAATTGCCGAAACGATAGTAGAAGATCCAGAAGATGTGCGCAACGCTTTAGATTACTTTGAGAATAACGGACTTGTTGAGTTGTCGGCAGATGAATGTTACACACCTGAAGTTATGAATTGCGTAGGCGGTGAGACAGAGAACGCCGAGAAAATGAGAGATCTCAGAAAAAAGAGAAAAGAGTCACAGAGTTGTAACAATGTTACAGAATGTTATAACGATGTTACAGAGAGTAACGCACGTGTTACAGAATGTGACACAGAGAAAGAGATAGATAAGAGAATAGATAAAGATATAGAGTTAGATAAAGACAAGAGTCATATGTTTAACACTACTTCAGTATCTACCGTAAGAAGGGATGATTATTATTTTAATGCACCACAATATGACGATCCACCGTTTAAGTAAGAGGAGGTGAGACAGTGACAGACAGCAGGATCCCCCGTTTAGCATTTGCAAAGGCTGGCAGCAGGGAATTTAACAAGATGACACCAGAAGAGCATATAGAGCGTAATATTTACATGCGTAACAAGCTAAAGGGTACGGCATACGAGAACGCCACAGATGAGGACCTAGACAACGCAAGACTAAAGATCATTGAACAGGGTTTATATTATGAGCTGGGCAACGAAATCGTTAGACTTGGCTTTGATGCCGCCTGTGCGGACGATAGAAGGCAGAGGGCAGCCATACCAACCATCTATGAGGGTATGAGGGCAAACGCCTTTAATTTCGACGTGTACGGCGTTGATATGGCAGACGCAAAGAGACTTATTAACAGTTTTTTGGGAAAAGCTCAGAAGTTCCAGAAGTTCAAAAAAGAAGGCTACGGCCTGTTTATATGGTCAAAGACTAAAGGAACAGGCAAAACCATGCTGGCATGTGTTATTTTGAATGAAGCTGTGATGCGCCATATGACGCCGGCAAGGTTTATTACAGTATATGACTATCTGGACATGGTGACAGAGAGCTGGAAAGACAAGACAGGCGATATAAGCGCAAGACTCAGGGACATAGAGAACACACCATTGCTTGTCCTTGATGATATAGGCGTTCAGAGTGTGGATAAACTCACTAACGACAAGTTATTCAAGCTCATAGACAAGCGATACAATAAAAAGCTGGTAACGATATACACCAGCAACAAGAAGATACCAGATCTTGGACTTGATGACAGGATCACCAGCAGGATATCAGCAAAAAGCTATGTCGTGCACCTTCCGGAAGTATCAATCAGGCAGAAGAAAGAAGAGGAAGAAAAGACAGCTTTTTTATCACGATTAGAGGAGGATTAAACAATGGCAACTATACCAGTTTACGGCAAGATAACACCGAAAGAAGATAGGGCAACATCTATTTATGAGGCCAATGACACTATGAAAATGTTGGGATATATGCCGCTACCAGGCGATGTAAAGAGTTCTGAAGTAGAGGACATTATAAACGCACATGTACCGAATGCATCGAAGAGTTTACACAGCTTTATGGTGTCATATGGCATTGATGTGCTATTACTTGGGTACATATACGGCAAGAGAGCCGAGAGGGCGAGAAGGGCAAAAAAAAACAACCCAGACCGCCTAACACCTTTGACAATCCGGATTGCTTTTCACACTACGATCAGAAAAAAGGATAAACACCAGTACAGTATACTCTGAACAACATACAAGCTCAATATATCCAAGCAATCCGGAGATGTCAAGGATTAATTCGCAAAAAGGTGCTGGAACACCTGGGGGAAGTTACCCCAAACAAACCGAAGGCTTATGAATAACGTTTTGATCGCAGAGGGCACTCTACAGGCTTGTAGGGTGTCTTTTTGTGTGTTTAAGGGTGTGCGGCTTGTGACACACCCTTACAAAACCCAACATTATTTTGTATATGAGGCTGTAAAGGTCGGAAAATACGACCTTTATTGAAGTTAGGGCGTCCCGAAATGGGATCACTAATAATGACCCCATCTGTATATACCGTAACGATTCGTGACGCTATTCATAAACTACTTCAGAAAACTTCAGTTTTACTACAGAAAACTACAGGTCAGATGTTAATAAATGTTAAGGTTCGAACCTATAACGAAGCTAGGATACCCCGAATTAAGGCAGCCCTAAAATATGACTAAAGTTGACCTGCAGGGATATATACAACTAGGCAAAACCCAACATTAGAGGATATAGAGGCCAAGAAAAACCAATATACTATAAACCTGTAAAAACCTGAAATTGAAAAAATATACAGAGCTCCCCGAACGAATCGTTCTGTCAGGGTACAAGCGTACCCCCAGGTACGGTTGTTCTAAGGCGTCATTAAAACGATGACACCCTTAATTGCCAACAAATGCTAACGTCAGAACGGAAAGGGTGTCCATACCCTCATTAGTAATGACCCCATCCCAGATGTTAACCAATGTTAACCTTATGATGGCAAATGATGGCATGAAATGTTAGTAAATGTTAGTCTAATGTTGACATTGAAAAAAATATAAAAAAATTTTTTACCTTATTAATAAATGGTTTTGAATGCTTTACATACACCTTTATATGTTTATGGTGTGCTATAGCCTGTTTTTGTGTATTATAGCCTGTTTGGGGCTCTGTTGACTTCTGGCGGTGAGTTGGATAGATTGGATATATCAAGCCCACCTAGGGCGTAAAACGAAGGGAGCGCAAGCATATGAATATTACTGGAATGAACCAGGGTAATACCGAAGATCAGGACGAGAAGAACGGCACCGGCTTATTTACACAGGAGCAGGTAAATGCCATTGTAAGCAAGAGGCTAAAGGAACAGAAGGCCGCCCTTGCTGCAGAGCTTGACCAGAGGGAGAAAGATATAAATAAACGAGAGATGGCGATCAGAGCGGCAGAGTTGCTCAGTGAGAAAGGGTTAGATAAAAGCCTTGCATCTGTACTTAAATACGACACAGAGGACGAGTTAAAGACCGCTATAGATGCCATCAGCAATATACAGGGCATGAAAGCAGATCAGGACGGCAGCGGCAGGCCTGAGAGGCGTCATATAATCGAGAACAGGCTGCCAGAGTTTAGGGAGAGCATAGAGCCCGACCAGTTCAAGAAAGCTTTCGGCCTTGATTAGAGGCATATTCCCATTTGGGGAATCTGCTAAGAAAGAAAGGTGAATAATATGGCTATAAATTTAACAGATAAATTTGAACCTTATGTTGATGAGGTATTTACAAGTGACAGCAAGAAGTCACTGCTTACAAATAACGATTTTGAGTTCTCAGGAGCTCACACAGTCAAGGTGTACAAGATCAGCACCGGCAGCATGAACGACTACGACAGAACCGGAACCGGCTCAGGTGTTGAGGGTTCCAGATATGGCAAGGTGGAGAGCCTGGACGCCACAACAGAGGAGTTCACACTAAAGAAAGACAGATCATTCACATTTGCCATTGATAAGCTGGACACAGACGAGACAGCGCAGCAGTTACAGGCTGCATCAGCATTATCAAGACAGCAGAGGGCTGTTGTAGTCCCTGAGGTAGATACATACACCTATGGAGTCATGGCAGCAGGTGCAGGAAATACACCGGCAGCCAAGGAGCTGACAATTGATAATATCTATGATGAGATCACCGCAGCCACCGAGGCACTGGACGACGCAGAGGTGCCAGAAACAAGCCGTGTGCTTGTTGTAACACCTGCAATATACCGCTTGATGAAGAAGAGCAAGGATATAGTGCTTGAAACTGAGGTGGGGGCAGATATGCGAGCTAAGGGCGTTATAGGCAACCTGGACGGCCTCACAGTCATTAAGGTGCCAGCGGTAAGACTCCCGAAGGGGTTCGGCTTTATGGTGGCTCATCCGTGCGCTACCGTGGCACCTACGAAGTTAGAGGATTACAAGATCCATCAGGATGCACCGGGCATCAGTGGTGCACTTGTAGAAGGTCGTATAGTGTATGATGCCTTTGTTCTGGAGAACAAGAAGAAGGCTATATATTACCAGGCTGTGCCGGTGGCTTCACAGTCAACAGAGGGACACCAGTAAGGCAATAAATACGCCTATTCCTCCCCGTGGGGCGTATTTGACTATATATATTGTTTGTTGTAGAGCTCTCACAGTGCGTTGTGGGGGCTCTTTTGGTAAGGAGGCTTATAAATGACCAATGAAGAGCTTGTTGAGCTTATACAGAGCGGTGAGAACGTCACAGACAACATGGAACAACTATATAATCAGAATCATGGCATGATCTACAAGATAGCCAAGAAATACACCTATGCGGAAGATATAGAAGATTTATTTCAGGAATCCTATATGGCTCTATATAAGGCAGCATGCAAGTATAAAAAGGATCAGGGGGCGGCATTCCTCACATACATGGTTATGAGCATAGATAGACAATTAAACAGGTATGTGGCAAAGTCTAGGCTTGTGCGCATTCCGATACATAAACATGAACAGATATGTAAATATATGGCCTGTAAAGCGGATTTTTCAAACAGGCAAGGCAGAGAGCCCACAATAAAAGAAATAGCCCATATGATGGGGCTTACAATGCCACAGGTGGAAAAACTTCTGGAATACATAGATAAAGGCGATATAACGAAGTCGTTAGATGAAAAGTTGGGCGGTGACGAAGACGCTAATAGCCTGTATGATCTGTTAGCCTCAGAAGATGACCAGTTGGGGGCTGTGCTTGATGATGTGGCAAATGGTGAGCTATGGACGATTGTCCGGCGGGTATTAACGCCCAGGGAATGGGAAGTTATAGAATTGAAATATAGAAAGCGGTGCACAATTCGCACCATATGTGACAAGCTGCAGAAGTCGTATATAACAGTGTATAACACAGAAGAGCGAGCTATAAGCAAGCTATCACATAATGAAGCAGTGCAGAGCCTTGCGGAGAGTATGGGTATACCTATTTGACGATGTAAGTTGGACATACGTCGTCAATGCCTTGGTGATACTACAACGATACTAAAATAAAAAAATACTATGGAAAAATGGAAAAATCAGCACGGAAAAGCACGGAAATAAACGGCATGTAAGCTGTTGGAAAATATCAAACTAGTATTTTAATTTGGGATGTACCTTTATGTGTATTGAGGACGGACGAAAAACTGCTCTCCAGACATAATAAGCCGTGTGCCTGTATTCTGAATCACACTAATCTTCCGTCACTTCAGCTTGCTTATATTTGCACTGCGCTTTGCGCACGATAAGGGCGTTTGTGCGCGCCGCTCCGGCAATAAGCGCTGAAGTTCAGTCGATTACGCTATCGATTCAGAATACAGGCACGCGGCTTAGTATAATGTCTGGAGAGTAACTCTATTTGCGGTTGATTGAAACTTTAAACAATGGTATCTTTTAGTCAGATATAAACATGATGAGTAAATATTATAAATACGAGGAGAAAATTCTATGGATAGAGTAGAGAAAATGCTTGGCAGAATGAAAGCAGGCAAATTATACAGATGTGTGGACTGGGATCCGGAGGGTAAGGCGAAGGATCTGGTAGATAAGTTCAACAGTGCTCCGAGGTCTGAGACTATGACAAGAACCGGTGAGTATCTTGGAAAATTATTCGCACACATGGGAAAGGAGTGTTACATAGAGCCGCCTTTTTATTGCGACTATGGAACAAATATACATGTGGGAGATTATTTCTATGCAAATACAGGGCTGATAGTTCTGGATCAGTGTGACGTCATCATTGGAGATCATGCATTTCTGGGACCAAGGGTCAATATATACTGTGCATGTCATCCGATAGATGCGATGATCAGAAATGCCGGTGTGGAGCTTGGCAAGCCGGTCACAATAGGCGATAATGTATGGATCGGCGGTAATACGGTCATCAATCCAGGTGTGACCATAGGTTCAAATGTTGTCATAGGCTCAGGGTCGGTTGTCACAAAGAATATTCCGGATGGTGTGATAGCGGCAGGAAATCCATGTAAAGTCATAAGACAGATAACAGAAAAAGATAGGCAATATTGGCTTGAACAGGTAAAGGAATTTGAGGCAGACACAGGCGAGCAGGTGCTGTAGTGGGGACGCTTCTTTTGTCACAAGGAGTGTCCCCTGGATTGGTTTTATATGACAGAGGGACACTCCTTGTGACAAAAGAAGCGTCCCTGGAGAGGATATACATTTGACAAACTACAGATTTACTTTCAGCTACGATGGCACTCGCTATCACGGCTGGGAGAGCAAGACAAATGCAGACACGGTTGAAGGCCGTATAGAGGCGGTGTTGTCGAAAATGGTGGATGGAGATAACGGTAAGACATCGGATGTATGTAGGGAGAATATGTCCGCAGATATCCGGGATACGAAGACACCAGCAAAGGTGGATATCCATGGCGCAGGTAGGACTGATGCTGGAGTGCATGCCAGAGCCATGGTCGCAAGCGGAAGGCTGAATACCAATAGGACACCGGATGAGATAAAGGATTATCTGAACAGATATCTGCCTGCAGATATATGTGCGCTTGATGTTACTGTGGCTGGAGACAGGTTTCACGCAAGGCTGAATGCGACCGGCAAAATCTACGAATATACACTGTATGTAGGATTAGAGAAACCTGTGTTTGACAGAAATTATGTGTGGTGTGTACCTCAGGGAAGTGTGCTTGATGTGGATGCGATGAAAAAGGCTGCATCGTATCTTGTCGGAAAGCATGATTTCAGATCTTTCTGTGGCAACAATAAAATGAAGAAGTCAACGGTGAGAACCATATATGATGTGGAGATAGTCAAGGAGGGAGACTATGTCCGCATGAGATTTCATGGAAATGGATTCCTGCAAAATATGGTGAGGATACTCACTGGAACTCTGGTGGAGATAGGATATGGACATATGGATGCGGAGCATATGCCGGAGATCATAGTGGGGATGGACAGGCAGCTTGCCGGGCCTACGGCTCCGCCACATGGACTATGTCTGCTTAAGGTTGAGTATGATTGAGACGGCAGCAGGGCTGTTAAAGCATAGGCTGGGAGAAATATAAATATTTGAATAAAGGGTAAAAGGGGTCATACAGATGATAAAGAAGCTTGGAGTAAGATACAGGATAAGCTGCAGTATAGGTGCGGTTATATTTGGCGTGATAGGTGCGGTTATATTTGGAGTCGCGATGGGCATAGATGAAGGACAGGTGTGGATTGGACTGGGAGCAGCACTTTTCTGGGGATTTGCAGTATGGTTCATATCACTTGCAGTCAGACAGAGCAATATAAGAGATGTTCTGGACTATTGTAAGAAAAAGCCACACCCGGAATATGAGATGGAGCGTATTGAGCAGTTCTACAAGGCGGGAGCTTCTGTATGTGGACTCAGACTTAACAATGAGTTCTTTCTGTATATAAAGGGTGACACAGTAAACTTTGCAGAGACAAGGGAACTGATGTGGGTATTTAAGATTGTTACCCAGAACAGATTTTACGGAATTAAGGCCGGAAAGTCATATCAGATTGAAGTGAAGCTGAATGACGGAAGTGGAATGGCCCTGCCGATGAAGAATGAGAAGATGTGCGATGATGTCATTGCATACATAGAAAAGATGGTTCCGTACATAATATTGGGATATAATGATGAAGTGAATAGCCTATATAACAAAAATCCACAGGAACTGGAGAGAATAGTAGATGAGAGAAGACATCAGTACTTTGAGCAGGTGCCAGTGCGATAATGAAGATGTGAATACGCTCAGATTGTTCATGGACATTGGCGCTATGATGATCAGAAATGGTTCCGAAGTTAAGAGAGTGGAGGATACCCTTCGAAGAATGGGAAAGGCATATGGCGCAGAGCGCATGGATGTGTTTGCCATAACCTCAACACTCGTGTGCACTATGAACATGCCGGATGGAACGGTGTGCTCCATGACAAGAGGCACCAGGGATGGAACAAAGACAGATTTCTGGAAACTGGAGCGTATAAACGCTCTCAGCAGGGAATATTGCAGGAAAAAGATTGATACGGACAAGCTGAAGATTTGTATTGAGGACATAGAGCATAGCTCTGCCCCGAGATTCAGAGTCTGCCTCGGAAGCGTGCTGGCAGCTGGAACGCTGGCGGTATTTTTCGGTGGAAATATCCTTGACGGAGTATTTGCAGCGGTTTTCGCATTAGCTATATGGCTGATGCAGGTGTATTTTGCTCCGGTGTGTACGAATAATATTCTTTTTAATTTTGTGTGTTCATTTGTCACGGGAGTTCTCATTGGAGTGGCGGGGCACATTTTCCCGATACACGGGGACAAGGTTATGATAGGTGACATCATGCTGCTAATTCCGGGACTTGCCCTCACAAATGCAGTTAAGGATATGTTCGTTGGCGATACCATAACGGGCAGCCTGAGATTGGTGGAGTCGTTGCTCTGGGCGGTGGCGATTGCGTGTGGATTTGCCTTGGCGGTGTACATTGTGGGAGGTGTGTAGATTGCAGCAGGTTATAGTACAGATAGTAACGGCGCTGTTTGGGTCTCTTGGATTTGCGCTTATGTTTAATCTCGGAAAGCGGAACGTGATACCTGCGGCGATAAATGGTATGTGCACATGGATCGTATATATTCTTGTTCGAAATGTCATAGATGATGTATTCGTACCGTCACTTGCTGCCAGTCTATGGGCGGCGGTATTTGCGGAGGTGGCAGCCAGGGTTATGAAGGCTCCGGCGAATCAATATCTGATCGTTGGACTCATACCGCTTCTTCCGGGCGCGCCACTATATTATACATTAAGTTCTGCATTTGATTCCGACTGGGTGGCAGCTAGAAGCTGGGGAAATGACACGATGATGTTTGTTCTTGGTATTGCAGTTGGTATAAGTGCAGTGTGTGGGTGTGATGATATAATCAAGAAGCTTTCTAAAAAAAACAGATAAAAGGAGTCAGGAAAATGATAGATAAATATGGGAAAAAGCTATTTATATTTTTAGGCTGTGATGTGGTGTACTTTATTCTCTGGGTCATACCTGCAATAAAGATACCGGCACTTGCGGTTGTGTTTACAGGACTGGGACTTCTGACGTTGACAGCCCTCAGCTTCATTGAGGGAGAGGATGATACGTTTAGACATATAACAGGGGAAGAGCAGTGGTTCAAGGTTGCTTTTCTTTCGGGTATTATTCTTACTTTGATTGGAATTGTGCTTCTCCTGGTATTGATATAGTGACAAGAATATATGAGGTACAAAAAGCTCCGTGCAGTGGATTGGCTGCACGGAGCTTTTTGCTCTCTTGATAATAGACCTTAATAAAGTCTTAAGGAATCGGCAGGTTGTTTCTTAATGCGTGTTTCCAATAGAATTGATACAAGAACGGGACAACGCATACAGAGTGTGTGGGTTTACTGCAGTGTATTTGACAGAAGATCTGAAGGGGGCGTTGGAATATGAGAAAGAGGTCAGAGACCATAGTGGTGTCCATTGCAGTTTTGGGAACACTTATCTGTGTCTGCCTTGGCGGGTGTGGTGACAAAAAAGGCGATGCATTTGCCGAGGAGGAGAGGACAACATATATATACGGCGACTCCATACAGGAGGGAGATGACGGAGCTCTCCTGTCTGTGAGACTTGGTGTTCCCGGTGCTTGTAACGTTGAATTCGACACCGGAAAGTCAAAGCTGAGAGATATAAGATTATCCACTGAAAACATAGTGGTGCCGGACACTGACGCAGCATACGTCGTGGATTATGACAATCTTAAGATCAAAGCTGAGGAAATACAGAAGATGGTTGAGGGGGTATTTGACAAGTCAGCTGGCATATGTTGCCGGAATGATGGCGACGAGTACATGACGAAGGATGAGATACAGAGTGACATAGATATGGCTGAGATATATCGGAAGCAGGCTTTGGAAGATGGACAGGCAGAAACAGCTGAGATGTACGCCGGTGATATCAAGAATATGCAGGCAAGGCAGAAAGAAGCACCTGATACATACACTCCGGTGTCTGATTATGGACCGAACATGATATACACAGGCAAGGCAGATGGAGAGAAATACAGCTTGTGGGTATCGGCAAATGATGACGATAGCACATCCCGTGGAATAAGCATTATGTTCAGTCCGGCGGGGGATCAGAAGAAGAATGAGTTGTCCAGAGTTGACGACTCGGTGTATGTGGAGACGGTTCCTGAGAGTTCTGTCGGGGCAGATGTGGCAGATATGAAGAATAAATGTACCATGACGGAGAATGCGGCCGAGAGTGAGGCGATGGTTTTTCTGTCAAAGCTTGGTCTGTCGGGACTTGCAAGTCAGAGCTGTGAACCTGTGATAAGGAGATGGCAGAACAGCACATTTGACACTGTAGACATGGAAAAGAACGGATATGCAATCGAATTTGGCTGCCAGATAGGCGGAATAGATGTGATCTATAAGGACCTTACAGCTGTGGACAATCTGAATACTGAGAAGGGATATGTCATGCAGGAGGGCGATAAGATGACCGTGTTTATCGATGATGATGGTGTGTTCTATGCCAGAGCCAGACTGTGTACAGATACGAATTCATATGTCAGAAAGAAGGCTGATCTTTTGAACTGGGATGAGATGATGTCAGCTGCGGATGAGAGCATAGCTGAATATTACAGGAGATATCCCACCGCATATTCTGAAGTTGAGTTTAACAACGTGGAGCTGCTGTATGTGCCAGAGGTGGATTCTGCCGGAGACATGCAGTACGTGCCAGCGTGGGTATTTACACAGACAGAAGGTGGAGATGTTCTAGATGCAGGGATGGCAAATGGGCATATATCGCAGGTGGTATACATAAATGCGTTAGACGGCAAATATATTGACATTGCGGAGACAGCAAAGGCTCTTGGCACGTGGAGTGGTTATGAGGCTGGAAAAACAATTTCAAAATAGTTTGTTGTATTTGCATCATGTGAAATGTCTTATATATGTGACTTATGTAAGGCGCCAGAAAAATGATCACAGATAAATAATAAAAATTTGGGGCGCGGTTAAGCCACAATGAGCATGATTTAAATCCCGGTACTGGGGTGTCAAAAAAGGAGGAAAATAATATGAGCAAGAGTAAACGAGTGGTAAGAATAGCAGCATGCGTGCTGGCGGGAGTGATGGCTATGCAGATGACTGGTTGTGGCAACAAAAAAGTGGACTATTCCTTAGACGGTGAGTCATTCAGCGGATACAGCGATGACAATGGTAAGAGCGGACTGTCGAAGACTCTTGGAGTGCCGGACAAATGTGATACAACATTTGATGTTGGCAAATCGGGTCTTTCTGAGATCCGCTGCACGGCAGAGTCGATAGATGTGCCGGATACGGACAAGCTGAAAAAGGTGTATTACACCACGACAAAGCTTGATGCCAAGCAGAGACAGACCATAGTGGAAGGACTTCTGGACAGATCCCAGGGGATATACGTGCGAAAGGAGGGTGTGTCCACCAAAGATGAGCTGAAGAACATGATAGAGATGACAAAGAAGTTCAAGGAGGAGGCTGCCAGTCAGGGCGATGACACATCTGATTCATGGTATGACGCACAGATCGAGACGTACAAGAGCCAGATGGCGGAGGCCCCTGAAAGCCTGCCGCTGCTTGAAAATTATGACGATCCTCATGCTGCATACACAGGCAAGTACGGAGACAAGGAATATACGATAGCTCTTTCAGGTTACAGCAGCAATGATAAGGTAGACTCCGGAATGTATATGGCATTCAGTTTGGCTGAGACTGAGGAGAACGCACTTCTGGATGGAGTTGCCGGAGCCACGTATACATATGTCACCGGAGAGATCAGTGTCACAGATGTGGATGTCTCGAATATGGAAAATGAGTGTCATATTACGGAGAGCGATGCCATATCTCAGGCTATGATTTTCCTTTCAAGCGTAGGGATAGACGGCATGGAATGCTCAAAAGTGGAGCCACTTGTGAGAGTATGGGCAGGTGAAAACGGCGATGTAAAGAAGACAGAGGTAAATGGATATTATGTGACCCTGACCCGCACAATAAATGGTGTTCCAATCAGAAACGGAGAACTTTATAATGTTGACAACTTACAGAACCAGAATGGATATATGTACGATATAGATGATATGGCGCATATAAGTGTAAATGACGAAGGAGTCGTATACATGTATTCAACCCTCTATTCGGATTCAGCATCATTTAAGGATGAGGACGTGGATATACTGGGCTGGGACGACATGATATCTAAGGCAAATGAGAGCATTACAGCATATTACGAGAAATACCAGACAAGGTATGGCAAGATAGATTTCAATAATGTGGCACTCAGATATGTGTCATCTGTGGACGAATCCGGCAAGATGTGTTATATCCCTGCATGGGTATTTACAGAGAGCGAGGAGCTTCGCGGCGGAGACACATCGGGGGAGATTTCCCAGGTCGTCTGCATAAATGCGATAGATGGAAGTTATATAGATCTTATAGAGGACGCCAAGCAGATGAAATTGTGGAATGACTATAACTAAGGGACGGAGGGGACAGGTACCTCCGTCCCCCGGATTAAATAAATAACGGGCAGTCAGTTATTTTCATAACTTGACTGCCCGTTGTTTTTATAATAGCCGATTTTACAGGTGAAGGACTCTGTCCTTGATCTCCTGGGTACGTCCCTGATTCCAGAACTGTGTTCCGATATATCCGCAGGTACGTCTTGCCACAAAGAGGGTGTTCTGGTCGCGGTTGCCACAGTTAGGACACTCCCAGACCAGTTTGCCGTAATTGTCTGTAACTATCTTGATCTCTCCGTCATAGCCGCACTTTTCACAGTAGTCGCTCTTGGTGTTGAGCTCGGCGTAGAGAATGTTGTCGTATATGAATCGCATAACTTCCAGAACTGCATCGATGTTGTTCTGAAGGTTAGGAACTTCTACATAACTGATGGCGCCGCCCGGTGACAGCTTCTGGAACTCTGACTCGAATTTCAATTTGCTGAAGGCATCAATTTGCTCAGTTACGTGTACATGATAGCTGTTGGTTATATAATTCTTATCTGTAACGCCAGGGATGATTCCGAACCGCTTCTGCAGGTTCTTAGCGAACTTGTATGTGGTTGATTCCATTGGAGTTCCGTATACAGAGTAGCTTATGTTCTCTGCGGCTTTCCACTCAGCGCATTTGTCGTTGAGCTTCTGCATTACAGCGAGCGCAAATTTCTTGCCTTCCTCGGATGTATGTGTTTTGCCGATCATACGGACACACATTTCGCAAAGACCGGCATAGCCAAGGGAAATAGTTGAGTAGCCGCCGAAGAGCAGTTTGTCAATCTTCTCGCCTTTCTTAAGTCTTGCCAGCGCACCGTGCTGCCACAGTATAGGAGCGACATCTGATATGGTTCCGAGCAGTCTTTCATGTCTGCATCTGAGTGCCTTGTGACAAAGCTCAAGACGCTCGTCCAGGATCTTCCAGAATTTGTCCATGTCGCCGTCTGATGAACATGCCACATCAACAAGATTGATGGTCACGACACCCTGATTGAACCTGCCGTAGTATTTGCGCGATCCGTCAGGATTTCTTATGCCGTCTTCCTTTGTCGGGAATGAACGGCAGCCCATGCATGGGTACACATCGCCGTCCTTCATCTCTCTCATGACCTTTGCTGAAATATAATCCGGAACCATGCGCTTGGCAGTACATTTGGCTGAGAGCTCGGTGAGGTACCAGTATTTTGAGTCGGGTGTGATGTTGTCTTCATCAAGCACGTATATAAGCTTTGGAAATGCCGGTGTGATCCAGATTCCCTTCTCGTTCTTGACACCCTTGATCCTCTGGTTCAGGACTTCCTCTATGATGAGTGCCAGATCTTCCCTTGTCTGTCCCTCTGGAACCTCATCCAGATACATGAACATTGTGACAAAGGGTGCCTGACCGTTACAAGTCATCAGTGTGATGAGCTGGTACTGTATCGTCTGTATTCCGCTCTTGACCTCGTTCAGAAGCCTTTTTTCTGTTATCTTGTTGATGATATCCTCGTCAAGTGATTCACCGCATTCAGTGCGCTCCTCGATGACCTGTGCGCGGAGTTTCTTCCTGCTGACATCCACAAATGGGGCGAGATGAGACAGGGTAAATGTCTGTCCGCCGTACTGATTGCTGGCCACCTGAGCCACGATCTGGGTAGTTACGTTGCAGGCGGTGAAAAAGCTATGTGGCTTCTCGATCATAGTCTCGCTGATGACGGTTCCATTCTGCAGCATGTCCTCGAGATTGATGAGGTCACAGTTATGCTCCTTCTGTGCATAGTAATCTGAATCGTGGAAATGTATGATTCCGGCCTCGTGTGCTTCCACGATATCCTCCGGCAGCAGCATTCTCTTTGTGAGATCCTTGGAAACCTCACCGGCCATATAGTCACGCTGGGTTGAGTTGATCACAGGGTTCTTGTTGGAGTTCTCCTGATTGACCTCTTCATTCATATGATCGATGAGTGCGAGTATTCCGTTGTCCGTGGTGTTGGACTTACGTGCAAGCTCTCTCTTATAACGGTAACGCACATATTTCTGTGCAACCTCGTATCCTCGCATCTCCATGATTCCGGTCTCTACCATATCCTGTATATCCTCAACGTGGACTGCGTGGGACATGGATTCAATCTGCTTCTCCAGATTGTCCGCGATGGCGTGAACCTGATATTCATTTAACTGATGGAGATTGTCAACTTCGTTGTTGGCTGCAAGGATGGCATTCTCTATCTTTGACAGATCAAATGTAACCTCTTCTCCATTTCTTTTAATTACATGTACATGTTTTTTTGCTTCTTCTGACACAGCAATAGCCTCCCTCTTCCAATTCGATAAAAGTTCTATAATAATAATCCAATCATTAAATTAATTGAAATCAGGCCGTTAAGGTCTGGTTTGAAATAATATACTAGATGCGGCTGCCCATTCCGCATGGAATTATTTGTAAAGAAAATAAATATGCAGCACGCTGATGCATGCGTAGGTCGCCAAGCTTGCGCTTGCGACAATTAAATAGGTAGCACGCTGATGCGTGCGTAGGTCATCAAGCTTGCGCTTGTGACAATTAAATAGGTAGCACGCTGATGCGTGCGTAGGTCATCAGGCTTGCGCCTGTGACAATTAATGTAAACACAATATATTTGGTGGGGATAATGTGAAACACCCACTAGATATTGTGCTCTGTTATTATAGCCATCACAAATGACATTGTAAAGATGAAAAAACATCTTTTAGAATAATAGAACCGGCAGGAGCGCAGAAACATTGATAAATCTTGATAAAATAATTTTGTGGGCAGTCAAAGTCTTGACAAGCCACCATAAAAAGTGATACACACTTATATGAATACAATTTCTAATGGGTATTTTCAAAATCCGTACATTTATATGTGCGAGGGTTGTCAGACCGATGCCTGATGACATAATACAAATATCAAGGAGATAAAAAAATGCAGGAATTAAAGCCAATCAAAGAAGGTAAGGTACGTGAGATTTATGACAATGGAGACAGCCTGATCATGGTAGCTACAGACCGTATAAGCTGCTTCGATGTCATCCTCGACAATGTAATTTCCAAGAAGGGAACAGTTCTGACACAGATGTCAAAGTTCTGGTTTGACATGACACAGGACATACTTCCTAACCACATGATATCAGTTGATGTAAAGGATATGCCTGAGTTCTTCCAGCAGGAGAAGTTTGATGGCAATAGCATGATGTGCAGAAAGCTTGAGATGCTTCCAATCGAGTGTATTGTACGTGGATATATCACAGGTAGTGGCTGGGCAAGCTACAAGGAGAATGGCACAGTATGTGGAATCAAGCTTCCAGAGGGACTTAAGGAGTCAGATAAGCTTCCTGAGCCTATCTACACACCATCAACAAAGGCGGAGATTGGCGATCACGATGAGAATATATCATATGAGCAGAGCATTGCTCACCTCGAGAAGTACTTCCCAGGAAAGGGCGAGGAGTACGCTTCAAAGCTCAAGGAGTATACTATAACACTTTACAAGAAGTGTGCAGAGTATGCACTTACAAGAGGAATCATCATTGCAGATACAAAGTTTGAGTTTGGCCTTGATGAGAACGGCAACATCGTTCTCGGCGATGAGATGCTCACACCAGACAGCTCAAGATTCTGGCCAGCAGATGTATATGAGCCAGGTCATGGCCAGCCATCATTTGACAAGCAGTTCGCCCGTGATTGGCTGAAGGCTAACCCGGACAAGGGATGGAAGCTTCCGGATGATGTCGCACAGAAGACCATCGACATCTATCTTGAGGGTTATGAGAAACTCACAGGCAAGCCACTTGGAAAGTAATCAAAGTAACGAAACATACGAATTTTCAGGAGAAATAGCGTTTAAGCTGTTTCTCCTTTTTTATCTTGTGGGGAAGCTGTTTTTGTTTTGTGAACTTCGTTGAAATAAATGGCTCCGGGTGGTAAAGTGTAAATGTTATGAAAAGGCAAAATCAAGTGAGATTTTACAAGGAGGTAACAATGAAGAATATGCTGCGTGTGGCAGCCGTTACGCCGAAGGTTCACATCGGAAGTGTCAGCGGAAATGTCAGAGAGATAATGGATATATATGAAGAGTATAAGGATGCTGCGGATGTCATAGTGACGCCGGAGCTGTCCATCACGGGATATACCTGTGCGGATTTGTTTGAGAACAGAAAGCTCATAGATGGTGCGAGAAGAGGACTTCTTCAGCTTGCCATGGCGACTTGTACCGGTCAGTCGGCACTGGTGGTCGGTCTGCCATTTGAGGTGGACGGAGAGCTGTTCAACTGTGCGGCGTTCCTGCAGGGCGGAAGAGTCATGGCCATCGTGCCGAAGACTTATCTTCCAAACTACGGTGAGTTCTACGAGAAGAGATGGTTCTCAGCCAGAAAGTATGATGCGGTGATGGTCAATCTCATGGACCCGGAAGATGATGGAGATGAGCTTGAATACAATGCCGGTTCAAAGAAAGCCGGGGGCAGGGGTGTTGGCAGTGAAGTGCTGTTTGGCAACAATGTGATGATAGAGATGGGCAGCGGAGACCAGAGAGTCAAGCTTGGCATAGAGATATGTGAGGATGCCTGGACTCCGGTTTCGCCGGGAAGACTTCTCGCTATGGCGGGAGCAGAGGTCATACTCAACCTTTCCGCATCAAATGAGGTCATCGGAAAGGCTGCATACAGGCACAAGCTGATAGGAAGTGTGTCATCGGACTGCCTGTGTGGATATGTGTATGTGTCCGCTGGAATGTATGAGTCCACATCAGATCTGGTATTTTCAGGACACAATCTGATGTACGAGAACGGCAAGCTCCTCGGCGAGGTAAAGCCATTTGAGGACGGAGTATTGATCAGGGATATAAGTCTTACCAAGATCAGACACGACAGGATAGCCAACAAGTCATTTGCCGACTGTAAGCGTGATTTCGCATTCAGAAAGTATGAGACGGTGGTGTGCGATACCCCACTCATGGACAAAGGAAATGTGCTCATGAAGGTGAAGATGACACCATTTGTCCCATCGGGAAATAAGCTTGAGAGGTGCATGGCGATATTCAAGATGCAGGTTGCCGGACTTCAGAGAAGGATAGAGGCGACCCACTGTAAATGTGTGGTCGTGGGAGTGTCAGGTGGACTTGATTCTACACTGGCTCTGCTGGTTTCGGCACAGGCGGTGAAGAATGCGGGACTTCCATCCACAACTGTCGTGGGAATCACCATGCCGGGATTTGGAACGACAAACAGGACGAAGAACAACTCCACGGAACTCATGAGACTACTCGGCTGTGACAGCAGAGAGATAAGCATAGCTGCATCGGTGAGACAGCATTTTGCCGATATCGGACAGGACGAGAGCGTACATGACGTCACTTATGAGAACTGTCAGGCGAGGGAGAGAACGCAGATACTCATGGATGTCGCCAACAAGGAGGGCGGCTTCGTGGTTGGAACCGGAGATCTCTCGGAGCTGGCACTTGGCTGGTGCACCTACAACGGCGACCATATGAGCATGTATGCGGTGAATACAAGTATACCAAAGACGCTGGTGCGCTCACTTGTGAACGAAGTCGGACACTTCATGGAGGTTGATGGATTTGTGGGCATCGCGCCGATCATAGACGATATCATAGACACACCGGTCAGCCCGGAGCTGCTTCCACCGAACCCGGACGGAACCATCGCGCAGAAGACGGAGGACACCGTGGGATCATACATCCTGCACGATTTCTTCTTATATTATACACTGCGATATGGAATGTCCCCTGAGGAGGTAAATGAGCTGTGCAAGGAGGCTGTAAGACAGAGTGACGAGTACAATTTCTCAGACAGCGAGATCGACAAATGGCAGAAGGTATTCTACACGAGATTCTTCCGCCAGCAGTTCAAGAGAAACTGTATGCCGGACGGCGTGAAGGTCGGAACCGTGTCGGTTAGCCCGAGAGGAGATCTGAGACTGCCGTCTGAGATAGAGTTTGAGGATTTTTTGTAGACATATTTTATAGCGGAATTATAGGATTTTGCCATATATAATAATTATATTTTTACATGAATGTTCAAACATAACCCAATCAGGGGAATACGATGCCGCCGGTCCTTAGGTGGCGCAGCAGGCGGCACCTTAGTACCGTTGCAGGCTGAGTTAAGCGGGAGCGACCCCTGATGGGTATGATTGACATTCATGTAATATTAACTTAGATATTGGCAAAATCCAACATCAAAGGAGGAGAAAAAAATGCCATTTATAGATTCAAAGGTTACAGTGAAGATGAGCGATGACCAGAAGGAGACTCTTAAGAGCAGTCTCGGTCAGGCGATAACAACGATGAACAAGACGGAGAGCTACCTTATGGTCGGCATCAACGATGGATACGACCTGTTCATGGGCGGAAAGAAACTTGATAAGGGTGCATATGTGGAAGTCAGCGTATTCGGTGATGTGACTTCTAAAGCGTGTGATGCCATGACAGGAAAAATCTGCGATATATTTGCGGATGTGCTTGGAATCCCGGGAAATGCGGTGTACGTGACTTACCACGGCGTACATGACTGGGGCTGGAACGGCGGTAACTTCTGATGTGGGAGATAGAAGTCCTTGACGCTCTCCAGAATATACATACTCCATGGCTTGACAAGATCATGGTGGCGATCACATCCCTTGGAAATGCGGGAATACTGTGGATAGTAATGGCGGCTGTGCTGCTCATCATCCCAAGGACCAGAAAAGTAGGAATATGCATGGCTATAGCATTGGTACTGGATTTGCTTATGACCAACTGCCTGTTAAAGAATCTGGTAGCCAGAACAAGGCCTTATGATGTGGCGAACTTCACAGATCTGATAGTGAAGAAACCAACGGATTATTCCTTCCCATCGGGACATACTGCGGCATCATTTGCGGCTGTCACGGCGTTGTTCATGAGCAGAAAGAAATTGTTGGGCGCAATATCCTGCGTGATAGCGATCCTTATAGCGTTCTCAAGAATGTATCTGTATGTGCATTTCCCGACAGATATCATTGGCGGAATAGTGGTAGGAGTGGCAGCAGGAGTGGCAGCAGGATTTATACTTAGAGCGATTGATAAGAAACTTGCAGCCAAGGCGGCAGGCACAGATATAGAGAATCATTGAAAACCAGATTGTGATGATAAAGATTTCCAGGAGCAACATGATTTGGCGGATCGTTGGTTTGGAGGGATACGATCATGAGTGAATATACCATACTGCCGTTGATCAATGCAGCATTTCAACCGGGTGAAGCGAAAAAGACGGTAGACAGTTTTGAAGACAGGGATTTTCAGGAGATAGCACGTGCTGAATACTATTATTTTACCGGGCAGGCGGAGAAGTGCAATCATATAGCAGAACGTTATCTGATGAGCCATAATATAAAATTGAAGATGTCATCCTGCCTGTTATATGTATATTCTAATCTGACACTTGGCAGAGAAGCTGCATCAAGAAAAGGACTGAGGGAGATTCAGGAATGTCTTGAAAAAGAGACGAAAAATCCTTCATCCGCTGAGGACAGGGCTGTCAGTGTATTTGCGGGATATATGTCCTCTGTGCTTTTGCATCTTTCGGTGGATGAACTTCCGGATGTGGAGCTTTATGCAGTAACATTGCCGCCTGGAATTAAGCTGTTTTCTGCCTATGTAATAGCTCACATGGCATATTTAAAAGGCGAGTATGGCAGGGCACTTGGAATTTGCGAGGCAGCATTGATGTTCAGGGATGATGTATATCCTATTAGTATGATCTATCTGTATTGTATGATTGCAATGTGTCAGATGAATCTGAAAAATCAGCAGAAAGCAAAAGATGCATTGATGCTGGCGTGGAACGTGGCGAAAGAAGACGAATTTCTGGAACCTTTCATTGAACATCATGGTTTGCTGCAGGGACTTCTGGAGTCATGTATCCGCAAGGAGGATTCAAAACTATATAACAAATTATCTGATAAAGTCATTGCCTTTAGCAGGGGATGGATGTCAATCCACAATCCTATGTCAGGAAATTCAGTGACGGATGCATTATCCACAGTGGAATTCTCGATTGCAATGCTGGCAAGCCGAGATTGGAATAATCAGGAAATTGCAGATTATCTGGGATTTTCACCCAATACGGTTAAAACTTATCTGAGCAGGATTTATGAAAAAATGAATATAAATAAGAGGGATGAGCTGAAAAATTATATGCTGAAATAGGAAAATATACATTTTCGTATCGAAACGGAGATTACATGGAAGAAGTCAAAATGATAAAATCTTTATATACAGAAATCACTAACCAAACTCAGATTTATTTTTAAGGGAGGAAACTATATGAAGAGAAGAATTTTGACTACCCTGCTCACTATGTGCATGGTGCTGATGTTGCTGCGGATACCGGCATATGCGGGCAGAGCCTATTGCGACATCTGTGGTAAATGGGTAAGTACAACCGGAACTTATGAATATAAAGACGCTGGATATCATTGGAATCATGTTTATTGCACAGAATGTGGCACTAATATCAGCAATCCGCGTTCTGCGCATGCGTGGAGCGGAACGGCAACCTGCACAAGCGGACAGACTTGTACGATCTGCGGAGGAACATCCACCCCTCTCGGACATGATTGGAACTCAAACTGGATTTCGGATGAAAACAATCATTGGCATGAGTGTAATGTCTGCGCAGAAAAGGGCGATGTTGGAGTACATATTTGGGATAATGGCACTATAACTATTTCTCCAACCTGCACAACAGAGGGGGAGAGAAAGTATACTTGCATTGGATGCGGCAGAATAAAAACAGAGACGATCCAAGCTACGGGTCACGACCTCGTACATCACGATGCACAGGCGGCGACTTGTACCGCAAACGGTTGGGAAGCTTACGATACCTGCAGTAACTGTGATTACACCACCTATACGGAGATTCCGGCAGCAGGTCATAGTTATGGAGATGTAACATACACATGGAGCACAGACGATCAACACTGTACAGCAGAAAGAAAATGTACAGCATGTGATGGCGTAGAAAGTGAGACAGCAGATACAACAGCAACAGTAATACAGGAAAAGAACTGCGTATTGCCAGAATTAACTACATACAGTGTGACATTTGAAAATTCTGCTTTTGAATCTCAAACAAAGGAAAATGTACGGACAGCAGAAAACGCCGGTCACGATATGGAAAAAGTAGAAAAGCAAGCTGCTACTGCTGCAAAAGAAGGAAACAGCACATATTGGTTCTGTGATAAATGTAATAAGTATTTTAGTGATGAAGAAGCAGAAAATGAAATTAAAAAGGAAGACACAGTGCTTGCGAAACTCGCCCCTGTTATTATCAAGGGAGATGGAGCAACAGTAACAGCAGGTGCGAAGAATGCACTATCATTCACATCTGATGCTGCATACAGGGATTTTATTCGTGTTGAGGTTGACGGAAAGACCATAGATGAGAGTAATTATACGGTGGAATCTGGAAGTATAATCGTAACATTGAAAGAGGATTATGTTGCCGGTTTTTCGAAGGGTGAGCATACACTTGGCATTGTCTCTGAGAGCGGAACAGCGACAGCTCATTTTACAGTAAACGAGAAGACAACGGGGACACAGGAGCCTTCGGAAGACACAACCGGTACAACACAGGAGCCTTCGGAAGACGACACAACCAGTACAACACAGGAGCCTTCGGAAGACACAACCAGTATAACACAGGAGACAAGTACAATGGATAAAGCAACACAATCATCTCCAAAAACTGGTGACAGTACAGACTTGCAGTTGTATGTGATTCTTATGATTGTTTCAATAGTGGGTGTTGCAGGAATTTGTGTTAAGAAAAGATTCAAGACCCATTGATGGCTTTGAATGAAATGGCTGTTAGAGCGGAAATTAGATATTAGATCTCTATAAAATAAGGCATATGGACTAAAAAGATGTTCATATGCCTTATTTTAATATGTCTTTAAATACTTTAAATACACAGAAATTTCACAAATGAAACGCCTCTGTACACTATTGACATTAAAAAATAGAAGTATTAATATTTATGCAACTTGCGTCAAATCATATATAGCTGACGATCAGATATCGCATATCATAAATCAAATTCCTGATTTGTACATCTGGGGATTCTGTCAGCATTTCAAAATGAAACAAGGAGGAAATAGAATGATCAAAACATTGCTTGGTCAGGTGGGCGAGTACAAGAAGGACTCGATACTCACACCTGTATTTACGGCGGCAGAGGTCTTCATGGAGATCCTCATTCCATTTGTGACCGCCAAGATAATCGACGAGGGAATCAACGGACAGGACATGAGCAAGGTATATATGTATGGCGGACTTATGCTTGTGTTGGCTTTCCTGAGTCTTTTCTTTGGAGTGATGGCGGGAAAATTCGCTGCCAGCGCATCGACAGGATTTGCATGCAACCTGAGGGAGGGCATGTACAGGAATGTGCAGGAGTTTTCATTTACCAACATTGACAAATTCAGCACCGCAAGTCTTATAACACGAATGACAACTGATGTGACAAATGTACAGAATGCGTATCAGATGCTCATACGAATAGCAGTAAGGGCACCACTCATGCTCATTTGCAGCATGATAATGTGTTTCACCATCAACGTGGAGCTGTCACTTGTATTTGTGGCAGCACTTGTGGTTCTTGCATTTGGTCTGTTCTACATCATATTCAAGGTGACACCTATATTTGACGAGGTGTTCAGAAACTATGACAACCTGAATGCCAGCGTTCAGGAAAATGTATCAGCGATAAGAGTCGTAAAGGCATTTGTCAGGGAAGAATACGAGGATAAGAAGTTTGGGAAGGCAGCAGAGGTCCTTGCAGAATTGTCCATAAAAGCTGAGAGCCTGCTGGCTTTCAACAATCCTATCATGATGTTTGTCATCTTTACATGTATGATGCTCCTGTCGTGGATCGGAGCGCACTTTATAGTCGGTGGTAGCATGACAACTGGAAATCTTACATCACTTTTCAGCTATGTCATGAGCATGATGATGTCGCTGATGATGTTGTCCATGGTATTTGTCATGATCTCCATGAGCATGGCGAGTATGAGACGTATATCTGAGGTCCTTGAGGAGACCCCGACCATGACCAATCCTGATGAGCCTATCATGGAGGTGCCTGATGGAAGAATAGATTTCAACCATGTGGATTTCGTGTATAAGGCTGGCAGTGCAGAGGACACGCTGAAGGATATCGACATTCACATAAAGTCTGGAGAGACAGTTGGTGTGATAGGTGGAACCGGCTGTGGTAAGTCCACATTTGTCAATCTGATAAGCAGACTTTACGATGTGAAGCCGGATGGTGGTTCTGTCTGTGTCGGAGGACATGACGTGCGTGATTACGATATGGAGGTCATCCGAAATGAAGTGGCGGTTGTGCTCCAGAAGAATGTGTTGTTTTCGGGTACGATACTTGACAATCTGAGATGGGGCAAGGCGGATGCCACGGAGGATGAGTGCCGTGAGGTGTGCGGGCTTGCCTGTGCTGATGAATTCATAGACAGGATGCCGGATGGATACAACACCTGGATCGAGCAGGGCGGAAGCAACGTGTCTGGTGGTCAGAAGCAGAGACTCTGTATCGCCAGAGCGCTGCTCAAGAGCCCGAAGGTACTCATTCTCGATGATTCTACAAGCGCAGTTGACACTGCAACTGATGCGAAGATCAGGCAGGCATTTGCAACCAAGATACCGAACACCACCAAGATCATAATCTCACAGAGAATATCAAGTGTGCAGGATGCTGACAGGATTATAGTTCTGGATAACGGAATGGTCAGCGGCTTCGACACACATGAGAATCTGTTAAAGAACAACACGATATATAAGGAGATCTACGACGTACAGATGTCTGGCGGCGGTGATTTCGATGAGAAGATGAGTTAATTATGAAGGAAAGGAGGCAGTGTAATGACAGGAAATACAGAGAAATACAGTGAAAATAAGATGGATGATAAAGTGGATGCAGGGCTGAAGAGACCTGGAAAGGATCAGGGCAAAAATCCCATGAAGGCACTTGGAAGGCTGATCAGATATATTCTTAAGGAATACAAGCTGGCATGTATTACGGTTGTGGTCAGCATACTTATATCGGCGCTTGCAATACTGAGTATATCGATGTTCATGCAGAAACTTATCGATGTATATATTGAACCGATGATGAAACAGAGCACGCCTGATTATGGACCTCTCGCCCACAGGATGCTGGGGATTGGCCTTATACTTGTGCTGGGAATCATTTGCGCATACGCGTACAACAGGATCATGGTAAATGTGACTCAGGGAACCATGAAGAGGCTCAGAGTTCAGCTCTTTGAGCGAATGGAATCTCTTCCGATATCTTTCTTTGACACACATGCACATGGAGATATCATGTCGGTGTACACCAATGATGTTGACACACTCCGTCAGGTCATAAGTCAGAGTATGCCGCAGCTTATCAACTCAAGCATCACATTTATTTCAACACTCATTGCTATGATAGTTCTTGATATACCGCTCACGGTGTTGTCAGTCGTCATGGTGCTTATCATGATAAAGGCGACGTCGAGCTTGGGCGCGAAGTCGGGAAGATACTTCATGAAGCAGCAGCAGGATCTTGGAAAGGTCAACGGCTATATAGAGGAAATGATGAGCGGCCAGAAGGTTGTCAAGGTGTTCTGCCACGAAGAAAAGGCATATGATGATTTCTGCAAGTTGAACAGATCTCTTCAGGACAGCGCCTACAAGGCAAATATGATAGCCAACATTACCATGCCGGTGAATGCGAACCTTGGAAACATAAGCTACGTTCTCTGTGCTGTACTTGGAGGTGTACTTGCAGTAAATGGCTGGTCAGGGCTTACCATAGGAACACTTGTGGCATTCCTGACGCTTAACAAGGGCTTTACGATGCCGGTTACACAGATAAGTCAGCAGATCAATGCAATAGTTATGGCGGCGGCAGGAGCTGACAGGGTATTTACCATGACAGACGAGATGCCTGAGGAGGACGAGGGCTATGTTGAACTGGTAAATGCAAAGAAGGATGCAAATGGCAATCTCACGGAGACCGAGGAGAGAACCGGACTCTGGGCATGGAGACATAGGCATGAGACAGGTGAAGTGACATACAGGGAACTCACAGGTGAGGTTGAATTTGAGAATGTTGATTTCGGTTACAACCCGGATAAGATAGTTCTGCACGACATAAATATGTATGCAAAGCCTGGTCAGAAGATTGCATTTGTCGGAAGTACAGGCGCGGGCAAGACGACTATAACTAATCTGATAAACAGGTTTTACGATATACAGGACGGAAAGATAAGGTACGACAATATCAACATAGGCAAGATCAAAAAGCCGGATCTCAGGCGAAGCCTTGGTATAGTTCTTCAGGATACACATCTGTTCACAGGAACAGTCATGGATAACATAAGATACGGCAAGCTGGATGCCACGGATGAGGAGTGCATCAATGCTGCAAAGCTGGCAAATGCCCACGAGTTCATAAAGCGTCTTCCTGACGGCTACAACACAGTGCTCACCGGAGACGGGGCAAATCTCAGTCAGGGACAGAGACAGCTGCTGGCTATCGCGAGGGCGGCGGTTGCAGATCCACCGGCTCTGATCCTCGATGAGGCTACATCATCCATTGATACGAGAACCGAGGCTATGGTTTCAAAGGGAATGGATGCCCTCATGGCGGGAAGAACGTCATTTGTCATAGCTCACCGACTTTCCACGGTCAAGGACGCGGACTGCATCATGGTCATGGAGCAGGGACGCATCATAGAGCGAGGCACCCACGATCAGCTCATTGACATGAAGGGCAGATATTATCAGCTGTACACTGGCAAGAAGGCCGTGACAGAATAATCCTCTCCACTTTGTATCGGGGAACAGGTACCTCCGTCCCCAGATGAACAGAAATTGTATAAAAAAAACAGAAAATTACTTGCAATTTAAAAATGTATGTGCTACCATAGGGGCAATTAATGGTAGTCGCAGTTAAGCTCAACGAGATGAAAGTTTCGTTGGGCTTTTTATTTTCGTAAGGAGGAAATTATTATGCCACAAAACAAATTACAGGAATTCGTATTCACAACTATCATGGCCATGTTCATGGTCTATGGAATGATCTGCTACAATGTAGCATTAAGCACAGGAGGTTTCACCAATCAGACATTTGTCATGGCACTTCATGAGATGCCGATCATGTGGCCGATAGCTATTGTGCTTGAGCTTTTCGTGGTTGGAAAGCTTGCACCAATGCTTGCGTTCAAGATCGTGAGACCGACTGACAGACCACAGGTGATAACCTTCATGATATCATTCTACATCTGCATAATGATGTGTCCAATCATGAGCCTTATAGCAACTGTTTTGTTCAAGGATTCACCAAGTGTTGGTACATTTATCCAGACATGGGGAATGAATCTCCCTGTTGCACTGCTCTGGCAGCTCTGCTATTGCGGACCACTTGTGAGATTGATATTTAGAACTATATTTAAGAAACAGCTTTCGGGAGCAGGGTGCGCTGAGACATCAAATGAGCCTCAGACGGAGGCATGACAATCCGATTTGGCAAGTTTTGCTCAAAGTGTAGACAAGTTATGGGTGAGGTGTTAAAATCCGTTCAAAGCATAGGTAGAGAGGCTGTATATGGGCGAGAAATACATAACATTGGATGAGGTATGCCAAATGCTTTCAATATCGAAGGCGACAGGGCGCAACTGGCTAAGGCTTGGGAAAATTGAATCACAGAGAGCCATGACGGATGGAAAGGTGTATTTTACTGAGGATTATGTCATAGAGTTGCAGCGGTCGCTTAAAACAGGTAAGCGGAATGCACTTCGCAGCAGGCGGAACAAGGGATATGTATCCGGAAAAGGCTTTTACGACAGGTATGTATCAGAGGACTGTGAGAGCACAGATGTAGTGAAAAAGCTTGCCGGAATGCTTGCGGAACAAAATATTTGTGTGACAGAAACAGCCATGAGGGCGTTGCTTTCGGATTGCGCGCTTAAACTTCTGGTAGACAGCCCGGAGACAAATGAGATACTTAGAGAGTATATAGACGGCAGACTTGACGTAGGTGTGTGGAGCATTCTGCTTGACGATATAATTCAGGACAAGAAAGAAATAGAGACATGGATAAGTGAGCATGATGATCTGCTGGATATCAGCTATAAGTTTCAAAAGGGAGAGGATGTTCTTGGTCTGCTATATATGTCTGTCCGGGATATCGGTGTACGGAAAGCTGCAGGATCATATTTTACGCCAACAGAAATCGTCAGGAATATGATAATGGATATCAGTCAGGATCTGGGGGGCGGACTAAAAGGAAAGAAAGTTCTTGACCCATGCTGTGGAACTGGCAATTTTCTAATACAGTTTTCAGACGATGTGGATATATGCAATATACATGCATTTGATACAGATATGCTCAGTGTGCAGCTTGCGCGGTTCAATCTGGCACTTACAAGGATTGCTGGAAGGGAGAACGTGAAAGCAGAGAGTGATATACGGACTATATGTGAAAATGTAGAGTGCAGGGATTTCCTTGCGAAATCAGAGGATCGTATATCGAATACTGTGAATTATGATGTGATCATAGGCAATCCGCCCTGGGGATATAAATTTGACAGAGCAGCACAAAAGGCTTTAAGAGAAAACTTTAAAACTGCGGCCGGAAGAGGTGCGGAGTCGTATGATATATTTGTGGAGCGTGCGCTGGGGCTGCTCGGAGATGACGGAATGCTGGCATTTGTATTGCCAGAGGCGGTGTTGGATGTCAGAAATCACAGCGCTGCGCGGCAGATTATAGCGAACACAACAAATGTAAGACGTGTGAGATTCCTCGACAATGTGTTTCACGGAGTACAGTGCCCGGCGGTTGCGATGCATCTCAAAAAGAGTGCGGATCCGGGACATAGCATAGGGGCAAGAATATCCAGAGCCGGTGAAGAATTTGTTATTGGTACAGACAGACCACTTGATATCGACAGATTCTTGCTGAGACTTAATGATGATGAATACAGGCTGCTTGATAAGCTTGATAAAGTAACAGATTGTATATTTTTGCGCGGACAGGCAGATTTTGCGCTTGGTATAGTGACCGGAGATAATGATAGATACCTGTCGGAAGAGTGTGCAGATGGTATGGAAGGCGTTATTACCGGTGCAGACGTGTACAGATACAGATATGGTGAGCCGGAGAGGTTCATAGCATCGGATATTTCACTTTATCAGCAGGCGGCTCCTGAACGAATTTACCGCGCGCCGGAGAAACTGATATACAGATTTATCAACCGCCAGCTTGTATTTGCCTACGATGACAGACGACATCTCACATTAAACAGCTGTAATGTGGTGATACCGCGTGTGGCGGGACTTGACATGAAGTACATTATGGCGGTGCTGAACTCCCGTGTGGCGCAGTATATATATGAAAAACGCTACAATGCGGTGAAGGTGCTCAGATCACATATAGAGTCACTGCCTATTCCGGAAACAGATGAAAATACACAACGGGATATAATCTCAAAGGTCGATGAACTGATCCTGGCGGGAACAAGTATGCATGGGACAGACCAAATTGAGCAGTATAGAGTGTATGATGAGATAGATGATGTAGTGAGGAATCTGTACTCCGTCACGGATGAGGAATATGAGTTTATAAAGCAGACTTTATCCGGCAGCAAATATATGTTATAAGAGATGAAGACATATGTGATATGGCATCTGCAGATAAATGCATGTGAGTCAAGGCACGGCTAATTGTGCTGATGTTAGTGTAAGATGAAAAGAGGAAGAGACTATGAACAATATACTTCTTATAAATGATATGGCAGGTTACGGAAAAGTGGCACTGTCAGCCATGATACCGATCATGTCCAACATGAAATTTCAGGTGTATAACCTGCCGACAGCCCTCGTGTCAAACACACTGGACTACGGTAAATTCGATATTCTTGAGACCACCGGCTACATGAAGAATAGCATGAGAGTGTGGGATGAACTTGGATTTGCATTTGACACTATAGCAACAGGATTTCTTGTATCCGAGGACCAGACGAAGCTGGTGGCTGAGTACTGTGAGAAGAAGAAATCTCAGGGAGCGTTTATATTTGTCGATCCGATCATGGGTGACGATGGCGTACTGTACAATGGTGTCACAGAAAATACTGTGGGATATATGAGGCAGATGTGTAAGGTTGCGGATCTGATAGTTCCAAACTGTACTGAGGCGGCATTTCTTGCGGGCAAATACACAGACAAGAAGATATTGACTATGACAGAGGCAGAGGAGCTTGCGCACACACTTCACGGATATGGTGCAAAGACAGTGGTTATAACCAGTGTAAATATAGACGGACAGACAAGCACCCTTATGATGGACGGTGACACTGACAAGATGAATGTGTTCCCATACACGGAGATTCCTGTGAGGTTTCCGGGAACCGGAGATATATTCTCTGCCGTACTCATTGGAAAGTACAGGGGCGGCAACAGCATAGAGGACAGTGTTCAGTCGGCCATGAAAGTTGTCGAAAAGCTCATAGATCTGAACAAGGACAATGCCGATAAGTATAAGGGAATCCCGCTTGAGCAGTACATAGAGGTGATAACAAAATGACCAGACCAAAGATAAGGATTACACTCATAGATCAAAAGGGACCACATGGCTGTCATAGAGGCCATAAGATTGGTGATTCCTATGACTTTGATACGGAGAGAGGCGAGCTCTGTCCTATGGCTATGCATGTGGCATTCCCATATGTGGACATCCTCAGATATGGCGGAAGTATTCCGGGAAATGAGCCGGGTACAGCGGTGTTTTGCTGCCCTGATGTTGATACGATAAATGTATTCAGGATAGAGGTTATTCAGCCGGATGAGAATGAAGGGAATGAAGGATTAAAAAGTTAGGGTATATAATCGTATCTGACGAATTAAAAAATTTGTATTTAAATATATGGCAAAGATACAGCTAAAGAAGAGTGACATTGGAAGAAAAAAACGTCTTGATATAATATAATACTTTACAGAACACAGACGACATAAGTATTTGTCAGATAGTGACAGTCGTGGGTGTGATCGCAGGAACACTTATTATATTCAGGAGGTGACGCATATGTTGGTACGCAGAGAAAAATACGATATATTTGCATGGCTAATTGTGCTTGCAATGTGTGTCTCCTATCTGGGAATATACGGACTCTACAATCCGAATGTAAAAAATTATTCCGCACATTCTGTCGCATCTCTCGGCGAGAGCAGGGGGATAGAAGCAGGAAATAATGATATGCTGATGGTAGATAACACAGCCGGTCTGACAGTTCAAACGAGAAATATCAAGACTGGAAACATGGGAGAATCTCTGGAAGATACATGGATGCTTGCTGCGGTTCTTGCCGCAGTGCTGCTTAGTTTGATAGTCTGCACATGCACATTTACCGGCAGATATGTGGAGTTGGTGTACAGCCACATGAGGCTGCTCCTCAAATATATACACAAAAAAGATGGAAAAAAACGTCTGGGATATGCCGATGAAGGGTATCTCAGATGAGAATTTGCATCATAGAAAGTCATAGAGAATTGTAAAATAGGATTGGGCAAATGCAGATAAAGGCGTTTGCGTATGTCATCTGAGTCTTCATTGGCAGTTTGAGACTATGTTGTTGAGAATCGACGCGAAATGCGTTCACCAGTGAAGGAGAGATAATTATGGCAATGGATATTTTAGCTTATGCGTTCGGAATCATAGCACTTGCAGCAGCAATCAAATGTTTTGTTGATGAGAACTGGGGCGAGAAGATGCATAGAAAATCAGAGGATGCACAGGATATGACTCAGGATAAAAAGGTAGCATAGATAAAATCAGATCAATTACACAATAGTGTAATTGTGTAAATAAAGATCCAACGGATATATCACATTATAGGATTTACCCGTTGGATCTTTTTATTTATGAGGAGCGTTCTTCTCGTAGTTTTTAAAACTTTATCTGCAATTAAAAACAATTAATAATTAGCTAAATTAAGTTTGACTGCAAAGCAAAAAATAACTAATATAAAATAGAAATGTAAATGGAATAAAGTGAAAAGACTGAACAATGGAGACATCATAGGGTCTATACATTTGCGGAAAAAATAATAAGAAAATTTATAATGACAGAGGACAATGTTATGAAGATTAAACCGAATGATGTTATGATTAGGTACACAGGGCGTATCGACTGGACAGATGAGGAAAAGCCGGTGTGGGTATATCCGTGTACGTCTGCGGAGATGAAATTTACGGGCAATACTCTTAAGATAAAGGTGTCCAACAGGAATAACTATTGGGACAATTATCTTGGATGTATAATCGATCAGTCGCAGAGAAGTTATCTTTTAAATAAAGAGGGAATTACGGAACTTGATATAGTTGTTCCGGATAACGATACAAATGAACATTGTGTGCTGTTCTTCAAGAGACAGGATGCATGCCATGAGGTAACAATACTTGAGTATGAGATTGGAGATGGGGAGAGACTTCTTCCTTTGAAACCGCTGTCAGGCAGACGAATAGAGGTGTATGGAGATTCGGTGTCAGCGGGTGAAGTATCTGAGGCTGTCGACTTTGTTGGAAAGGAAGACCCGGTACACAATGGCGGTTATTCTAATAGCTGGTATTCGTATGCGTGGATTACTGCAAGAAAGCTGAAAGCACAGATTCATGACATAGCCCAGGGAGGGATAGCTCTCATGGACAGGATAGGATGGTTCCAAGAGCCGAATCAGATTGGCATGGAAAGTGTGTGGGATAAGGTTCACTACAACCCTACATTTGGTCCGGTGACACAGTGGGATTTCTCTCAGTACACACCTCAGGTTGTTATAGTTGCTATAGGACAGAATGACAACCATCCGTATGATTTTATGAAAAATGACTATAACGGCAGGCAGGCGGAAACGTGGCGTGACCATTACATGAAATTTCTGGGAAAACTCAGGAAGACATATCCGGATGCACACATAATCTGCTGTACCACACTTCTCTGCCATGACTGTTCATGGGACAAGGCTATAGATGAAGTGGTTGGCAATATGAATGATAAAATGATAACTCATTATGTATATGGAAGAAACGGATTTGGCACGCCAGGACATCTCCGCATACCGGAGGCGTGTGAGATGGCAACGGAGCTGGCAGAATATATAGAAGGTCTCGAAATTGAGGGGTGGAATTAAATTATATCCTAACTTAGAGGTAATATAGGATTATTAATGAGCTGATGTTCAAATATGGAGGATGAACCATGGAAAATTATGATCTTGAAAGAATAAAGTCAGTTATACAGCGCGCCCAGAGTGGACAGGAGCTGACAATAGGTTTCCTTGGCGGTTCGATAACACAGGGAAGTTTGGCGACGGAGCATGAAAATACTTATGCATACAGGGTATACAAGTGGTGGTGTGATACATTTCCACAGGCAAAGTTCAATTATGTGAATGGCGGAATCGGCGGTACGGATTCCTATTATGGGGTGTCAAGAGCGGTCACTGATGTGCTCATGTATCAGCCGGACTTTGTGGTTGTGGATTTCAGTGTAAATGATGTGGATAACATATATTGTGAAGAGACCTTTGAGGGTGTGCTGAGAAAATTGCTTTGCTGGTCATCAAGACCGGCGGTGGTGGTACTCAATAACGTTTTCTACGACACGGGTGTAAGCACCCAGGATATTCACAACGGACTTGCAGATCATTACGGAGTGCCGCATGTGAGTGTACATGACACCATATACAGGCGGATGAAGGCGGGAGAATATAACAGGATCGACATAACCCCGGATGGACTTCATCCAAATGACAAGGGACATGGCCTGGTAGCGGATGAGATAACAAAGTTTCTTGAGAGTATTGTGGGTGATCTCATACAGTCTGAGAATTTGTCTGATGACTCAAAGACGGATACCGTAGATACTGGTGCGGACATAGAGAGAAATATACAGGATGAATCGGTCTGCTCATGTGTACTTCCTACCCCTGTCACCGCAAATGCATATGAGGGCGCAAGAAGGCTCACGATACGCGAGGTTAGCCCAAAACTTTCAGGTTTCAGAGCGGATACAAATGAGAAGATGGGACATCTTGATCATTTCAAAAATGGATGGATCGGAACAAATGCAGGCGACAAAATATCATTTGAACTTGAGGGTAGCTGCATAGGAATACAGTACAGAAAGACAATATCAAGACCTGCTGTCAGGGCTCAGGCTGTGCTTGATGGGGACGTCGAGCATCCGGTTTTATTGGATGGCAATTTTGATGAGGACTGGGGTGACTGTCTGCATATAGAGCCTGTGCTTCATCATAGTGAGAAGAAGAAACACACACTTGAGATAACGGTTCTTGATGATGAGAGTGTGGGTACAACACCATTCTATCTTATGTCCATAATAGTTGCATGATAAGTATGCGATTAAGAGAATGATAATGTTCAGATTGGCATAGATATTTGAAGAATTAAATTAAAATAAATAATATTGTGTATTGCAATATTGGGGATAGAGGACTATTATTAGCTCAGATGTACAAAGAGGTACTGCATAATCTTGCAGTGCCTCTATTTTTTTATGATGGATTTTATATCCGTACAGATTTTTGAGGAGGATGATATTATGACACCGATGAACAATGCAGATTATATTATCAGATTGCAGCACGCAGATGAACTTGACGCTATGAAGGCAGCAAAAAAGGCAAGCGGACTCACATATGAGGCGCTGGCAGAGAAAATAGGTGTGAATAAAGTATGGCTCGCATCAGCATTTGAGGGACAGCAGTATGTGCCTGAAGAATATTGCGATAAGCTTGCAGAAGCACTGGGAATAGATAAGTCAGCCACGGCATTTCTTGCAGAGCACCCATATAAAGGCAATACGGATCCTATTCTCTACAGACTTCATGAGGTCATTGATACATATGGTCCTGCCATCAAGGACATAATCCATGAGCAGGGTGGCAATGCCATCATGAGTGCCATCGATTTTGGCCTTGACGTGGATGTGACTGAGGATGCCGAGGGCAACCACAGAGTCATCATCAAGTTTGACGGAAAACTCCTGCCATATGCCAAGAAAGGTCAGTATCCTTGGTAGAGTTGATGTGTTGACATTACAACTGTTGTAAGGTTTAATATCATGTGGGGACGGAGGGGACAGGTACCTCCGTCCCCATCAACATGAAAGACGAGGACATATATAATGGAGAAGAACCTTACGACCGGCAGTGTGCCAAAGACAATGGCGTATTTTGCGCTGCCTTATCTTTTATCTTATTTTCTGCAAACATTATATGGGATGGCGGATCTGTTCATCATAGGACAGTTCTGTGGCAAGGATGCCGGGGCCACAACAGCGGTTGCAAATGGATCTCAGGTCATGCACATGCTCACAGTGATTTTGGTTGGTCTTGCCATGGGAACAACTGTTGTTATAGGAAAAGCAGTGGGGGCGAAGAAGCTTCAGGATGCACAGGCGGCCATAGGAAATACAGTCACCATCTTCATGATAATATCAGTAGTACTTACAGTAATGCTGCTCATTTTTATAAATCCAATAGTTGCGGTCATGGATACCCCAGAGGAGGCTGTCAAAGGAATCACGGATTATCTGATAGTCTGCTTTATAGGAATTCCATTTATAACAGCATACAACGTGATAAGTTCGATATTCAGAGGACTCGGAGATTCTAAGAGTCCTATGTATTTCATTGCGGTTGCGTGTGGCCTTAATATAGCACTTGATTACATATTTATAGGTGCCTGTGGCATGGGCCCTATTGGCGCTGCTCTAGGAACGACTCTGGCGCAGACATTCAGCGTTATAATATCATTTGTGGCGATAAGGAGAATGAATACAGGGCTGAGAATTGCGAAAAATGATTTCGTTCCGAGAAGATCTGTGCTCGGAGAGATCGTAAAGATAGGTCTCCCGGTGGCAGTACAGGACGGATGCATACAGATCGCTTTCATCGTGATAACAGTCATAGCCAACAACCGTGGTGTGAATGATGCCGCGGCAGTTGGAGTTGTGGAGAAGATGATAAGCTTTATATTCATAGTGCCATCCTCCATGCTGGCAACTGTATCCGCGCTTGCCGCCCAGAATATTGGCGCAGGAAAGCATGACAGGGCGGAGCTGGTTTTGAGATACGCACTGGGGATCATAGTGGCTTATGGAGTCATTGCAATAGCTGTTGTTGAACTGTTTGCACCTGAGCTCGTGGGACTTTTCAGCAAGAACAAGGTGGTTGTGACCATGGGTGTCCAGTATATAAGCAGCTATATCGTGGACTGTGTATTAGCAGGAATCCACTTCAGCTTCACCGGATATTTCTGTGCCTATGGCAAATCCTATATAGGGTTTATTCACAACCTGATAGCCATAGTATGTGCAAGAATCCCGGGATCATATCTGGCATCTGTCAAATATCCTGACACTCTGTTCCCGATGGGATTTGCGGCGCCGGCGGGATCATTTATATCCATAGTGATATGCGTGGGAGCATTTGTGTGGATGGAGAGGCGCGGTACGCTGTATAAGGCCAACTTATAAGAGATATGTATATTGGTGATAGGAATGTTTATTGTGCATTCATTTCGTAAAGGTATTTGATCGTTCGGATACAAGTGGCAGTTCATTGATCATCAGTCGTGCGGAATATCATGGAATCTTCCGTCCAGCTCTTCGGTCTTCACCACGTTGATGAATGCGTGCTCATCTATTCCACGGATCATCGGGATGAGCTCACGCTTTGCCTCAGCGTTGATGACAGAATAGATAAGGGTTTTCTCCTTCTCCTCATAGCAGCCAATTCCGGTGAATAATGTGGCGTCGTGATTTGTCAGATCTTTGATGGCATGATATATCTCATTTGATTTGTCGGAGATGATGAACAACGTTTCTTTCTTATATCTCTTATATAGAAGCTGGATCACCTGTGTGCTGCAGAACTGGTAGATGATGGAGTACAGAGCCTTTGACCAGCCGAACAGCGCTCCGGCTGCGATCAGCATCACGATGTTTCCGAGCAGTATGTAGTTCCACGCATCTATACCCTTCTGGTGGGACAGGAATATGCTGATGAAATCAGTTCCCCCGGTGCTGGTTCCAACGTTCAGGCACAGGCTGATGGCGAGTCCATTGATGAGACCGCCGAACAGGCTTACAAGCATTATGTCGTCAGTGAATACATATGATGGCAGAATATCCACAAATATACTCGACAGAAGAATGACTATGATCGAATAGAGGGTAAATCTTTTGCCGATATATTTGTATGATATGTATGTGGGAAACAGATTCAGTCCAATGTTGAACACAGCAAAAGGCACGCTTATGTGCAGAAATTTTATTCCAATGTTCTGGAGAAGCAGGGATGCTCCGGAGAACCCGCTTGGAAACAGTCCTGCGGTCTTGGCAAAGCATCGGAGATTCCATGCGTATAGTATAGATGCAAATACGACGATGAACAGGCGGAATGCCTGATAAAATCTTGGGTGTTTTAACTCTAGAGATTGAAACATAGCGGTACCTCCTTTGTAAGTGTCACTGTAAAATGCGGTTAATTTTCAAATGGGCGAACCCTCAAAGTCACGCCTAAATCCTTGCATATCTGGCGGCATAGCTCGATCTTATCCTCGGGCATGACCTTGTCAACAACTGTCATGACAACGTGTGGCACGTACCTTTTGGCAAGAACGGCAAAATCCTTGATGGCCGCGTAGGACTGGATCCCATAGCGTGATCTGGTCAGCTCAAGAAATTCATTTTCATCAGGGGCGTTCAGGGATATTGATACAGTGTCGAATCGACCCTCAAGCTCTGGTGTGACATCTCTCCCATATATAAGATTGGCAAGCCCGATGGTGTTGAGACGGACTTTGAGATTGGGATATGTGTTTTTCAGTGAATCGATCACCGCGCACACATCTTCAAGTCTCTCAAGAGGCTCGCCAAATCCACAAAATACAAGTTCATTTATGATATTCAGGTCATACTTTGAGAAAAGTTCCAGAACCTCCTCTATAGAAGGCTCGCCATCCTTCAGCCAGAGAGTATTGTTCTCCTGCTGCTTTTTTGTCTGCCTCAGGCAGAACACACAGCTGCATGGACATTTGTTTGTCATGTTTACATATATATTTTTGCCTGTGAGATCCCCGCTCTTTGCAATGTCGAGGTAACCTTCCTCACCGACTTTTCCGGTTACAGTGTATAAAACCATAGTTAGTATCTCCATATAATTAAAATTGTGATATTGCTGTGATAGAACACAGTTCAAATATACATACAATAAAAGTATGTCGCGTAAAAATGGATGAAAAATGTCATGCCTCTGTCAGGTCTTTCATGTACATTTCAAAGCACAGTCCCCAGTTCTCCGGAACATTGTTCTCAACGCAGTAGCTTATGCACTTTGATACATATGAAGCGGCCTTTTTCACGGACTCATAGACGCTGTGTCCGTTCAGATACATACCCGCAATGATGGCTGCGATCACATCTCCGGTGCCGCTCCTGTCGCCGCCGATCCTGTCAACCATGACCATCTGGAAATCCTCATCCTTGTTGTAGATGAAGTTGGCTATCTGAGTCTTATTGAAATGTATTCCTGTCACAACGATATGTTCCGGTCCCTGCTCCGCCAGGGTCATGCACATTTGCCTTAGCTCGTTCACGGTCACAGTGTGCTCCGGATATGGAAGATCAAGGAGGGTGCAAAGCTCCGTCAGATTAGGAGTGATAATGTCGGCATATTTTACAAGCTCCTTCATCTTGCTGCACATAGACGCGGTATAGGTTGGGTACAGCTTGCCGTAGTCACCCATGACTGGATCGACGATAACAAAATTCTTCTCGTTTTTAAAGTATTTGATAAAGTCGATAACTATATCAACCTGTTCCTCAGAGCCGAGAAATCCCGTGGATATGGCATCAAACTGCAGCTCCAGATCTTTGTAGGTCTGGATGTAATCCCGCATTTTTGGTGTGTAGTCATCAAAGTAAAATATAGGAAACTGTGTATGTGTAGATAGTATTGCCGTCGGCACAGTGACTGCCTGGATCTTCATGGCGGACACTATCGGTGCCATGACAGCGATGGAACATCTTCCGAATCCTGTAACATCATTTATTAGAGCGATTTTTTTCTGCATCTTAGTTCTCCAAATTCAATAAATATAGTAAATTTTATCATCAAATGCAGGTGTGTTCAATATTTGAATTCCGTCAGATCAAGTGAAATTTATGTGCAAAAGGGAGAGAATAGGTAAAATTTCCGCATTGCCCCATATCTTGATACGTAGTAAAATATAACCATATTTTGCTGCGATTCAGGAGGAATGAGTATGAATGAAGTCGTTTTAAAGATATATGTCTTTTCGTCAATTATAATAGCCGTCATGGATATTATACTGGCGATGAAATCCATAAAAAAGAATAAGACGACGGGAAGGTTTCTGGGACTTGCCTGCATAGGAGCAGCTATAGTCGATATCAGTTATCTTATCAGCATTATAAGTGATTCGTATATGGCCATGTCCGTCATGTCGAGTATATATTTCGTAAGCATTGATTATATGCTGGTATGTCTGCTCATATTTATTGTTTATTTTACAAAAGGACGTTTTTCAAAGTATGGAAGAGCAGCGATAGGCGTATGCTTTTTTTACTGCCTGTATGAGCTTGTAATATTTGCCATAAATCCATTCAAAAATATAGCGATAGGGTATGTCAGAAGAGACACCGTGATAGCAAAATACAGCTATGATATGAAACCGCTGTATGATATGCATCTGGTTTTTTCATATGCGCTGGTGGGAGTGGTACTCATACTCCTTTTAAAGAAGCTTTGCAAGATCCCACATGAATATCGTTTGCAGTACAGCAGTGTCATCCTGGGACTTCTTGCGCTTGTCGGGATAAATGCAATATTTCTCTACGTTCCGGGAGCGGAGGTGTACAAACTTCTGGATTATTCCATCTGTGGCTACAGTCTTACATCATATATTCTGTATTGGAGCTGCTTTAATTATTCAACCCATGGAATGCTCAACAAACTAAAGACAAACATATTCGAGAATATAGGTCAGGGAATAGTTTTGTTTGATTATGACAATCATTTGATCCTGCACAATGACAGGGCGGATGATTTCCTTGGAAAGGAACTCCTCTGCAAATGCGAGAATCTGCAGCAGTTTCTTGAGACGTATGATCTGTCCGTTGATCTTGCAGCTGATGACGACAGTTTTTCTCTGCAGTGCTATATAAAAGGTGATGATGGAGACAGACCTTTAAGGTGCGATATCAGAAGGCTTGACAACAAGGAAGGACGCAGACTTGGTCAGATGTTTGTATTTTCTGATATATCTCTGGAGACGGATATGCTTACAGGATTTCAGAAATGGGATAGCTTTCAGAGACTTGCCATGGAAGAGGTGGACCATTTTACGTTTCCGGTTGGAGTGGCAATATGCGATATCAACGGATTGTCTGTGATCAACAGCACTCGTAGTAATCAGGCGGGTGACCAGAGGATAAATGCACTTGCGGGCATCATGAGAAAGAACTTTCCGGAGAGAACATATTATGTCAGGGGTATTGATGCTCACCTGATAGCACTTTGCAGTCACAGCAGTGAGGAAGAGATGGCGGCATGTGTTGAAAAGGTCAAAGAACAGTATGATGGAAGTATACAGTATGCAGTGGGGGTGGCTGCGGATGAGGGACAGAGCATCGTCGCTGCAATCACTGATGCGGCAACAGCCATGAAGACAAAAAAGCTTGTGGACAGTGAATCATCGCACTCAGATATGCTGACATCACTCATAAGGGCTCTTGAGGAGTGCGACAGCGATACGGAACAGCATGTGCGTCGTACACAGGAGATGGGGGCTGAGCTTGGTAAACGAATAGAACTCTCGGATATCCAGCAGAGCAAGCTGGCGCTGCTTTGTTTGCTCCATGACATAGGGAAGGTAGGAGTTCCTATGGAGATACTCAACAAGCCGGGAAAACTCACGGATGAGGAATGGAAGATCATGCGTTCCCACGTTGAGAAGGGTTATGAGATCGCCATGAGCAACACAGAACTCAGACAGATCGCGGAGGAGATAAGGCATCATCATGAGAGATGGGATGGAAATGGATATCCGGATGGACTGAGCCGTGAAAGCATACCGGTTCTGTCACGTGTGATTGCGGTGGTCGATGCATTTGACGCAATGATCAATGACAGACCTTACAGAAAGGGTATGCCGATATCAAAAGCGATAGAAGAATTAAAGAGCTGCGCGGGCAGCCAGTTTGATCCATATATAGTTTCTGAGTTTATCAGGCTTGTCTCAGAGAAGTATGCGAATTCACTGGAAAATGAATCAAAGCAGAGGGCTGCTAATGGTGGTGTCGGTGCAGATGGTAATGGAGAGAATGTTGGTGATCGAACTGCCCCAGGAAATGGTATGGCGGACTCTGATGGTGATGGCGCCAGCACAGACGACGGACAGACAGAGATCCGGGTCATGGCGCGCAGACAGAAGGTGGATTCTTCTGAATATGGCAAGGATGCGTTTCGTGTACATACAGTAAAATATAGCAGATATCTGGTGGATGAAAACTGGAGGATCATATCTGTAGACGATAATTTTGAGGAACTTACGGGTTACAGCAAGGAGGACATAGAGAATAATATCATAACCCAGATCGACCTTATACCGGACGAGGATAAAACAGAATATCTCTGTCAGGTAAATGCGAATCTGGCAAAGAGCACATTTGTATTTCAGGAACACAAGATACATCGGAAGGATGGCAGGGATATATATGTATTATGCACTGGAAGAATGTTTTATGATTCGGCACTTCAGAAAGACAGAGGAGAAATAGTAATAGTGGATGTATCAAGTACATATGCTTTGAAGATGCTGACAGATGCGGAGCAGAATAAGGCGGATGTGAGACTCAGAAACTGGGAGAACACCTATCGTACAGATCCCCTCACAGGACTTTTGAACCATGCGGCATTTAGAAGTGACATGGAGCAGAGACTTCTTGAGTGTACGCACACAGCGGTGATGATCATGATGGATGTAGACAGATTCAAGCAGTACAACGACACCTACGGACATCACAATGGCGACAAATATCTTGTCCTTGTGGCACAGGCACTGCAGGCGGCACTCCGTGGTGATGACCATGCATGCCGTATGGGCGGTGATGAATTTGCAGCCATGCTGTTCTTCAACAAGAGTGTGTCTGATGACGTGATAAGGGAACGTGCCCAGCAGATATTTGACAAGGTGAACCTGACTGTGAAGGCCACTGAGGGCGGAACAGGAATCTCCATGGGTGCGGTGATTGCAAGAACTGAACTGACATTCAATGAGATGTATGAGGAGGCGGATAACGCCCTCTATGATGTTAAGGAGAGTGGAAGAGGCAGGATTGAGGTGAAGAGGCATGGGGAGTAGATCGTATATCTTCAACATACTTCATAAAGATCTTCACAAAAAACTTCACAAAAAACTCCACAAAGAACCTTTGCTTCCTATGAGTCTGATCTTGTTTGCCGTAATTTTGGCATATTCTTTTCGACTTATTGGAAGAGGAAGTTTCTATCCTACTCTGTTTTCTTATCTGCGTAGTTTCATTTATATCGGGCTTTATGCCGCCTGGGGAATTTCAATCCGCCAACGTATCGTGCAGAAACAGGTCGGACAATATCTGGTAGGCGTTTCGGTGCTTTTGATTTTGTGGTTTACCTTTCGCTCAGCAAAATACTTTATATTCTGGCAGCCGGTTGCAATAAGATACCAGTGGTATCTATTCTATCTGCCAATGCTGTTTGTACCCATGCTTGCACTGCTGATCGCAATGTCTCTGGGCAAGCCCGATGAATATAAACTGCCAAAATCTGTCTGGCTATTGTCTGCCGTTTCGGGAGTTTTGCTTATTCTAGTGCTTACGAATGATCTACATCAATTAGTTTTCACATTCCCTAAAGATGCGGATGTCTGGTCTGATTCAGATCATGGCTACGGTGTGTGCTATTTTGCCGTGATCGTATGGCAGGTGTTTTGTGCCGTAGCAGCACTTATTTTTATGCTCTTTAAATGCAGGTTAAAGAACGGTAAGCATCGCTATTTGCCCGTAATTCCATTTGCGATATCACTGGCTTATCTTGCATTGAACTATGTTGGTACGCCATGGCTGAAACATTTATTCGGTGACGTTACGGCATTTCAAAGTCTTATGTATATGCTCGGTTTCGAGGCTTGCATTGCTTGCGGATATATTCATTCAAACAGCCGTTACGCAGATCTTTTTGCCTCATCTGTCGGCACATCGGCAGAAATTACTGACAGAGACTTCAACATTCGCTATGCAGCGTTGAATATTGAACCTATATCAAAGGAAACAATGAGAAAAGCCGAGAAAGCTCCTGTCACAGTAGACGGTGGGCTGACCGTACATACTATGCCCATCGGCGGCGGTTATGCGGTATGGACAGAGGATGTGTCGGCGCTGCTTGCCATTAAGGAAGAATCAGAATGTCTTGCGGAAGAGCTTGCCGAAAGAAATGAGATCCTTCGCTATGAATACAGGCGGGAGTCGAAACGCCGCAAGGTGGAGGAGCAAAACCGACTGTTCGATCTATTGCAGTCGGCAACACAAAAACAGATCAACCGCATTTCGGCATTGACACAGGAATACCGCCGAATCTCAAAATCTGATACAGACAGAGTTAAAATGCTACTTGCCGAGATTGCCGTTTTATGCAGTTATATCAAACGCCGTAAGCATCTGACACTGCTTGCCGACCGAGATTGTAAGGTTGCAGTCAGCGAGCTTGAGAGAGCTTTTTCCGAATCGTTACAGACATTAAAGCTTTTAAATGTACGCAATACTCTGTATGTGGACAGTGAACTTTCCGCGCTTTCGGGCAAAAATGCTGCTGCGATATTAGATTTTTATGAGGAAGTAATAGAAGCAGATCTTGAAAATTTAACAAGTGTGCAGATAAGCCTCGCAAATATAAACGGACTGCGACTGTCGCTGAATGTCTGTTGCGAAGCTGACCTGTCGATTTTTTCAAATAAAGGTAACGTTCTTTATGAAATGGACGGTGACGCAGGATACCAGCATCTTGTATTTATTATTGAAGGAGGTGCCGCCGTATGAGTGCCTTTTCTTCACTTCCGGTCTTTTTGCAAACCTTAATACCACTTCTGCTGTTTGTGGAAGCTGTGCTTGAATTGGGACTTTTTATATATCAACTTTCGCATCGTTCAAAATCACATGATAATTTACCGAGTCTTGTGATTTTTGTGTTTTTGCTTACGCTTTTGTTCTCGGTAACTCAGGGAGATCCATTCGAAGGCAAGGATGCGTTTTTATTAGATGCGCCCTGGCTGATTTTCATCACGGTAATTTTACTTGTTATTGTTCATTTTGCCTTTGCTCTGACGAGAGAGTATCGCCGACGAAAGAACATGCTCTCTCCATTTTCCGTTAAAGATGCCACAGACAAGCTGCCTATGGGATTGTGCTTTGCCGACCCGAACGGGCGTATTGTTCTTTGCAATGACCGTATGCGTCGTTTGTCGTTTGCACTGAGTGGGCATGAGTTTCAGATTACCGAAGATCTTGAAAAAGCGTTGGAGGATCCTGATAAAAGTATTATTGTTAACGGTGATTGTTACATACTGCCCGATAAGACAGTTTGGCAATTCCGCAAGCAGAATATAAACGTTGACAATGATGAAAACTGGCTTCAAATGACAGCGCATAATGTCACCGAACTTTATAATGGCAACGTTCGTCAAACTGCTATTAACGACGAGCTGAAAGAGGTCAATCGAAAACTCCAAAAAATGTATGAACGAATGGCCGATGATATAAAAGAAAAAGAAATTCTTGACCTGAAAATACATATACATGACACAATCGGAAGAAGCTTGCTGACAATTCGTGATATAATGGAAAGCGATGAAAACACTGACAAAAAGCTTGAGGCTTTACAGGAAGCAACCGCAGTGCTTACAAGCGATCGAGTGACAGCCAGCGGAACGATGGAAGAGGTTGTTCAGACGGCGGAAATTCTCGGTGTAACGGTATTGACGGACGGATGCCTTCCAGCCGATTCACTTGCCGAAGAGCTTACTGTTGTCGCTGCGAAAGAATGTGTAACAAATTGTATCAGGCATGCCGGAGGCAATGAGGTATATATCAGCGTAAATGGGCGAAATGATGTGTTTGATATTACGATAACGAACAATGGCGCTGCACCGTCGGGCCCTATTAAGGAGGGCAGCGGACTCTCGTCGATTCGCCACAGCATAGAATCTGCCGGTGGAGAAATGCACACTGTATATAAACCACGATTTGAATTGCTGCTTATCATTCCAAAGGATGCGTCAAGTTTTATATGAAAACCTGACATGCAGCACCAGCTCTCTCCGAATACGATTATTAATGAGCTGATGTTTAATAAAAGGAGAACGACATATGATAAATACAATACTGGTTGAAGATGATTTATATATTCAAAAGCATTTTGCCGAGCGACTGAAATCAAACGAAATTTTTCGTCTTGTCGGCGTATATCGTGACGCTTTTGATGCAGAGAGAAACTGCAATAGCTCAATACAGCTTATTCTTATGGATGTGCAAACACAGCACAAGCACTCTGGTCTTGCCGCCGCAAAACGTATAAAAAAGGCTTTTCCAAATATCAAAATAGTAATTGTAACCTCGCTTGTCGACCCGCAGGTATTGGAACGAGCAAAGACAGGTGCAGCAGACAGTCTGTGGTATAAAGACCACGGCACAGAGGAGCTGATAAGTGTGATAAGGCGTACCCTTGCAGGCGAAAAAGTATTTCCTGACACCTCTCCTGCAATTGAAATGGAAGGCACAATGTCCGATACATTCTCGCCCCGACAGCTTGATATTCTCCGCTTATACATAAAGGGCTTTACATACCAGGAGATTGCCGATAAACTGGGTATCTCCAAAAACGGTGTGCGCTGGAACTTAGACGATATGGTTGAAAAAGGTGGCTTTGAGAATCGAGAAGCGTTGGTTGTGACAGCTATTGAGAACAAGCTCATGGTGACCACTTTAAAAGACGAATAGAGTAAATGAACCCCTTGACTGACACGGTCAAGGGGTTTTTTATGTCCCAAAGTCAAAAAAGTTTGAAAATAGTTTTTTCTGTTACTGGCACTTGTGCCAGTGACAGACCTCAAAAAATCCGTACAATAGAATGTGTAAGACTATAGTTGTAGTAGAAAGGGGGGGAGCAATGAATGTTGAAATATAACAAATACATTATGACCCTGTTGATGGTTTTAATTATGCCAGTCTTGGTTCCTGGATGTGCGGCAAAACCGTCAGAGGATTCTAATCTGACCGAAGATAAAACAACCGCCACAACCACAGAGGCGACCACAGAGGCGACCACAGAAGCAACCACAGAGGCGACTACAGAAGCAACCACAGAGGCGGCTACAGAAGCAACCATTGAGGCAACTATAGAAGCGACCATAGAAGCAACCACAGAAGCATCGGTACAAAAAGACACAGATTTATCAAAACTTCAAAACACCATTCTTGATAACAAAGAATCGGTTGGGATTGCCTATATCGGTTATGTTGGTTACGAGGCTGATGAGGAAGGAATCCTAAATTTCGTAAAAGACAGTCAGTATGCGGATAAATATGATTTTCTCTGCGGTGCGCCCCTTGTAAATGTGGGCGGTGCGGAGCTTTATGCGGTAGTTATTGCCGATACAAAATACAGTGTGTCTGTTTATCGGGCGGAAATAACTGATAATGGTGAATATTCTGTAAATACCGACAATACACTCTATAATTACAACGGAAATGAAATTGATTATTTTTTACTGCGCTGCAATGAAAGTGAAATACATTCAAATGTATCGCTGAGCTTTAAAAAAGGAAACGACTCTTTTTCTGTATTCCCGATGCTGTCAGGAATGGATGGGCAGCTTGTTGACGGAAATTACTATGATTTTTCAATGTATACCGATTATGGCGGCAGCGGTGAGTCCGAGGATAAGAATGTAGCAATAGCAAGGGAAATCCTTTTGGAGTCTCAGGAGGTGCAATACTACATAAGCATGGGTATGAGTGTACAGTATACGGGCCAGATTGATGAAATTGAGGGACGGTCGTGTTGGATTTTTGCACTCGGCACGGACAGAGACGATCAATTCGTCAGAGAACGTTATTACGGAGTATGTGACAACCTCATATATTATTATGATTCCTTGAACGACAAATGGGAGATGCTCGGAAAAGGATAAACATCCACATAACTTACCGTGTGAGTTAAAGCACGGAATAATAAAATAAAAAAGGGAAAAAAGAAAAAAAGGAGGGAAAAAATATGGTAGATATTAAATCAATGGCAGCTGCAACAGCCCCGAGAGAGTTTGAACTCTCTTATACAACCACAATTGAAGATGTATATGAAAAGCTTAGCACACATGCATCGGCTTTTAAAATGCCTTTCAAAATCAAAGGGGGCATCCCTGGAAAGCGCATTTCCTTTGAGAAAGAACCGAACCTCGACGTTACGGTCTGGGTTTTTGTTAAGGATGGTAACAAAATTAAAGTCATGGCAAACATCCAGGAGAACACAACAACCGTCAATGGTATGCGAGTTGACAAAAACAGCGTAATTCAGAAAGGCGTAAGCGGAGTAGCTAATCTTCCTATTCAAAGAGGTGAGTATCTTGATGAGGTGACCGAAAATGTTAAAAAGATACTCAACGGCGAGCAGGTTGAAGATTATGTAGCACCCGTTGGTGTAAACGGCAGTGGACAGACGGAAAAGGATTGGCTTGTAGCCCTTCTTCTCTGCCTTTTCCTCGGCGGAGTTGGTGGCCACCGTTTCTATGCGGGTAAAGTAGGAACAGGCATTCTCTATCTTTTTACCGCCGGCGTTTTTGGAATCGGTGTACTTGTTGATCTGATAAAGATCATTACCGGCAAATTCACTGACAAAGACGGAAATCCTATTCAAAAAAAATAGACAGGACTTCTTGACAGCCTTTAGATAAATATGGCTTAAAATTGGGAACTGTGCCTGAACTCTTTCGGGCACAGTCCTGATTGCGAAAGGAGGACTTGTTATGAGTAAAAGAAAAGAAAAAGAGGACATTAAAATGACCATATTTATTATGGTCGTCGGCATAGCATCGATGGTTTTGGGTGTATTCGGAATTGTCACAAGCAGAATTGAAAAGAAAGAATATGCAGCCTCAACTGATATACGGAAAGTTTCCGCTGTTATTGTTGACTTTTCAACCTACGATAGTAAGGATGACAATGGCGATGTAGATTATACAACATATAAATTCAGAATTTCATATGAAATTGACGGAAAGACCTATAAAGGAAAGTGCGAAGAACGCGTTTGGTCAAGAGATATCGCAAAAGGATACACATACGATAAATTGAGAAAAGGCGATACAATAAAAGTAGAGGTCTATAAAACTACAAAAGGAAATTACAAGCTTTCCCCGGAGGGTAATCCCGTTGATTTCCTTCTCTATTGCGCGGCAATCCCTTTTGGCTTGTTCCTTGTTGTTATAATGATATGTGACATTGTAAAAGACAAACGGAAAAAGAAGAGCGAAAACGAAGTGGTCAGCAAGGAATAAATCAGAGGTGATTTTATGGATTTATCAGTATCGCTGTGCATTGCAGCCGCTTTTGCTATATTATGTACATTCTATATCGGTAAAAGTATACTTGTAATGGATTTTTCGGAATATCTTCCCAAGAATTTGAAAAAAGCTAAGCTGGAAAGATTGCTGGCAAAAAGGGAAACTCCTCTACAGGATTCGAAAATCCGAAAGGATATAAGAAAAGCATTTGAAAGAGTGCTGATTCCGCTTGGAAAAGCGGATCAAAAGCTTCTTACGGCAAGAATGGACCTGGCTTTTCGAAAAAAAATCGTAAGTCAGATCGACGTACTTAATAAGAATAAGCTACGCCGCAAAATTTACGTCACGGATGTTGTTCCCATTCCTAAAAATAACTTTGAAACATGGAACGATGATGGCAGAGAATGGCGGGAATCGGTTTTGAAGTGCAGCACCCTGGAGCGTTTCGAGTCAATGCAAGGCAACAGGGTTCAGCATGAGATATACCGTAAAAATTCATATCTCAGAATACTCCAGTCGAGACACGTTCGCCGCACAGACAAAAAAGAGAATAAGAAAAGCTATTATCACGATATGTTGAGAATAACCTGCCCGTCATGCGGTGCAAGAGTCAAGCTGAACAGTCAGCAGGTTACCTGTGAATATTGCGGCGCCGTTATAAAAAACGAGTTTTACGATTGGCAGACCGAATCGTTTGAGATTTATGAAACGATCAGTACAAATATGAAAAGATTTTTACAGCTTCTTTTGTCCGGTTTCATACTTTTCTTAAGTGTCTTTCTATGCTTATACTTGATCGAGGATACGGAGATTTCCCTTGCAGCCGGCGTCGGTGCAGCGATTCTTGCTTTTGGAACGATTGTTACACCTATTATTTGTGGAAAAGTTAAACAAGACAATTTAGCGAAAAAGATCGTAGGATATTCAGAGAACTACCTCAGATCCTGCTTAAACGAATACTTTAGCAAAAACGAAAATGACAATGATCTGCTTGATTTCAGTATCGGCACGATCAAGCTTTTAAAAGTCTCTAACACAGATGAAATAACAACGGTTAAGTCTGAAATTTATGGAACCAAAACCTTTCTTCCTGAAAATAAGAAACCGTTTACAAAAAAATTCAAAAAGAAACTGACCATGCAAAGAGCAAGATATCCAGAAAAAAGAAAGTCTGACGGTGAATTTTTTGTTGAAAAGGAATGTCCGAGCTGCGGAGCAACATTCTTGCCCGATGAAAACGGATGCTGTTCTTATTGTGGTTATAGCCTTCACGGAGATAGCGAAAAGTGGAAAATAAAAAGCTGAATCCTGTTAAAATCCTGCATTGCCGATTAGGGCGAAGGAGGGAAACATTTACATATTATTAATTTTAAAAGGAGGGAAAACTATGAACAAAAAGAAAAAAATTTTGACTGTCGTAACATTAGTCATACTGATGCTCGAGGCATCAGTATTTACTGTTTCGGCAGCGGACAATCATTCGGTTGACGAAAACACAACCTATGTAACCAACTTTGCTGAGCTTGAAAAAGCTCTTGAAGCCACCTCGAACGAGACAACCCCACCCGATAAGCTTGTTGTTCTCAAAAACAACATAGATTACGAAGAACAAGTTCCGGGCGATTGGAGCTATCAGGATGAGCAGGAGTGGTATTCCGAAATCACAGTTAGCTATCCCGGAAAAATCACCCTTGACTTGAACGGAAAAACCCTTAAAGTTACAACAGATATGCATTCAGACGAGGAGACAAGGGATCTGTTTGTTGTTTTTTCGGGTTCCAAGGCAAACACCGACTTCACAATTACCACAACCCAGTCCGGCGGACAGATAATCTTTAACTCAACAGCCAACGAAACTTCAATGATCGCTGTGAATAATCCGAACGCAGATGTGAATATTCTTGGAAAAGCAGGGAAGTTTATCAACTATAATCTCACTCTTACAGCACAATCCGGAAGTGACACTTATATAAACGATAAGAACAGGCACCACGTTATTTCCTTCTATGATATAAACAATCTCTATATCACCGGTACTCTTATTCAGAATAATGCACGCGTCCCGTCTTGTATATATTCATACGGACCGGAGCCGCAGGGCAATGTTACAATAACAGGAAACTCAGAAATAGAAGTAATTTCAAATCAGCTTCTTAATGAACAGCCGTTCAGCACAATATATTTCCAAAACACCCCATCCAGCAGAAAAGTAAGGCTTGGCGGCTGTTATATTGGACAAAAGGGAAATGTAAATTCAATCTATTACGGTGGCCAGCCACCTCATTTCTATGACATAGTTCTATCACAATCTCTGGACAAGCCGAACTATGTTATTATGCACAACGGTACCAGGGTATACAATACCTGGCCTGACTTTGTTAAGTTGGATGCGGATATAGAAATTATCTCCTCCTGTCACGATTCTGAGCCTGAATTAGAGGAAAGGACATCACTTCTTGGTCACTACAAGTACTGTAAAAAGTGTGATGCTCTTGAAAGCTTCCAGGAGCATCAGTTTGGCAGAACTCTCGCTGCTAAAGAGGCAACATGCATCAGAAAGGGAAGAACGGTCGGCTATGAGTGCTTCGGCTGCAAATATTATGAGGGTTACACCGAACTGCCAGCACTTGGACACGATTTGAGCGACACCTATACGGTTGACTGGCTGGCAACCTGCGACAAAGATGGAAGGGAATCCAGACACTGCAAACACACTGGCTGTGAGTATGCAATTCAGAAAGTCATTCCGAAGCAGCACCAGAGCCTTGTATGTAATGGCACATACTGCCAAAGCTGCAAGCAATATGTTAACCCGACCAAAATAGGTTACGGTGACAATTCCTGTAAAAACATAACCGCTTACTTCTTTACTCCGACGGAAACGAAGGTTTATCTTATCACCATAACTTCGTCAAATCTCGGCAGCGGAAATATTCAGGGAACAGAAGTAAACCTTGTTGAGAATAACCAGCTTAGTGAATCCGTCTCTAGTAACGATAAAGGCAAAGTTACCGAAGTCAGACTTGAAAAAGACAAAACCTACGATGTTACACCATATATAACTAATTCAGAAAGTCAAGACTGCATAGTTAACATATCCTGTAAGGAACATAATGCGGTTATAGATAACGAAATTAAAGCAACTTGCACAAAGACAGGTCTCACCAAAGGTAAGCACTGTTCAGTTTGTAACACCGTTATAGTCGCTCAGACCAAAGTCAAGGCTCTCGGTCATAAGTACTCCAAGTCTGTTGTCAAGGCTACTCTTACCTCAAATGGCAAGATTACCAGGAAGTGCACTGTTTGCAGTACGATAGAACCAACAATTTCGATAGCGAGAATTAAGTCAGTTTCGCTGAAAAAGTCGGCGTATACATATAACGGAAAGGTTCAGAAGCCTTCGGTCATCGTTAAGGATGCAAACAAAAAAACGCTTAAGAATGGAACAGATTACACCGTTTCTTACAGCAAAAACCAAAATATTGGCAAGGCGATCGTAACTGTTACCTTCAAGGGCAATTATAGCGGCAGCAAAAAGCTGAGCTTTAAAATCCTTCCAGCCGCGACGAGCAAGATCGCTGTTAAACAGACCACAAACTCGATCAAGGCTTCCTGGAAAAAGGTTGCCGGTGTAAGCGGGTACAGAGTATACCTTTACAAGGGCAAAAAGCTTGCCAAGAGCGTTGACACAACGAAGCGCACCCTCACATTTAAAAAGCTTTCAAAGGGCACGGGATATAAGATTGTTGTCAAAGCCTATAAGACGATTGACGGCAAAAAGTCTCTTTCTCTCGTTTCAAAGGAGCTTCTGACCGCAACAAAGCTTTCTGCGCCGACGTCGGTCAAGGTCAAGGCAGGAAAGAAAAGGGCAATCATCAGCTGGACAAAGGATAAGAGTGCAAACAGCTATACAGTATATTACAGCACAAAGAAAAACAGCGGCTTCAAAAAGCTCACTGTTATCAAAAACAGCGCGGACATCAAAAAGCTTACAAGTGGTAAGACCTACTACTTTAAGGTTGTTGCCAACAAGAAGGCTGGAAAGGCTGTTGTGGCTTCTGATTACAGCAAGCTTATAAGCGCAAAAATCAAGTAATGGTGTTATTTGAACCGGTCAACAGATAACCGCAAAACCCCGATGCAGAAATACTCTGCAGCGGGTTTTTTTGTGGCAAAAAAATGGTGTTTCTGTTATGCTGGATATATTAAGAGGTTGATATGCAGCGATGTTATTTTGACATTAAGAAAGGTTCAAGGTATTGCTTATGATAAAAAGGAAATTAGCAACATTTATGTTGACATTAATACTGGTGATGACAGGCGTATCGATGATCAAGGTGATAAGTTATGCGCAGGAAGAATCTGCTGGTTCATCAACAAATCCCAAAGAGAGAGTTACAGAATATAAGTACAGTGCAGAAAGTGACCCTCAAAATGGTGTAGCATTGAAGGTTGAATGGAACGAATCCAAATTAGGAGAGGATACAACATTCCACGTTTCGGCGGATGGTGGCAGTGGCCGGTATTTGTTTAGAATGGATGCACCGAGTTATTCCAATCCGGGTGAGTATAGTTTTGAATCCGTGGCGGATCCAAGCCGCGGAGCGTGGATTCAATATACAGATGAGTGTGAATCTCACGACTTTGAATTCACAATGACTGCTTCGGGAGTCTATAACTTCAGGTTTTATGTAATGGACAAGACGTCAGGTGTCTATTATATGCGTGTGAGCACAAATATACAGGTATCGGACAGGGCTTATCCGAGCGTGGGTGACATTGTGAATGCTGCGGTAAAAAAGTGCAGCAAGGAAACGGATGGTTCGGACTATGAAAAGGCATTGTGGCTGCATGACTGGCTGTTGAAGCAGCTTGATTACGATCATTCCCTGAAATGGTCTTCGGCAGAGAGCGCACTGACACGAAAGCTGGGCACATGTCAAGCCTATGAGAGTGCCTATTCAAAACTGCTTACTGCAGCCGGCATAACAAATGCTGAGACAAGGGATACCTATGATGGACATACCTGGAATGCCATGAAGCTGGATGGCAAATGGTATCAGGTGGACTGTACATGGGATGATACAAAAGACAATTATTATAACTTTGACCAAACGCATTTGTATTTTGGACTGACGGATGAACTCATGGCGTTGGCACACAACGGTCATGATCAGATTTATACGGCAAGCGGTTATGGCACACGTTCTACAAGCCTGGCAGACAACTACTTTGTCAGAAACGGAGATGCCGCAAAGTGGGCGCGAGCCTACGCTGAGAAGATTCAGAAAAATCTCAATGCAGGTAAAACCAAATTCGAAGTCAGCACTGACAATGCGTCATATCCGCCGAGCATTTCGGGTATTCAAAATGGGATTATCGCATATGCCTTAAATCAGATGACGTGGAAGGCGGGAAGTAAAAAGGTTGCATTGCGTGTGGCAGGAACATCCACCAAGCTTTCTTTTACTGCAAAATATACGGACACAGTAAAGCGCGTGAGAATAGTATTTGCTCCAAATGGAGGGCGTGTGAGCTCCGGAAGTAAGATAGTCATTTGTGGAAAAACTTACGGAGCACTGCCGACACCGGCCAGAAGGGGATATACATTTGCAGGCTGGTATACAGCAAAGAGTGGCGGCAGCAGGATCGGCAGCAGTTCGGTTGTAAGGACTACCAAGAATCAGACATTATACGCAAGGTGGAAGCTGGTAAAGTATAAGATCCGGTACAGTCTTGGCAAGGGGACAAACAGCCGGTCCAATCCAGTCGGTTATACCGTCGCGTCTAGGACTATCGTCTTGAAGAATCCGGTCAGAAAAGGCTACACATTTAAGGGGTGGTACAGCGATCCCAAGTACAAGAAAAAGGTTACGAAGATTGCAGCCGGCAGCACCGGCAGCAGGAAACTCTATGCCAGGTGGGTGAGAAAATAAATTCGTATAAATCAATGCAATATCCCCTTTGTTGTCGAATTGTGGATAATAAGTGCTGGAAAATATTTGGCGCCAAGGAGGCATAAAGGGGATTATGGCAAAAATTGCGACGAGGGAAATACAATGAAGTAAAGGATGCTATGCCTTTTGTATGCTGTGTTGCATATCTGGCCTTTCTCTTATATAACTCCAAAAGGGAACAGATGCAGAATGAGATGAAGCAGATCCGGAATAATCTGGATCTGCAGTTAAGTCAGGTGGTGAGTGAAATCGGCAGTCTGCGTGAGTCGCAGACATTGACCAGACAGTATCGCCATGATATGCGTCATCACCTGCAGTATGTGTCTACATGTATAGAAAATGGTGAAGCTGAACAGGCGCAGGCTTATATATCGGGAATCTGTAAGGAGATTGAGGCACAGAAGATCCAAATATACTGTGAAAATGAGGCAGTGAATCTGATCCTGTCTTTATTTGCGGGTAGAGCCAGAAAGGAAGAAATTGAAATAAAGATACAATGTGCAATTCCCGCAGAGCTTACTGTGTCGGAAAGTGATCTGTGTGTGCTCTTATCTAACGCTTTGGAAAATGCCTTGCATGCATGTGTGCCTTTGGCTGCAGAGGGAAGCTCATGCGAGATTGATGTGAATTTTTATGAAAGAAATAAAGGCGTTCGGAGCATATGTGCGATCGTGCAGCGTTACGGCGGGGTTTTAAAAAGAATATTTTGCACTTGTATTTGTGGGATATAAAAATATAAGTAAAACTGTTCTAGGAACCCGGATAAAATATTTTCAAAAAATTTTCAAAAAATCCAACGAAAATCGTCTTGGGATAATCTATATAGGGAGATCATAAAAATGGAGGGACAACTAAGGTATGACAGACGAATACGGAAAGTATGACGTAAGGGCGCTGGTCGCCAGAGTGGTGAGTGGAGATATGAAAGCATTTGAGGTCATATATCAGAACACTTACCGGCAGGTGTATTACACCTGTATGAGCTTTTTGAAGAATGAGCACAATGTGTATGACGTAATGCAGGACACTTACATAACGGCACTCACGCATTTGCAACAGCTCGAAAATCCTGAGAGGATAACAGCATGGCTGAATACCATCGCTGTAAACAAATGCAGACAGTTTCTTGGAAAGAAAATGCCTGTGCAGCTGGATGAAGCCACATCCACTAATCTTTTGGAGGAAAATGACAATTTTCTGCCGGAAAGTTACGTGCTAAATGCGGAAAAGCGTAAGATAATCCTGAATATCATGCAGGAGGAACTGTCGGCGGTTCAGTACCAGACGATAATAATGTATTACTTTGACGGGATGAGCACGTCGGAGATCGCGGCATGCATGGAGTGTCCGGAAGGTACAGTGAGCTACAGACTGTCCGCTGCCAGAGGAAAGATAAAAGCGGGTGTGCAGAGGTATGAGAATACAAGTGGCGTAAAACTGTATTCATCTGGAACAACGGCACTTCTCACCGCGGTGTTTCTGGCGGAGACACAGGGACTGGTGATCCCGAATTTCCTTACAAGCGTATTTTCTGCCGTGTTTGGAGCTGCAGCTGGAACAGTGTTAGGAACAGCAACCGGAGGAGCTGCAGTGGGAACATTGACTGGGGGTGCTGCAGCCGGAGGAGCCGGAGGAGCCGCAACAGGTGTGGCGTCTGCAGGGGTTAAAACTGCGGGCAAGCTTGGACTTAAGGGCTTATTTAAGACGCTGAAGGCAAAGATAGTCGCCAGTGTTGTGGCGGCATCCGTAGTAGCCGGCGGCGCGGCAGGAATCATAATCCATAACAGGGATAAAGATTCAGAAAGTGGAGGAAAGAATTACAGGGAAGTCAATTATGTTGTGTGCGACAACGAGTATCTTACGGTTACAATAGATAAGGTATACGATATTGGCTGCGGTCCTGAGGATGAAACCATAGCGAGTGCAGAAGGATATGATATATCTGAAAATGATTGTGCGCTTGAGTATACGGTTGTAAATCATAAAGACTACATGGTTTATTATAATATCATGCTCCTGACTTCGAATAATGAGTCATACGAGGGGGGACTTCCAACTAATTGGGGAGTTCAGCCAAATTCTACAAGTAAGTTTTATATCGTGGATTCTGCCGGCGTTACATTTTTTGACTTAGGAAGAAAGCCGACGGTCACGTCTAAGATACTATTCTGCACCCTGGAAGATACAACAGGAAATGCGGGACCGTTCAGGGCAGTTGACAGTGTCATGGTTGACGTGGATCTGAGCGGAAAAGGCGAGACAGAGTCGGTCAATTATACGAGGAATTTTCATGTTGATGGCGAACAGGTCGTCACTGACAATGATCAGGTTAAAGTGACATATCTAGGGACAAATGTGTATGATGAGATAGCGGATAAAAATTATTATAGCGCATGGATGAATTTCTATGTGGAAAATAAGACGGATCACGATCTGGGTGTGTCGGTCAAAGGTGATAACATAGCATACGATACTCCTCTGCGTCTCATGGCGGGAACAACAGGCTATATAACATCGTCTATGATAGATGCGGGATTAGATAAGGAGGACAATGCGGTCGGGAATAAGGAGATAGTCGAAGGTGGAGAGCCATTTGCGGTGAGCGTAGATGTGTGCGACTATACTGAGAGTTATGGAGGGGTTACTACATATGATATATATGTAGCGGAACACGGCGAAACGGCATACAGAAGCATATCTATAGACGACTATACCAATATATATAGTGGACAGTTCGACATGGTTAAGATCACACAGGAGAATGTAAAGGAAAAGATCGGTAGCAAGTGATATAAAAGAATAAATATAAAGACATAATGATAGTTAAGCTCAAATAATATTCAAAATAAGGAGTTAAAGAAAATGAAAAAAATAATGACAAATGATGTGAGAGGAAAAATGAAGAAAGGCTTTTTATGTGGAGCTATGGGAATCACCATGGCGGCAATGCTTGCAGGCTGCGGAGGCGGTTCCGATGCAGATAAAAATACAGGGAATTCTGGAAAAACTGGATATTCTCAGGACGCTGCAGATGTAAATGACGACAGTGATAAGGATGCAAATGACACAGGCAGTGTTGCAGATGACAGCATGGGAGCCGGGGTGCTCAGGTATGATATGACAGACAAGGATGTTCTCGATGCCCCAACCGGAGCAACATTATTTGCGGACAAGCTGACGCTTCCGATAAAGATAGATGATCTTATGGATTATCCTCTGGATGGAGTAGGCATAGAAGGCATAAATACCTTATCATCACTCATAGATACATATACGGAGAGCAGCAACAATTTTAGTTTTATCGTCTATGATAAAACCGGTGAGAATATGCTCTACCTTCCAGATCTGGTATTGGGCGATGAAGACAGCGAAAATGAGTTGACTATTAAGCAGGCAGTGACAGACGGAAACTGGATGATGGGACCATCAAAAGTATATTATGACACACTCGGACTCACCGAAGAAGAGTATAACACTTTATGTAATGATAACCCGGATACGGATGGTGAATATTTACTCCTTGACAAGCTGTATGAAGAGTTTGGAACACCAAATTATATTGGCTGGTTCTGCGACCAAGATAATTCAACCATGTACGGTGGCAGTTACGATGCAAAGGAGTTCATAGACGAGATGAGACATCCGGAAAATTACGGAAGTGACAAAGTCACAGCATATCAATATTGTGTTGGATGGCAGTTCGCAGACTATGCCGTTGCGTTGGATGTAAGCGAGACAAGTGATGCCTACTCTGGAAATACAAAGGGGTCGATAAGTAACATTAATATAAGCTATATCCCTGCAAGTTACGGAACGATAGAAGATGTGTGCGGGTTGAATGCGGTAAAGGAATTTATGGCGGCAAGGTAGAGAAAGTGGGCGCATCATCCTATGAATCACATTATTATATATAATAATGTGATTATAATCACACTTTTATTACAAATTATGAGTTTATAGAGCTTTATTATCAGTGCCAGGTGCAACTAGTTTGTTGCATCTGGCACTTGTTGGTATCAAGGGATAAAAATATTATTAAAAATATTGATGATAAAAAGCGTATTTATGCTTGACAGTATACATGATTATGACTTAAAATACAATCGATATGATAAAGAATATTTGGACTTATAAAAACAAGGAGGTTCCATAATGAAAGTAAACATGCAGATGGCAACAGATTTTGATGACAAGATCGATAAGATCAGGGAGAAGCATTATAAGGGAGCAACAAAAAGCGACTACAGGGCTTCGTTCCTGTGTAATCAGATTATTGATAGCTATGGAATATCTGATGAGGACAAGCTAAAAGCGAAAATAGAAGGAGACGCAAATCTGCCAAAATCTCCCCGTACACTCACGTTCCGCGTGGGATCACATGCCAGATTGCTTGACATAGCAAAGAGCCTGAACGTCACTCCGGCAACTGCGCTGAGGGGACTTATAGAGCTGAATGCCGATTGCGAAGACGCAGAGAGTGATATGCAGGAAGAGGCTGGTCCTTCCCCTGATGTAGAGCTAAAGTTAAGAACAATCAAGGAGAAGATAAAAGAATTACAGGATCTGGTTGAAGAGCTGGAAAAAGATATAAGAAAATAAATAAAAAGCTGAGAGCTTGGAACGATCAAAAGGGGGAGCTGAAATTACACTACAGGTTATATGACAGGCTTTATCTAAGATCATATAATAAAACCTAAATGAGTAACTATCGAAAATGATTTGCAAATTACAGGAGGATATATATGAATCTGCCAATCACAGTGACACAGGAAGATCTGTTGGAGATATTGATAAATGTAGCGCCGATAAGGCCTGTGTTTATATGGGGAGCGCCGGGCATAGGAAAATCTGCTCTGGTTGAGCAGTTCGCAAAAGAAGTGGGCTTGCCATGTGTCTCGCTCCTCGGAAGTCAGCTGGCCCCAGAGGATATTATTGGAATTCCGAGGATCAATGGGGAGACATCGGAGTTCCTGCCACCTAAGATGATAGCAAGAACAGAACCCTATGTGTTGTTCCTTGATGAGCTTAATGCATGTTCACAGGAGGTACAGAAAGCCTTCTACTCGCTTATACATGAGAGACGAATTGGCGAGTACCATCTCCCAGAGGGAAGTATCGTTGTGGGAGCTGGTAACAGGGCACAGGATTCTGCCATTGTCAAAACCATGTCATCGGCTCTTATCAATAGAATGTTTCATGTGCAGATGAAAGCCGATGCAAGGCAGTGGATCAAATGGGCCCAGAGCAGCGGAATACATCCGTGGGTCATTGATTACATTATCCAGAGACCGGATCATCTGTTCTCGGAACCACCCAAGACAGAGGAGCCATTTTCCACACCGAGATCATGGCATATGCTCAGTGATGCGCTCACAGAATATGGCGCGGGAATGCGGGATGTGGACAGCAATGTCCTCAAAATGCTCGCGTATGCTTGCTTGAGTCCATCCCATGCCGGAATGTTTCTTGCCTATACGAAGAGCATTAAGAATAACCACATGTTGGATGATATTATAGCGGATACTGCCAAGTGGCCATCCAGACCAGAGGACAGAGATATTCTTTATTTTCTGGCACAGTCATTCAGGGCAAAGCTTCTCACAGAACTGCCAAAAAGCAAACAGGATATATCCGGGAATATGCTGTCATTTGTGTACAGAGCGAAGGGGATGATCAAGGAGCTGTCAAATATCAACTTTGAGATAGCGCAGATGGTGGTTGCGTCGGACGATGACACAGCTCTTCCAGACTGGTTCACACTGGAGATCATAAGGGATCTTCCGCGTCTTGTCAGCAGCAAGTAGGTGGTTTACGAGAGGTACGTATATTAATGACATATTTTAGAAAAAAATTTTATTCCTGGCAAAAGGGAGTTCCTGACGAAGTGAAGGCAATCTATGCGGGATATGACATTTTAAATGAGCATCCTCTTTTCTCTTTGCTTGATGGAACGATCATTGAAAAGACTTCGCATCTGGGAGAGAAGGACAGCTATGCATGCGTGACAAAGACAGGGGATATATATGTGAACCCGAAAGCCAGGCTCCGCCCGGATGAATGGGCGTATGTGATGGCTCACAATCTGCTGCATCTGGCATTGGGACATTTCGATAAGGATAGGATGCCGACAGGGGACGTGAACACATTTGCATGGAATAAGGCATGTGATATATATGTCACAAGGTTCCTTGCGGATGTTGGCTTTGGAAAGCCTATCATTCCGGATCCGGAAGAAGAGTACGATATAAAGCTTAATGATGAGCTCAGGATATACGAGTATCTTGTTGAGAAGTATGGGGATGTACAGAAACAGACATACGGTCTTAATTCGGAGAAGGCCAGGGATATGATCGGTCTGGATTCGCCGATCTACTACAAGAAGGGCGAGAGAAATGAATATGCCGAGACATTTTCCCGGGCGATCACCCACTCCATCAAGAAAGCTGTGTGTGATGTGGGTGGACATGACATCGAAAAGAAGAAGGACACGGTGGTAACCAAGGCGGCAGGCTGGTTTCTGGCACATTACCCCCTCCTTGGTGGACTGGCATCGTTCTTTAAGATCATTGAGGATGTTGATATATGCCACAAATACGAGATACATATAGCCGCAGTGGATGCAGCTCATGGTGAGATATATGCAAACCCATCATGTGGTTTTACTCTTGAAGAGTGGAAATTTGTCCTGGCGCACGAATACCTTCATGCGGGACTTTGCCATCATGAGAGGTGTCAGGGACGCGATCACTATCTCTGGAATGTGGCCTGTGACTATGTGATAAATGACTGGCTTCATGAGATGCACATCGGCGATATGCCGGATGAGGGGCTTTTGTATGATGAATCCCTGCATAACATGTCGGCGGAGACGATATATGACCTGATCGTGAAGGAAATGAGAAAGTTCAAGAAGCATGCAACCTTCAGGGGATATGGCCAGGGAGATATATTTGGACAGAATGGCCCACACTTTGAAGGAATGAGTAAAGGGGTCACATTGGATGAATTCTTCAAGAATTCACTCAGAGAGGGCCTTGACTATCATATCATACATAAGCGCGGTTATCTTCCAGCAGGACTGGTGGAGGAGGTGAGGGCTCTTTCCATGCCGCCTATTCCGTGGGAGGTTCAACTTGGCAGGTGGTTTGACGAGCAGTTTCCACCACTTGAAAAGCACAGGTCCTATGCCAGACCAAGCAGACGGCAGGGCTCTACACCTGATATTCCGAGACCAAGCTACGCTCTGTGGGAGAAAGAACTGGAGAGCAGAACATTTGGCGTAGTCATTGACACCTCGGGTTCCATGAGCACGTCACAGATCGGATTGGCACTTGGCGCAGTTGCAAGCTATGCAGTCTCAAAGGACGTGCCATTTGTGCGGATAATTTTCTGTGATGCGGAGGCTACGGATGTCGGTTATATGGCACCGGAGGACATCGCTGGCCGCGTAGAAGTTACCGGCCGTGGCGGCACAGTTCTTCAGCCGGGTGTGGATACACTGGAGCGGGCAAAAGATTTCCCACTGTCTGGACCTATACTCATCATCACGGACGGATACATAGAGGATGATCTCAGGGTCAGACGTGAGCACGCATATCTTATTCCGAATGGCAATAGACTTCCATTCAGGGCTAAAGGAAAGGTGTTTTATATGGAGAATCGGGATAAGGAGAAGTAGCTTGGCTGGGAAAAGATAATATTGCACAGAATGGTGCCGGCAGGAACAAATCAGGTATATATTGCCTTTTTTAATAGCAAAAACTAAAATTCTCTTGCTATATTGCAAAAAGACGTATAAAATGCATGTGTATTTTTATGTTTTATATCTCAGTCTGGACTCTATTTTCGACAGAGATATACACTCCGTGAGGATTGCTGAGCCTCTGATATGATATATGTCAGCAGAGCTGACTGGCAGCTTGCGGCAAGATTCGCCAGCGAATCTTAAGAAGAACGACATTCAAATAAGAATATGGCAAAGGAAAATAGTGGAATTATGAAAAAGGTAGTAAAATTTGGCGGAAGTTCATTGGCAAGTGCAGAGCAGTTTAAAAAGGTTGGAGCAATCATCAAATCAGATGAGAGCCGTGTATACGTTGTTCCTTCTGCACCTGGAAAGAGATTTTCAGATGATACAAAGGTAACAGATATGCTCCTTCATGTGTATGAAACTGCGAAGGCAGGGAATGATTTCACAGAGGAAGTGAAGGCGATCAAGGCTAGATATGATGAGATCATCACAGGCCTTGAGATTAAGGATTTTTCACTTGATAAGGATTTTGAGGAGATTACAAAGCAGTTGGAGGATCTTACCAATCCGGACCCAATGTGCACACTGGACTATGTGGCATCAAGAGGAGAGTTCCTCAATGGTAAGATTATGGCTGCATATCTTGGCTTTGAGTTTATAGATGCTGCAGAGGTTATCTTTTTCAATGCAGAGGGCAATCTCAATAGCTATAAGACGGAGAAGGTACTTGGTGAGAGACTTGCCAAGACACAGCATGCGGTTGTTCCAGGATTCTATGGACTTGGCAAGGATGGCAAGGTAAAGACATTTTCCAGAGGCGGTTCAGATGTAACGGGCTCGATAGTCGCACAGGCAAGCAGAGCCGATGTATATGAGAACTGGACAGATGTCTCAGGCTTCCTTGTAGCTGACCCACGTATTGTTCCAGATCCAAAGCCGATCAAATATATTACTTACAGAGAGCTTCGTGAGCTTTCATACATGGGTGCATCAGTTCTCCATGAGGATGCGATATTCCCTGTACGCCACTGTGGTATCCCAATCAATATCCGCAACACAAATGCGCCTGAGGACGCAGGAACCTGGATAGTTGAGAGTACCTGCCAGAAGCAGGATTATGTTGTAACAGGTATTGCAGGTAAGAAGGATTTCTGTACAATCTTTATTACAAAGGCTATGATGAATTCAGAGATAGGATTTGGAAGGAAGGTGCTTCAGGCATTTGAGGAGAATGATATCTCATTTGAGCATATGCCATCAGGTATTGACACGATGACTATCGTAGTTCATGCTGATGAATTCGTACACAAGGAGCAGAGAGTTATATCTGCCATCCATAGACTTGCAGAGCCGGATTCAGTTGAGATTGAGTCAGGACTTGCACTTATAGCTGTAGTAGGCCGTGGAATGAAGTCAGCAAGTGGTACAGCAGGCAAGTTGTTCAGCGCACTTGCAAAGGAAGGCATCAACATAAAGATGATAGACCAGGGTTCATCAGAGCTGAATATCATAATCGGAGTAAAGAACAGTGATTTTGATACAGCCATAAAGGCAATATATAACACATTTATAACAGACAAGTAATGACAGATTGCTAAGCATCGTAGGGGTGGGCACGCATTAGTGCTTGCCCCTATTTTATTGATAGGTATTTTGGGAAGCTATTTCAAATCAAGATGCTATTTCTTGGAATGAAGTGGTTGGAAGAGGTTAGAACGGCATATCAACCTTTATACTATAGGGGAAAGAAATGAAAAAATGAGTGCTTGATTAGACAATTTGAAAAGATACGAGGAGAAAATGAAGAAAATGTCAAACGATTTAGAACGAAAATGGAGTAATTTTTTGACCAGTTTAGAAAATAATCATTGCGAGGAAAAGAATTATTTTGAGGCTATAAAATATGTTTCAGATATTGACAGTAAAACGATTGATGACGAAGAGATAAGAGAAAAAATAAATGGTTACATTGAAACGATTGTACAGTTTATTGGTAAGCATAAAAATTATTATGAATTGAGTAATGTTAAGGGATTTAAAAAAAATGATGGTAGCATTAGAGGACGAGATTATTATTACTATATTGCAGATCAGCAGATTAAAGCAACGGTGTATTATGCTAGATATTTGAACTTTATTGAAGGCTGCGAAATTACAGCGGAACGAGATCTTGATGTACGCGTTAGACTACAGAACATATGTGATGAACATGGTGTTCAATTAGATTGTTCTAATAAAGATAACAAGGTTGAGTGCATATGCAAAAGCCTAGTAGAACATATTGAAACGAACGATTTTCCGGCTATGAAAACTTTGGAGAAAGAAGTGCTCGAACAAGTAGATAATCAGTCCGGCAACTTCGAAGACACAGATAGTCAAGTATCAAACTTGGGTGATAATGGGCAGTTAACATTAGATGAATTAAAGAGTATACGAATAGAGTTATTACGGTATGGGGAGGAATACAAAATCTCAAATAATATAGATTACAGATTATATATGATGCTTAACAATATGATGCATGAAATCCGTTTTTGGGGAGCTGCATACCAATATCTATGGCATTGGAAATCTTACAAAAAAACGTTGTATAGAAGTGGACTATTAGAAAAAAAAGATGCTGAAAAAAAACAAGATAAAAATGATGATATAGCTGTACATAAATTTATGAAAGACATGTTTCAAGAATGCATAGATCATATGAATTCGCCATCACTAAGTAGACATTCTTTTTCTGAAAATCTATTGATAGATGTTTATAAATACTTAATTCTAGAAAAAGAAGAACACAATGCGTTAATTAAGATTAAGGATGAAAATGGATTATGTATTGTTTGTAAGTCTATAAAAAATGAAAAGGAAGTGGAATTTCATATTATTAAAGGTGCTAGCATTAACAGTATTTTTGTTGATGGTAGTGATCAGGATTTTTCTACATTCATTCAGAATAATAAAATACCTGTCGATTATGGTTATACAGTCGAAATATATCCACAGGAGCTACAGGGGGAAACAAATGATAAGGGTACTATTAAAGGAATGAGGGATACCTTATTACCATTATACTTTAAATCATGGGGGATAGATGCAAGTCTAAGGAGGACAAAGGTTGCAGATGATAAGGAGGTAATTACATATGGTAAATGTTATTTGGACAGCGTGAAGCTAGATGCTGAAAATAAGTCATCTTTTATTGAAAAAAAAGATGGAACATTGTTTAGTATGAATTTAAAAAAAGATGATATCATCAAATTATTGTTACTATTATATCAAAAAAAGAAGGATTCTGATGAGGCGATTAAAATTTTGGTTGGAAAAATAGTCAACGGTATGAACTATAATCCAGGTTTAAAGGGAAAGTTTAAAAGTTTTTATGAGGGTGCAGATATATGGAGGCAACAATTAATTTGGAACAAGAGTGACGGCGCCCCATTTAAGATTGATATAAATGTAAACAAAGATTATTTGGATCAGATGTCTGTGGATGCTAGAAAAGACCTTAAGAGTGCTAGTGACACAATAATAGACAAAGTTAGGGAGAGCATTTCAGATTTTTTAACAAATAGATATGCATATATTTTAGCGGAAGATAATACAAAGATAGAATTTATCATGAGTACAATAGAATATAAAGATTTTAATTTTTGGCTTGTAAGTCAGTACAATGAGTATATGGTAAATATAGAAGATCCTGAGATTGCAATGCTAAAATATATAGTTTTTAAGGAGGCATAATGGCTGCAAAATCTGAATTATTATCTCTTAGCGAGATATGTAAAAGATTAAATGAAAAAAGTGTTGTGATACCACTTTTACAGAGAAATTATAAATGGGATGTCGAGGGGAACAGTGGTAGCGATAACACATTAGAAATAAATAGTATGGCTGACTATTATGAATTGTTGGAGAATAGTGAAAGTACCAGAAAATCAAGACCATCCATAGAGAATTTATTTAACGATATTTTATATGCAAGGGAAAATAAAAAAGATGAATATACAATTGGAATGATAACATTATATGAAGAAAATAGTGAAAAAAAAGACAGCAAGCCTATTGTTCATATATTAGATGGACAGCAGAGAATGATTTCACTTGCTATTATTTCTAAAGCTTTAGGTAAATCAAAAGATTTTGTTCGTCTTACATTTGAAAGAGATAAAGAAAATAAAGAAAGAGAAAAATTTTTGTATAGTAGCAGTAGTGAGCAGGTAAAATCTAATAATGAAAAATCTGTTGATGTACAACATATGAAGACGGCGTGCGAGTTTTTGCAGGAAAAATGTTTAAAAAAGAATGAAAAAAAATGGTCTGGAGAAGAAAAGAATGATTATTTTGATTGGATGATGAGAAACGTAATGATTATTTGCCGATATACGGAAAATGAGCCATTGCAAGAATTTTTGTGCTTAAATGAGAAAAAGACACCATTTTCATCGACTGATTATGATAGAGCATATCAACTAAAATATTGGTCTAATCAAGAGATTACACAGGAAATGGTTCTAAAAGAACATGCAGAAATTCAAAGGTACTTATATACAAATGATAAACTGTATGATCTTGTAAAATATAGATATCCGGGCTTCCTTAATCATATGGATGTAATATTTCAAAAACTATTAGAAGATAAATATGATAAAGCAGAAGGAACAACTGGACAACATAAGGGCTATAAGGATGCTTTCTTTTATTTGCAATTATGCCATGTAGTATTAAGAAGCATTTATCAAGAGCTGGAAGAACAAGGAAATGCAAGTATGAATGTTAATGTCTATAATGCTGTTATGACATTATATCAACTGGATAAGAATTTCAAATTTTTCGATTTGGTTGATATAAACAGCAATGAGACATTCGAAATTCAATTGAGAAATAGATTCAATTTGTTGGGAAAAACATATAACTATATGAAGCAAAAAGAATATCAGAATGAGTTTTTACAAAGTCAGTTATATGGGAAAATTATTGTAGAAAATGGTAATATTGATAATGCTGTTCTCAAAGATGCATATAAAGAGGAAAAGCAATATATATCACCAGGCATATATAATATTGTTTCAGAAAAAATAAAAGTTACAGAAGAATTGATTGAGAGAGGGAAAAGCTTTTCACAATTAGTAAATGGAGGCAAAAAGTCTTTTTATGACATCTTAAATCTTGATGATATCAGAAGTATTATTGTTCCAGCAGTTCAAAGGGATTATACATTGGGAAGCAGTCAAGAGTATTTGGAAACACTTTTATTTGATATCAGTAAGTCGTTTTTGCAGAATAAACTGCCGGATAAAAAATATAGTAAAGGTAGTCCGGAATTGGTTGTATATAATTCTTTTTATGAGGGGGTGTTATGGGATCAACCTGAAATTCATCAGTATAATTATTATAGTGAGAATGACTTAACACCATATTTCATATTATGTCAAAAAGCAGGATATAATATTAGATCAGAATTTTATACTAATTGCCGAGACTCAGGTGGGAAAAAGAGACTAGTAAGCAAAGCAGGTGAACTGTTAAAAGTCCTTGACTTGAATGATGATTTGCAAAAATTGAAAAATGCAGATTTTTTCAATGACAAAGGGGCAAATGATAATAAAAATACATTTATCCTTAGTGCTATATTGGGATATTTAGAAGAAACGGGTATTTTTTATTTATATGATGGACAACAACGAGTTGTTACACTGGTTTATCTTTGTGCGTATTTATTAAACAATAAGTTTAGTGATAAAGATGAATGTGCTAATAAAGAAAAATATGAATTATATAGGAAGTTGTTGAATAAGTTCCGTTTTGAAAAGAGAGAAAAGGCAAATGAGATACTATATATATTGTTGAATGAAAGCGGAGTTACTTTAGATCAACTCAAAGAATATATAGTGGATCACTCTACGTATTCTATTTACAAACTATTAGAAACGTACGAAAATTACCAAAATAAATATGGGAAAAAAATACTGGCTTTTGATGTAGATTATTTATTGAAGTGTATACAGTTTGAATTTGCTGTTATTCAGGAGGCATCAATTGCAGATCAATTGTATATGGATTTGAATTCAAAAAATGAGCCACTGACAATATATGAGAATTATAAAGCTGAACTTGTATATATGTTAAGTAACAGAGTGAATGAAGAATATAAAAAAGATTGGGAAAAACAATTAGATAATGATTATTTGGATAGTTGCTATAGATTTGAAAAAACAGATGAAACACCTATATGGAAGAAATATTTAGCAGAAATAGCAGAAGAAAAGGAAATGCTGATGATACATTGGTGTTTTAAGATGGCATGCATGGAATATGGAATAACAATTCAGAATATAGATAATAAATCGAGGCTGGCATGGATTGATTCGAATAATCATACAGATGTTAAAAATATCGTACGCATTACCGGAAAAATTGCAAAAAAAGTATTCTTAGATGAAATTGCATTTATTGACAAAGTGTATAATGACTATACACAAAACATAAGAAAAGATGGAAAGTATTTTAAGAAATTAAAGGAATATGTTGATATATCTGAATTTGAGTCATGGATGGAGTTGAGATTTGAGGAGCAAAAAAATGAATATGCTTTTACAAAAATTGGAAGTTTTTTGCTACGTGTTCATAATCTTGATCTGGAATATCTAAAATTTTTGGCGGAATATATTAAAATGTTAGTTCATGAAAAGAACAATGGTATATCAGAAGAAGTAGTAGTAAGAAACTTAATGAAGAAATATAATTGCTTATGGGAAAATGGCTATCTTGAAGTGAATACATTTGAAGGTATACAAATATTTAGTAATGTGACACAAAATAATCAACAAACAAAAGATATAGATGGCATACCTGATTATTTGAATTATTTTAATGAGAACTATTTGTGTGCAACAGGTTCTGGGGATGGAGAATTCAAAAATGAAATAGATTGGATTGATTATATTTTCTTTGTAAAAATATATGAGCGATTGTTTATTGAGCTTTATGATAGCGTTAAGGAATGGGAACAATGGGAATTAAAACAAAAGAAAAGCTTTTCATTTCTAGAAAAGTCACTAGCTAAAGAAAAACTGAATGGAAATTTGAATTTGTATCTAAGATACAGAGAGATTTGTAAAACAGAGTGTTCTGTTCATGGGAGGTTATGTCAAGAAAATAATATATCCAAAGAGGTATTATCGTCATTAAGCGAAGAGCAGTGGAAAGTATGCATATCAAAAAAAGTAATAGAGAATCAACATACTGAATTAGAGGTTTTCATAGATTTTGACGATAATCAACAGGCAAAAGAAGCTATTATTAAATACATGTCAGAGAATCATGATAGTAAGTTAACCAAGGATTTTGTGGCAAAGGTGATAGAAGAATATTACTTTAACAAGAATAAAGATGAAATATTCTTTTGGAAATGGGATGACACAAATAAGAATTACTGTGAAATACAAAAAGAGGAGGCGATTACTGTAGGTAAATTTCATATTCAAGTTTCTAAACTAGTTAAATTTAAAGAAATGTTTAAGCGGAATACGAGTGAGCATTTATTAAAATATATTTGGACAACGTATGAAGGTGAAGATAAAGATAATTGGTTAAGTGATAATTTAAATAAATTTGACTATAGTAGAGCGATGGGAATACTTGAGTTTGATTGTGAAGACTTTAAGAAAAAATGGATGGAATTATATGGGGATAATTCTATTTAGAAAAGAGGAATGTGCATGAAAGAGCTGAAAGAAGTTATTCAAGAACTATCGATAGACAATTTGCAGAAGTGTCAATTTGAATATAGTGATAAGTTCGATTTTGATGAGCTAGAGTTGAGTGATGGTATTGAAGAAGACTTTTGGATGCGTATGTATTACGGAGGTTCTGTTACTTCAGAGACACACAAAAAGTTCAAAGAAAATGGCAGCATAAAGCATGGAAATGTAAGAAAAATAATGAAAATATATGACTATATTTTCGATATGAGAGATGCATCGACAATAGAAGATAAAGAAGCTAATGAGATAAGGCAATGTCTTGTTGATCTGTACATAATGAGACCAAAGGAAAACTTTAGTTATGAGGATAAGCTTAAGGAATTAATGTTTTACACGTATTTACATACAAAGGATAATTGCCTTAGGGAAGCTGCATTAGAATATTTTTCAAGATTAAAATATCAGAATGTCGATCTAAACAACTGTGAAGATATATTACTAATAAAGAGACCGAATGGAAAAGGCTACAACACGAAATATGGAATACAGTGTGAATCGTGCGTAGAGAAATTAGATGAAAATAAATCAACAGGTGATTCTCTAAATTGTATTGATGAAAAAAACGATGACTGGATATCAAAATATTTGAGTGGAGTGGAGAAGGAGATAAATGACTAAATGACAGCCAGGGCATCATGAGTCCTGGCTGTCAGAGAGTAACGAAAGTGCTTCTTATCTAGGGGGTGTATATATATCCATCGCCTGAAGTTATTCCATTTAATTTAAAGAAAGTACTACCAGCTGCTGTTAGCTCAAATAGATATCGACATAATCTTGGATGGGGAAGTAGTCCCATGAGATCAAATAGGTCTCGAGTTTCATAAAAGAGACCTTCTTGAAGCACTTGCGGTAAATCCGCCATCATTTTGTTAAATACCGCCTGTTCATTTTGGTTTAGCTTAATCATAGATATTCTCCTTTCTGCTCAATAAGATAAAGCCATAAGTAAAGCCTAAATGCGCTTTATCATATTATTGCATATGTTAAAGTAAAAGTCAATAACCCTATAATGAGATTTACTTTGTTGAATACCTGTGGTAACATAATTATTATGGAGGTATTAAGTATGTATATTTATGAACTTTCGATTTCAATGGCAGATAAAAGGATAAAATTTCATAGGGATGAGGACGAGTTGGTATTAGCTATCAAAAGGTCAATAGAGATTGCTAATAAATCATATTCCGCAACGCGTTACCATAGACATATAGAATACATAGAAAGAATAAATGAGGATAAAATTCATATTCAAATGACATCTCCAGAACCTATAAATCCTGTTAGATGTATTACTAATCTTTCGCGTGCTCTGTTAAAAGATGCATATTGGATAGATAATTTCAATGAAGAGAATTTGCCAAATAAGTGCGTGTTTTCTACAAAAGTATTAGAAAATGAGAAACATGAAAAGATAACATCATTGTCAGATACAGAGATATTAAAAGAGTTGATATCAATATTTGTAGGGCAAGGTGAATCGGATTCGTATACAGATAAGAAGCAAGCACGTGAAGTAGCTGAAAAGATAAGGGAAATAGTAATAGAATATGTTAATAGAAAAAATGATATTAAGTAAAAACTTGACATTTGGCAGCAAAAAAGGAGTAAATTAAACTATGATAAAAGTGCTCTTCATCTGTTACGGCACTCCAGTTTTATGATAATGCATACCTTTGCAGAATGGGGCAACACAGGGCAGAATATGGCGGAAAACCTTGGAATTACTACGGTTTAGACTACTAAGCGATGGCAGATGTACAAGAGTTTGAACAGATAAAGCCACAATCTTTGGTAGTAAGACTACCAGGATTGTGGTTTGGGGAGTATCCTAAAGTTTGTGTAAACCTCCAAACTGATGTAAGATAAAATTACTCAGTTTGGAGGTTATTTTTATGGCAAGAAGAAAAGACAGCCCACAAAAAGCAGCAATGAGAGAAATGATGCGTGACTATCTGAAAAAATGATATCAGCATCAAAGATGGCACCGATGTTAACAGCATCATGTGTGACATGATGTCTGTCATTTTGGAAGGTGCTTTGGATGAAGAATTAGGATATTCCAAAATGACGGTAGAACTGTTCACAAGTTTTAGAGTATAATTTGAATGCAAATTGAGCAACAAATCTGGGAAAACATAATCATCAATGTGTAAAATGTGATAGTCATGAGGAAAAAACGAGAATTACCGAAAGGGTGTGGGGGGGCATTGTGCAGGAAGAGGACCAAACAACCAGTAGCCTTGGCTGTATTATTTGTTCTAATGTTTATTGGTGTATGTTTTTTGGTGAAAGCCAATCAAGCAAAGGAATTTGAGAAAAACGATTATGGGGTGTTTTTAAATGCGGACGCCTCATCTTTGGAACGATTTAAAACGTATGAAACGATTGTAATTGATGCACAGTATTTTACAAAAAGGGATATTGAATTGCTCCATCAAAATGGAACAGTCGTATATACATATCTAAATATTGGGTCGATTGAAAACTTCAGGGAGTACTATACAACCTATGCGGAACTGGCAATCGGTGAGTATGAGCACTGGGAGGAAGAAGAATGGGTAGATGTAGCAAACCCAGACTGGCAGAAGTTTATAGGACAGCTTTCTCAGGAACTATATGAAAAAGGTGTTGACGGATTCTTTATAGATAATTGTGATGTATATTATTACGATCCGCACGAGAGTATTTTTGAAGGCATTACAGCGATTCTACAAAACATAATGACGTTTGGAAAAGTGGTCATCATCAACGGTGGAGATACTTATGTGGCGGAATATAGGGAACGCTATGGGGCGATTGATCAGATTATGACAGGTGTAAATCAGGAATCAGTATGGAGCAGTATTGATTTTGATAGCGGAACTTTTCGTGAACAAACGAACGAGACGAGAGATTATTTCTGCAAATATTTGGAAACGTGCAAGGCGGATGGGGTGGAAGTGTATCTGTTGGAATATACAACTAATCAAAAACTGATTAAAAAAATAAAAGAATACTGCAAGGAGCAAGATTTCCATTTTTATATTTCCAATTCCCTTGAACTTAAATAATGAGTGTTGAGAAATACGAAAAAGATGAGCAAATTAAAAAAGTTCGACCTATGAATACTAGCAGAGAAGGTGAAATTTGATTAGGCGGCTGCGCTCAACTCTATCATCGAAGCGAGATGCCAAAGTGAGAACGCTGCTGTTGCTGAAGAAAAAATGTAAAGAAAAATAGTGACTGGGTATGCGGTTGCTTTTTCTGGAACGGGATATTGATAAGGCACTGCGTAGGATGGCACTGGAAGAAGAGAAGCGCAGGACAGTCCGCTATCGCTTCTGCCGCCTACCGAGCCGGGGAGCGTTGCGCCCGGCCTTTCAGATGGCGGTGGATGATGACATTCTTGTAAAGAATCCATTCGGATTTCAGCTTGCCGGAGTATTGGTAAATGATGCAGTTACAAGAGAGGCAATCACAAAAGATCAGATGAGAAAGTTCTTAAAGTTTGTGCATGACGATGTGGTGTACTGTAAATATTATGAGGTAGTGTACAT